>Ga0208872_1001144_pt1 | contig 16910 bp, 13 predicted proteins | sample CryBogCBH12Aug08_FD_185508 | JGI IMG/M metagenome (GOLD analysis project Ga0208872, IMG submission 185508) | Freshwater microbial communities from Crystal Bog, Wisconsin, USA - CBH12Aug08 (SPAdes) | ecosystem: Environmental > Aquatic > Freshwater > Lake | place: Crystal Bog, Wisconsin, USA...
TAGAGCGGATTGTTTTCCGGCATGTAGCCGATGCGCCGCCGCGTCTCATCCGAATCGTGGAACACATCGAAGCCGGCCACTTTGACCGTGCCGCTCGTCGCCGGCATGAAGCCAGACAGCACCCGCATCGTCGTGCTTTTGCCCGCGCCGTTCGGGCCGAGCAAGCCCACGATTTCGCCACGCGCAACCGTGAACGAAATATCGTCCACCGCCGTGCGTCCACCTGCGTAGCGCTTCGTCAAATTGGAAACTTGAATCATCACTGCTTGAACCGCAAAAAATCTAGCTTCAGTGTAGCTGGAAAAACCCAGCTACGGCGAACAAAAATTTTGGCAGTTCCAGTGTTAAACCAGCAAAAATCCTTTTGGTTGCGAGCAAAATAAATTGACTCACCGCCCGCCGCGCAAAAAACTGCGTCATGGATTACGGTGCGGAGAACTTTTACGCCCTCTGGCGGGAACGCCAGCGCGCGATGCCTGCGTTGCGCGACGGTGATTCCGCGCCACCGGAAAAACTGCTGCAAGCCATCTGGCAACACCAACGTCTACTGCGCGAGAAATTAAAAACGGCCACCGGCAAAAGTATCCGCGTGCTGCATCCCGGCTTCATGAGCGTCGAAGGCGGGCCGGATTTTCGCGGCGCAGTTTTGCAGTTTGAAAACGAAAAGCCGATTTCCGGCGATGTGGAAATTGACCTGCAAACCAGCGGCTGGCGCGCGCACGGACACGATAAAAATTCCAGCTTCAGAAATGTGGTTCTGCACGTCGTTTGGGAAGAAGTCCAAAGCCCAAAGTCCAATGCCCAAAGCCAGTTTGCGACGGTCGGGTTAAAAGATTTTTTGGACGCGCCGCTCGCGGAACTTGCGCTCGCGCTCGAAAACGAATCTGGTTTGCCGGAAAAATTGCGCGGTAAATGTTCCGCGCCGTTGCGCGAACTTAATTCAACCCAACTCACAGAATTGTTGCAAGCAGCGGCAAAAGTGCGTTTCCAAAACAAGGCCAACGCGATTTTGGTGCGCGCAAAAAATTCCGGCTGGGAACAGGCATTGTGGGAAAATTTGTTTCGGGCGCTTGGCTATAAAAACAACATCTGGCCGATGCAAAATCTCGCAGAAACAAAATCGAACTGGTCGCGCGGCGCGACTTCCGCTTTTGCGATTCAGTCCAGACTGCTCGGCGTCAGCGGACTTTTGCCCGATGATTTGACGCGCGAGCAGAAAAGTTCCGATACGTTTCTGCGACACGCCTGGGATTTTTGGTGGCGCGACCGCGATGAGTTTGAAAATTATATTTTACCGCGCGCGGTCTGGAAGTTTCACGGTTTGCGCCCGGCGAACCATCCACAGCGTCGGCTCGCGCTGGCGGCGCACTGGCTCGCATCGGAAAATCTGGTTTCAAAAATTGAAAACTGGTGCGCGGCGGAAATCACGGACAAAAAACTTTTGGAATCGCTACACGAGATTTTCCAAATCGAGCGGGATGAATTCTGGTCGTGGCATTGGACTTTCAAATCCGTGCGCCTGACCAAACCCCAACCGTTGTTGGGCGAAGCGCGCGTCACCGATCTCGCAGTGAACGTCATTTTGCCGTGGTTATGGATTCGTGCGCGTGAGGGCGGCAATGAAAAATTGCAGTTGGCAATTGAGCGCCGATTTTTTGCATGGCCGACGGCGGAAGATAATTCGGTTCTGAAACTTGCGCGTCAACGTCTGCTGGGAACTTCAGCCACACGCGCCTTGCAAGGCGCAGCACAGCAGCAGGGTTTGATGCAAATCGTCCGCGATTTTTGCGAACACTCGAACGCGATTTGCACGGACTGCCGGTTTCCGGAGTTGGTTGAATGTCTGAAAGCCAAAACCCAAAGTTAGCAAATTGCGAACTTTGGGTTTTGAACGTGAAACTTGGAACTTACTGAATTTCCAAACCGGCAAACGGATTTTGCAAGCCACCGGACGAAGGTTGTTCGGCAACGGGAACTTTGGGCTTCTGCGGCGCGGCTGATTTTTCCGGATGAGATTTTTTCGGCGCTTCCGCAGCGGCGGCGGGTTCGGCTCCACCTTTTTCCACTTCACGCGGATTTTTGGCGCGTTTGCCACGCGGATGCGGGCTGATCATCAAGTTGATGGCGCGGCCAACGAGCTTGGGCTGAAAATCGGGATGACCAAAAGGGGCGATGTCGGCGATGAATTTATTGATGACTTCGAAGCCGACTTCGGTGTGCGCCATTTCGCGACCGCGAAATTTCAAGGCGACTTTCACCTTCATATCTTCGCAAAGAAAATCAATCGCGTGCATCAATTTAATGCCGAGATCATGCGGATCGATGCGCGGGCTCAATTGCACTTCCTTGACGATGGAGGCGTGCTGATGTTTGCGCGAATCTTTTTCTTTCTTGGCAAGTTCGTAGCGAAATTTGCCGATCTCGATGATGCGGCAGACGGGCGGAACAGCGTTCGCGGAAATTTCTACCAAGTCCACGCCGTGCTGACGCGCAAGGTTGAGCGCATCGTTCAGCGGAAACACACCGAGCTGGTTGCCGTCCGGTCCGATCACGCGCACTTCGCGGGCGCGGATCTTGCCGTTGACGCGCATTTGCGAGGCGGCGGAGTTATTACGCGGGGAAAAAGGGCGACTCAAGCGACCCTCTCTGGTTGGGGCTGATTTGTGATGTGCATCAAAACGGTCGTCTGGCTAATTCTTAAGATACGGTTTTTTAAGCAATGCCCGCGCCTGCCGCAAGCTAATAATGGCAACAAATTCATGACCAATTGCGGAAGGCCTGCACACTGGCCACGAAATCGTCCGGCACGCCAAAGTCAAAACGCTGCGCGTCGGTCATTTCCAAAGCGAGATAACCTTCGCGCTGGCGCTGGATTTCCTGCGCGCGCGTGAGTTGAAATTCGCTGCTGTCGCGCACGTTATCGCGGATCATTTCGCCGAGAATTTCGTAAATGCTCGGTGCGAGCAGATGCATCCCAAACCAACCAAGCCACGTTTGCGGGGGCAAGCCATCAACGTGCAGTTTTTCCTGCGCGACAGCCACGGCGGGTTTTTCAATGATGAGCGAAATGTCAATCAAACGCGGATTTTCGGCGCGGCGCGTTCCCGCAATCGTGCCATAGCCTTTCAATTCATTGGCCGAAATACGATTCACCGCAGAAACACTTTTGCCGCCGGATATTTTCGCCATGTCCGCAAGTTCGCGATAAGGAGAAATTGGCGAGCCGCGGAACAAATGGTCGCCGAGGCCGAGCAAAACCATTTCGCCATTCGCAAAACTTTTTGTCTGAAAAACCGCGTGGCCGTAACCTTCTTGCGTGTGCTGCACGGCAAACGTCACCCGTTCGGAAAACTTTTTCATCTGCGTTGCCTCTTGCAACAATGCCGGATATTTTTCCAGCCGCTTCAGATAATTCGCATCCGGCCCGCGCAGATAGTTTTTTACCGCCTCATCTTCGCCGGGTTGGACGATGATGCAAATCTCCTCGATGCCCGCCGCGTCGAGTTCAAGCAGATGATAATGGAACAGCGCGCGCGCGATGCCGTCCGTGCCGACGACGGGAAACATTTCCTTCTTCACCGCGTGCGACGCGGGAAAATGCCGCGTGCCGAGGCCGGCGATGGGAATGACGGCTTTGCGAACTTTCATATTAAACGTCGAACCGTTTCCAGCCGTTCGGGCCGAAGGCATAGCGCTTCGCACCAAACTCAATCGCGCCGGGCGAAGTGCCTTCAAAAATATCCGGCGTCACGCCGACGCGACGGGAAAATTCCACGGCGATCTGCGGAATGTGTTCTTTTAGCGCGGCAATTTTTCCGAAAACCGCGACCGTTCCACCAGTGCCGCCGCCGGTGATCTTCGCGCCGTAAAGTCCGGCTTTAGCACCGCGTTTTTGGACGGCTTCGACGAGAAAATTCACGTCGGGCACGGAAAGCTTGCAGTTGTCGCGGTAACTTTCGTGCGCGCCATACATCAGTTCGCCCGCAGTAACCAACGCTTTTTCATCGCCGGCTTTAGCGGCCTGCAACGCAGCGATAAATTTCAGCACGCGCTCGTTTTCACCAATCGGATGACGCGTCGGGCCGACGACGCGGTAAATCGCATCTGGCTGAATCGTCGTCACCGGATCGTCATGCGTTTTATATTTGGCCAGAAAATCGGAGCCGAGAATCGTTTCGGGAATTTCCTTTTCGTATTCGTTTTGAAATTCAGCGGAAGAAATTTCCGTAAGATAATTCAGCGGTGCGCGGCCGGTTTTAGCGCGCAGTTCGTTGATAATTTTTTTACCCATGAACGCGCCGACGCGGACGTTGCCGTAGGCGTTGCCAGCGACGGAGTGGCGCACCATCGAGTTGATGCCGACGAAACCAGTGCCGGCAGGAATCTCGACTTCGCCCATGACCGCGCCGGGGCGACAGAGAATGTGCGTGAGTTTTCCCTGATGGCCATTGGCGACGGCGATTTGATCCATGATGCCGCACGGTGCGCCGACGACGTGATTTTCCGCCATCTGCCCGAGCCGCGCGATGCGCGCGCCATTGAGCTTGAGACCCAGATAGGCATTGAGACAACTCAACGTGCCGATTTCCACAGCGGCGGAACTGCCGATGCCGACGTTCATCGGCACGGCGCTCAACAGGAGAAAACTGAAACCGTAAGGCAATTCGACATTTTCTTCTTTGAGCAAAGTGAAAATGCTGCCGCCGATGTAAGCCGCCCACGTTGAAATCGGGTTGGCGTGACACAATTCGCGGACTTGGGCGTAGCTGCCGACCGCGCCGCCACTCGTAAAATAATCCAGCGGAATGCGCGTCTCGACGGGCAGACTGCGCGCGCCGGTTTGCGCGGAGCGGATGCGCAAAGTGCGATCCGTGCGCGCCTGAATCGCCATGAGCATCCCGTGACCAAGCACGGCTTCGCAGACGTTCGCGCCGGAGTAATCCGCAATACCGCCCATCACGTCGAGTCGCGCGGGCACGCGGGCCACCCAAACTTCGCCGCTGTTGAAAAATCCGGCGAAGCCCGTCGGGTCGCTGTTCGGCTTGCGCAACAGATTTTCAAATTCCGAAACTTCAAACGGCAGCGCGTTCATATAATTCAATGGTGATGTCGGAATAGACGGTTCCGGTTTTTGTAAAGATACCAGACGATGAACACATTCACGGCCAGCAGAATGGCCAGACCAGTTTTGGGATGCGCAAAAATCGGGTGATGCGTTTCCGAGTAGGGCACGCTGTGGCGAATGAGTTCGTAAATTTCGATTGGAATGAAGAAAGCGGACTCGCCAATCGCCAGCCAGATGGCCCACTTCGCGCGCAACGCAAGGCCGGTGCCGCCGATAAATAAAAACAAACCGTAAAGGAACGGCACCAGTGCGGCTTTCTTGACATTGGCCGAGGTAAGCGAGTCAAGCCGTTCACCGACGGCGGTGAAAAACCGGCCTTCAGGATCGAGATGCACCCAACGCAAAAACCGCTCGAACAAATCCTGCAGATCGCGTCCCGCCAGCGAATAAACGCCCAGCGCGACGAGCAACAACAAAACGCCCTTGACGATTTTGATGCCAACGATCAAATACAGCGTTGGCGCGTGCTTCTTGGCTTCCGGCGTTTTGGCGTTCTCGGTCATCAACGAATCTTTGACAGCAAAAAGTCCAACAGTTCAGAAATTTTCACGCGTTCCTGTTTGCTATCATCACGATGGCGAATCGTCACCGTGTCGAGCAACTCCGGCTTTTCGCCGAGCGTGTCGAAATCAATCGTCACGCAGAACGGCGTCCCCGCCTCGTCCTGACGCGCGTAGCGTTTGCCGATGCTGCCGGTCTCGTCGTAAAACACGTTCATCCAAGGGCGCAACAAATCGCGGACTTCGAGTGCTTTTTTGACCAGTTCCGGTTTGTTTTTCAGCAACGGAAAAATGCCCGCTTTGAACGGCGCGACGCGCGGATGGAATTTCATCGTCACCGACGTTTCGCTTTTGCCCTTGTCGTCGGTTTTGGTTTCTTCGGAATACGCATTAGCGATGAGCGCCAGAATCAAGCGATCCACACCTGCGCTCGGCTCGATGACGTGCGGAATGTATTGGCCCTTCGCGAGACCGTTCGCGTCGTCCGTCGCCTGCTTGGAAATTTGCTCCGGCGTTTCGTCGGGCTTGGCGCATTTGGTCAGATAATTTTTACGGTTGTCGTAATAACGCTTCCACAAATCATCCTGCTTTTCCTTCGGCAACTTCGCCCAGACAGCGCGCAATTCCTCATCAAACACGCCCATCGGTTTGCCGGAAAATCTCTGGTGCTGCGACAAATCAAAATCGCTGCGCGCAGCGATGCCTTCGAGTTCGTCGCCTTTGACATTGCCGTTCTCGTCTTTTTTGCTGAACGGAAACTTGAACAAAATATCCACGCACGCACGCGCGTAATGCGCCAATTCCTCTTTCGTCTGGATGTGAAAACCCAGCGTCGCGCGCGACAAACCGATGCCTTCATAGAAGCGCACACGTTCCTCGACCCAGTATTGATGCCACGCCTGCCAGCCCCAATTTGGCTGCGGCTCGCCGGGATGACCGGTAGTCGGAACGGTCGCGACTGAGCCGTAAATTGCCTCGACGACTTCATCCGGCTTGATAAAAAATTCCAGTTCCATCTGCTCGAACTCGCGTGAGCGGAAGGTGAAATTGCGCGGCGTCACTTCGTTGCGGAACGCTTTGCCCACTTGCGCGATGCCGAACGGAACGCGTTGGCGCGACGTTTCCAAAACATTTTTGAACTGCGCGAAAATCGCCTGCGCGGTTTCGGGACGTAAATACGCGATGTCCGCTTCCGTCGCTGCCGGACCGACGTAAGTTTGAAACATCAAGTTGAACGGACGCGGCTCGGTCAATTCCTTCGAGTCGCAGCTCGTGCATTTCGTGCCCGCAGGCAATTCATATTTTCCCGCCGCCGTTTTGATGAGCGTCAAACCCTGATCTTCGCAAAGCTGGTCGGCGCGAAAGCGCTTCTTGCACTTTTTGCAATCGCACATCGGATCGCTGAACGTGTCCACGTGGCCGGACGCTTTCCAGATCGCGGGTGACATGATGATGGTTGCTTCGAGACCGGCCACATCTTCGCGCTGGCGCGTCATTGCGTTCCACCAGAGTTCCTTCACGTTGCGCTTGAGTTCTGCGCCGAGCGGGCCGTAATCCCAAAAGCCGTTGATGCCGCCGTAAATCTCGGAGGACTGAAACACAAACCCGCGCCGCTTGCACAGCGACACGATTTTTTCCATCTGCAAATTTTCGTTAGACTCGGCCATAGGGTTGGTCAGTGTTCGGTAAATACGGCGGAAAATCAATCTCGAAGGCGACCAGACGCAAGATGGGCGGGGCTGCGCGGCGTGCCCAACCGCGAGTTTATGATTGCGAATAACTTTTCCTGCCTTGCGTGAAGTTCACGCATTCCGCGTGAGAATTTCACGCAGCCGACATGGTTTACAAAAGCACAACACCTGATTCATTGGGTTTTCCACGCGTTTTCCGGTTGGCACTGGCATTGCTAAAGAAAATCAACAATCCGTGTTGACAGTGGCGATAGTTCCATTAAATTCGCGCCCCTGTCCCCGGAACAAAACATTAAACAACTATGAAACAACAAACTAAAAAAGCGTTTACGCTTATTGAACTCCTCGTCGTCATCGCGATTATCGCGATTCTCGCCGCCATGCTTTTGCCCGCGCTCGCGGCCGCCAAAGCCAAGGCCCAAAAAATCAACTGCGTCAACAACCTCAAGCAGGTGGGTCTCTCTTTCCGCTTGTGGGAAGGTGACAACAATGACAAGTATCCGATGGCCGTCCCGTCGGCACAAGGCGGCGCCTCGGAATTTGTTGCCAAAACGGGCCAGACTACGCCTACTGCAGGCACGGCACCTACCGCTCTTCTTCCCGGCGTGTCAACGGTGTTTCAAATCATGTCCAACCAGTTGAGCACGGCGAAAATTCTGTATTGCCCGTCGGACAACGTTCACCAAAGCGCTGGCACCAACTTTGTTGATTTGCTTATCAAAGTCAGCTACTTCATCAATGGTGACGCTACGGAATCTGATCCGCAAATGGTCATGGCTGGCGATTACAACATCGGCCTAGCCACGGCTACGGGACAACCTGCCACGACGGGTTATTCCATGGGAACCACCGCAGGCTCATTAGGAACGGCGCAGGCATATAAGTTCTATATCAACCTGATGGCTTGGACCGCTGGCGACATGCACAAGAAGTCGGGCAACGCGCAAATGTCTGACGGCAGCGTGCAATCCCCGACAGTTTCCGGCCTGCAAACCTTGTTGCAAAACGGCACGAACACGGTGGCCTTGCCGTATTACAACTTCCCCAGATAGAGAATAAGCTTAGTTAAAAACACCAAGGCGCTCCGCAAGGAGCGCCTTTTTTATTTTCTACGCAACGGCGAAATTCGCGAAGCGTCTGGACTACGTGCGGCTGCCACCTCTCAATTTTGAAAACGATGCGCCAAAAATTATTCCGCCGCCGGACTTTCGCCATTCTTTTTCGCCGCGCGCTGCTCGGCAAAAAAACTGCGCAGCAGTTCGCGACATTCTTCCAATCGCACGCCAGACGTGATCTCGCACTTGTGATTGAGCGTGGGAAACTGCAATAGATTCAGCGCGCCGCCCGCCGCACCGCCTTTCACATCGCCCACGCCAAACACCACGCGCGCAAGGCGCGTATGCACGACTGCGCCCGCGCACATCGGACACGGCTCTTTTGTGACATAGAGCGTGCAATCGGTCAGCCGCCAGTCGCCCACGGCATTTTCCGCCTGCGTGAGCACGAGCATTTCCGCGTGCGCGGTGGCATCCTTGAGCGTCTCGACCTGATTGAAAGCGCGCGCAATAATTCTGCCTTCACGCACCACGACCGCGCCGACGGGCACTTCGCCGCGTTCGTAAGCCTTCGCCGCCTGCCGCAACGCTTCGCCCATGAAATAATCGTCGCTGTGCAAATCAATGATGGAATCACTCATTTCGTTTCCTCCAAAGTCCATTCGTTCCGGCCGTCGGCGTGGCAATGACAATGCGCCGCAAAAAAGCCGCCGCGAAATTGCCAGAACCACGGCCAGAGTTGCTCGCGATCCGTCTGCGGAATTTTCAAATCAAAAATCTTTTCGCGCGGGAAAAATTCAAAACGGCCTTCACTCATCGGCGGCGGCAGCGCTTTCAATTTCACTTTCACCTCGAAGAGAAACATCAGCCAGTGCGTCTGGCCTTGATAACCGTGTTCGCTAATGAGACCGGCGAGATGCAAATCGGAGGGCGCGAGTTGCAAACCGATTTCTTCGTGCGCCTCGCGACACGCGCAGGCGTAAGGCGATTCGCCAATGTCCATTTTCAATTTGCCGCCGCACGGACTCCAGAAGCCGCGATTAGGCTCCTGCGCGCGTTCGAGCAAAAGAATTTCGCCCGCTTCATTGAAGCAGTAAAGCAGCGTGGCGATTTTGTAAGGCAGGGTCGGCATTGATGATTTGCGATTTATGATTGATGATTTCGACGATTGCGGGAAAATCATAAATCATAAATCATCAATCGTAAATTCTTCATGTCTCGTCCGCGCCTCATTGCTTTGCTGCTCGCACTCGGCACGCTCGTCGTGTTCCTGCCGACGGGCGGGTTTGGCTTCGTGAACTACGACGACCCGGATTACGTCACTGAAAATATTTTTGTAAAAAACGGATTGAATGCGCCGGACATCGCGCAGGCATTCACCTCTTACCACGCCTGCAACTGGCATCCGCTCACTTGGCTGTCGCACATGACAGACTGCACGCTGTTCGGCCTGAATCCGGGCGCAATGCACTTCGTCAACATCCTCTTTCACGCAGCAAACACGGCATTGTTGTTCACGTTGTTGCTGCGGCTCACTAAAAAAATCTGGGCGGCGGCGTTCATCGCGGCGCTGTTTGCTTGGCATCCGCTACACATCCAATCCGTCGCGTGGATTTCCGAACGCAAAGATGTGTTGAGCACATTTTTCGGACTGCTGACGCTCATCGCGTATGCACGATTCGCGCAGGAGCGAGAAGTCAGAAGTAAGGAACTGCTGACAAATTCCATCTCCCATCTTCCATCTCCCATCTCCAAATTTTACTGGCTCGCGCTGGTTTTCTTTGCGCTCGGGCTGATGGCAAAACAGATGCTCGTCACGCTGCCGTTTGTCATGCTGCTGCTGGATTTCTGGCCGCTCAATCGAGTTGAAGGTTTCAAGTTGAAAGTTAAAGGTTCGGAACCGCGCAACTTTCAACTTTCAACTTTCAACTTTTTGCTCGTTGAGAAAATTCCGTTCTTCCTGCTCGTCATTCCCGCGTGCGTGCTCACCTGTCTGGCGCAGCGCGCGGCGATGAGTTCGCTGGAACGACTGCCATTCCCGCTGCGACTGGAAAATTCCATCGTCACCTACGCGCTTTATTTACTGAAAATTTTCTGGCCGACGCACCTCGCGTTTTTTTATCCGCTGACCGAACGTTCGCCAGCGAACCTCACGGCTGCCGCGCTGGTATTGGGAATAATCAGTTTCTTTGCATGGCGCGTCTGGCGCTCACAACCGTTTGTGACCGTGGGCTGGCTGTGGTTTTTAGGAATGCTCGTGCCGGTCATCGGCCTCGTCCAAGTCGGCGAACAATCCATGGCCGACCGCTATTCGTATCTGCCATCCGTCGGCATTTTTATCATCGTCACCTTCGGCGGACTCGCCTTGGCCGAACGATTTACGATCGTAAAAAAGTTTTTGGCGCCGACGGCAATTCTGATTCTCGTTGGGTGCGTGGTCGCCACGGAAGTTCAATTGCAATTTTGGCGCACGGATGAAACTTTATTTTCCCACGCCGTCGCCGTGACGCGGAATAATGAAATCGCGCATCTCAACCTCGGCGTCGTTTATGAAAAACAGGGACGCTCCGCCGAGGCGATGAACGAATACCACACGGCGCTAAAAATCAATCCACGCCGCGCGCACACGCACAACAACATCGCCGATTTGCTCGATGCCGCCGGTCAGCCGGACGCGGCGCGCGCGGAATACGAGGCCGCAATTGCATTGGATCCAAACGCACCGGAAGCGCATCTCAACTTCGGAATTTTGCTCGTTGAACTGAACCATTTTGATGCAGCGGAGGAACAATTCAAACTCGCGGCCACGTTGGAACCGGCCGATGCGCGACCGCATTATCAAATGGGGAAAATGATGCTCAAACGCGGCGACGATGCGGCGGCTATTGGCGAATTGCGTTTGGCGTTGCAAAACGATCCGAACAATTTTCAGACGCTCGCTTACACCGCGCGCGTGCTCGCGGCGGATGAAGCCACCGGCGTCCGCGACGGCGCGATGGCGTTGACACTGGCGAACAGGGCGAACGATTTGACCGGCGGTTCGCAGCCGTTCGTTTTAGACGCGCTCGGCATGGCTTGCGCGGAAAATCAAGATTTTGCCAATGCCATTGCCTGCGCGCAAAAGGCGATTGAACAAGCTGAGGCCGCGCAGATGAAAGACACCGCGCCATTGCAAAAGCGGCTCGAACTTTACCAAAACAATCAGCCGTGGCGCGAATCCTTCCGTGCCACCAACGCTTCATTGAAACAATAAATGGCGCAGGCAGAACGTGGCGGCGCGGCAGCGCCGCCCTACCAAACTTGGTAGGGCCGAGCTGCCGCTCGGCCCAAATTTCCATTGTCAGCGCGCCAAAAAAAATTAAAATCGTCGTTCTTAATTCATGAAAACATTCAACATCGCCGCGCTCGCGGGTGACGGCATCGGCAACGAAGTCATGGCCGAAGCCATCAAAGTTTTGCGCGCCACCGAAAAGAAATTTGGCTTTCAACTCAACATCACCGCCGCGCCCGTTGGCTGGGCGGGCATTGACGCTGCCGGAAAAGCTTTGCCGGATGCGACGCTCGCGCTCTGCAAAAAATCCGATTCCATTTTGTTCGGCTCCGTCGGTTTGCCCGATCGTGACCCGACGATTCCGAAAGAAGAACGTCCCGAACGCGCCGCGCTGTTGCGGTTGCGGAAGGAATTCGGTTTGTTCGCCAATTTGCGTCCGGTGAAATTGCCAAAAGTTTTGTCGCACGCGTGCCCGCTCGCGAAGGAACGGCAGGGCGACGGCATTGATATTTTGGTCGTGCGCGAATTGACGGGCGGAATGTATTTCGGCCAGCCGAAAAAGACCGAAGATCTGGGCGGCGGCAATTTTCGCGCAACGGATACGATGGTTTATACGACGCCGGAAATCGAACGCATCGCGCACGTTGCCTTCAAAGCCGCGCAATTGCGCCGCAAGAAATTGACGAGTATTGACAAGGCGAACGTGTTGGAAAACGGAATTTTGTGGCGCGAAGTCGTCACGCGCGTCGGTAAAAATTATCCTGACGTGACGCTGGAACATATGTTCGTGGATAACGGCGCGATGCAACTCATGCTCAAGCCCACGCAGTTCGACGTGATGCTGTGTGAAAATATGTTCGGCGACATCTTGAGCGACGAAGCGGCGGCGCTCGGCGGTTCGCTGGGAATGTTGCCGAGCGCAAGTTTGGGCGCGACGAATGGCGATAACACTTTTGGTTTCTACGAGCCAGCGGGTGGCACGGCGCCGGACATCGCGGGGAAAAATCTGGCAAATCCCATCGCGCAAATTTTGTCGAGCGCGATGATGTTGCGCCAGAGTTTCGGTCTGAATGACGCGGCGGCGGCGATTGAAGCGGCGGTGGCCGTAGCCATCAACGCGGGCAACCGCACCGGCGATATTTACAATCCGATTGAGACAAACGCCAAGCGCGTCGGCACATCGCAAATGGGCGATGCGATTGCGGCGGCGGTTTGATTTTTTAACCGCGAAATACGCAAACTACGCGAAAACAAAAAGCGCGGCCAAAGTTGGCCGCGCTTTTTTATTGTGCACAAACAGGTAATTTAAGGAATCCAAATCAGTTCTGGATTATTGGTAATGCCAACGGACGTGCCATTGTAATATTCAGATTTTTTGAAATGCTTGACGTGACCATCAACGAAAACAAAGTTAGCTCCGTTGTTGTGGATGTTCGTCACCGAACCGCCGTCGCCACCGGCCGGTTTTTGGCCGTTATCAAAAAAATAAACCGTTGCCGACGGATTGGGAAGAAAGCTTATTTTAATCTGATGGTCGTTTGTTCCAGTGCCGTTCATAACTTCATTCAAGCAGTAGTGAAAAAGATTGTGGCTGTTTCCCGATGCCGACACGTTTGCGCGACGTAGATTGGAAGGACAAATCCAAATTGATTGATCTGGGTCAATGGCTGGATCCATTCGCCAAGGCACATCAACGTAGCGCTTCACATTTATCATGGCTGGCAGTTCGATATACCAGCCATGCGTCGTAGCACTATTCAACTCGGCATCCGTAGGCGTGCCAGTGCCATCAGTAGTTAAATAATCACTGTTGTCGGTTGCATAAATTTGGCCAGCCAGCCCCCATTGCTTGAGATTATTTAGGCATTTCGTTGCTTTGGCCGTCGCTTTCGCGCTGCTCAGCGCGGGCAACAACATCGCCGCCAGAATCGCGATGATGGCAATGACGACGAGCAATTCAATTAAGGTGAAGGCGGCTTGACCACGCGCCGGAGTTTGGCGGCGGAGCCGGAACGAAAAAAGATTTTCAGCAACAAAATTCATTGGCTGTCTGCTCCCTTAATTACCGCCGTCAGCATTCCATATCCGCCGCCGGTCGGCAAGTGTTTCAATGACCAGATTGTAGCGGCGCTCTGTGAGCGCCGTTTGCGACGGTCATAGACCGCCGCTACATCCAAAAAATTTCCGTGGCGTGTGAACGCGAAGCCGCTAACCTGCGTCCAACTGAACCATCGGATTAACATGAAAAAATTCCTCACCCTGCTCCTCTTCACCGCCGCGCTCTCGCTCCGCGCCGCCGACACCAATGCGCCCGCCGCCGCGCCGGAAAAATCTTCGCTCGGCCAGATTCCCGACGCCTCGCACGCGCCGGTGCGTGTGACAAACACCGTTAACATCGCGGGCGAACGCGTCACTTACATCGCCGAGACCGGCATGCTGCCGCTGCTCAAAGCCGACGGCACCTCGCGCGCGTCGGTTTTTTACGTCGCTTACACGCGCACGGATGACAAGTCCGGCGCGAAACGGCCGGTGACATTTTCTTTCAACGGCGGCCCCGGTTCCGCGTCGCTCTGGTTGCATCTTGGCGCGCTCGGCCCGCGCCGCGTGAAGATGAATGAAGACGGTTCGCTGCCCGCGCCGCCGTTCGCTTTGACGGACAATGAATACTCCATCCTCAACGCGAGTGATTTGGTTTTCATTGATCCCGTCGCCACCGGTTTCAGCCGCGCGGCGAAGGATGAAAAGCCCGACCAGTTTTTCGGCGACGAAGCGGATTTGGATTCCGTCGGCGAATTCATCCGGCTCTGGACGACGCGCCACGACCGCTGGCTCTCGCCGAAATTTGTCTGCGGCGAAAGCTACGGCGTCTTCCGCGCCGCCGGTCTCGCGGAACATCTCCGCAGCCGCTACGGACTTTATCTGAACGGCCTCATCCTCGTGAGCGGCGTGCTGGATTTCGGCACCATCAGCGGCGGCACAGGCAACGATTTGCCGTATCCGCTGATTTTGCCGGCCTACACGGCGGCGGCGCATTTCCACCACAAACTTCCCTCAGACTTGCAATCCGATTTGACGAACGCCCTCGCCGAAGCGCGCGCATTTGCCAAAGGTGAATTCACTTCCGCGCTGCTGCAAGGCGCTGCGCTCTCCGCCGACGAGAAGAAAAAAGTTGTCGCGGAACTCGTGCGGCTCACCGGCCTGAAAGCATCCGTCATCGAGGACAATAATTTGCGCGTGGACCCGTATGTTTTCCGCAAGCAACTGTTGCACGACGACGGTTTGATTCTCGGCGCGTATGATGCGCGGTTGACCGGACGCGACGGTGATCCCGCCGGGCCGGGCGCAGATTTTGATCCGTCCAGCGCGGCGGTGATGGGGCCGTTTTCGGCGGCGATGAACTCGTATGTCCGCAGCGAATTGAAGTTTGAAGACGACCTGCCTTACGAACTCATCGCTGGCGTGCAGCCGTGGAATTACGGCGCGCGCAATAATTTTGCCAACGCCAGCGACCGGCTCGCGTCCGTGATGAACCAGAATCCGTATCTGAAAATTCTCGTGCTTGGTGGCCGCTGCGATCTGGTTTGCCCGATTGACACGATGCGGCACAGCGTGGCTCACATGGCGCTGGCGGACGCCTACCGCGCCAATGTGAAATTCGCCGAGTTCGACGCCGGCCACATGATGTATATCAATCTGCCCGACCTGAAAAAAATGCAGGCGGAGATTGAAAAATTTGTAAGGCAATAATTTTTGGCGAGTTTAATTGTTAGGCGGCAGAGCGTATGAATTTCAAGAAACCAATCGTCGTGCGGTCGGCTTTGGCGTTGGTTATATGTGTGCTGTCATGGCTGTGCGTTCGCGCGGGACTTGCGTTAAATCAATTGCATCACGATGTGGTTAGGATATCCGTGAACGCCCCTCAAAAAGACCTGCCAGGCTTCCTATGGCAGCATCCATTAGTGTTGGTGGTTTTTGCTATCGGCATTGCGATTGCGACGCTTGCTTGTCTAGCTTTCTCTAAAATGAAACGCGGAGACATATTGATTGGTGTCGCCGTTATCACTGTTTTACTTATTCAGTGGTTGGTTGTCACTCCAGCAGTGGAGAAGCCAGCGGATGATTTATTGCGGAGTCTTGAAAGATTTACAACATCATGAGATGTCGTGCCGCCCAACAAATCTTGGATCCAACCGCCATTAGCGCTTTAAGTTTCGCTTTGGCGATTCAGTTGTAAGCGCAGTTGCTTGTTTCCGAACGGACACGCGCCGGTTAAACTACGATTGCCAATGAAACGCATCTTTGTCCTGTCCGCCGTGATTTTCAGCGGCCTGCTCGCGCGCGCGCTGCCCGCCAACGACGCGCTGTCGCTGGACGGCAACTGGCGCTTTCAACTCGACCGCGCCGACGCGGGCATCGCGGAAAATTGGGCGGCGAAAAAACTTTCTGGCCGCGTCCATCTGCCCGGCTCGCTGCCGGAACAAGGCATCGGCGACGCCGTGACGACCAACACCGTCTGGACCGGCGGCATCCGCGACACGTCGTATTTCACCGCGCCGGAATTTGCCCCATATCGTCAGCCCGGAAATATCAAACTGCCCTTCTGGCTGACGCCGGAAAAATATTACGCGGGCGTCGCGTGGTATCAGCGCACGGTGACGATTCCGGCGGATTGGAAAAACCAGCGCGTCGTCCTGACGCTCGAACGGCCGCATTGGCAGACGCAAGTCTGGCTGGACGGAAAAAATTTCGGCACGAACGATTCCCTTGGCACGCCGCACGAATATGATTTCGGCCAGCTCGCGCCGGGCAAACACACGCTGACGATTCGCGTGGACAATCGCCGCGTCGTGGACATCGGCGAAGATTCCACCAGCATCAGCGACCACACGCAGGGCAACTGGAACGGCCTCGTCGGCGACCTCTCGCTGCGCGCGACGCCGACGGTTTGGATCGAAGATTTGCAAGTCTATCCGCACGTCGCCACGCATTCGGCGACGGTGACGGGCACCATCGGTAACATCTCGGGCGCGGATGGCGAAGCGGGCATGCTTTTCTATGTGGACGGAAAACTTTTGCATTCGGTCGTGGCCAACTGGACGACGAACGGCGGCACGTTCACCGGCGAAATTCCGTTGGGCGAAAACGCAACGAACTGGGACGAATTTCATCCGGTCGTTCACCACCTGACCGCCAAACTCGGTGACGCCACGCGCAGCACGACTTTTGGTCTCCGCGAAATTTCGACGCAAGGCACGCAGTTCACGGTGA
>Ga0208872_1001151_pt1 | contig 16809 bp, 11 predicted proteins | sample CryBogCBH12Aug08_FD_185508 | JGI IMG/M metagenome (GOLD analysis project Ga0208872, IMG submission 185508) | Freshwater microbial communities from Crystal Bog, Wisconsin, USA - CBH12Aug08 (SPAdes) | ecosystem: Environmental > Aquatic > Freshwater > Lake | place: Crystal Bog, Wisconsin, USA...
AAGCTAACCCGGCCATCACAAAAATGTCCCATCGTCATTTTCTCGGACGTTGTTTCACCGTGAAAATCAAGAACGATCGCTGAAACGGTCGCGCCCAGGGTGAACCGTTTCAAAAGCAAGTCAACGGCTGAAAATGGGTCCTCGCTTGCGTCCATGAACAGGCGAGCCATGGCATTAATGACCAAAACACTTTGTCCTTTTGGCGTCGTGTGAACGGCAAAACCTTGTCCTGGGGTTGAGGCAAGAAAATTGATTGGTCGCAAAAGCCGCTTGTCTTGGTCCACATAGGGAATGATTTCCTTTTGGTCCCAGATGTGATTGCCTGTTGTGATCACATCAACCCCAACTTTATAAAATTCCTTGCAGATGGAGGGGCTGATTCCAAAACCATGGGCTGCGTTTTCCCCGTTCACAATCACGCAATCAAGGTTTAGGCGTTCACGAAGGATTGGGACGTGATGCAGTATAGCTTCTCTGCCACTTCTTCCAACAACATCGCCGCAAAACAAAAGACGCATTCTGAATCGTATCCTTGATCTAATAGTGCCAAAAAACTTCTCTGGACTGTAGCAGTTTCCCTTATTGTTGACAAAGACACTTTTAGAAAAATTTTAATTATGTGATGATTGTTTTAACTTCTTCTTTCGTCATCGCGAGGACCGAAGGGACGACGCGATCCAGTTCAGTTGTACTTTTTCCTGGACTGCCGCGCCCCTTTGCAGGGGCTTGCAGCGACGAAGGGTAAACAGAGCAAAGGACTTAATAATGACCATCAAAAAAACACTATGGGCCCTATGCCTTTTGGCAACCACGGCACTGGCTGGAACGCCAACGTATACGTACTACAGCAGTATCAGCACGGCGACCCCCTCAGGGTTGGCCTTTGGTAATGGAAATCTATTTGTTGCGAATTTGAACGTTGGTACTATCTCTGCTCTTGATGTCTCCAGTGGAAATTCCGTAACCCTCACTCCAGCTATATCAGGTCTTAACGCTCCTGGAGGATTAGTTTTCAGTAATGGGACCCTATACGCTGCAAATGCGGGTGGAAACACAATTAATTCTTATACAATTAGCCAAAACAACGTTACTACAAATACACCTATAGACACTGGCACAAACAGTACGCCAGTTGCTTTGGCCATTTCTGGAAATACTCTTTATGTGGCAAATGGCAATGCTTGTACTGTCAAATCCTACGCTATAAATAATCCAACTCAGACCAGTACCGTGGTATCATCAGGCCTTAATTCACCTTCGGGTTTGGCTATCTCAGGGAATACCCTTTATGTAGGAAACAACCAGGGATTTGGAGGTATCGATGCTTATGTGCTTAGTAATGATGGTACTATCGCTACCGTAGCTCCTTTTTCCCCTATATCAACAGCTCAGAATTTCCCTTATGGATTGACTGTTGACTCTCAAGGATATCTTTATGTCGTCAATCAAGGTTTAAATAATAATGGTAGTGTTTTAGTCTATACGGCTGACGGAACCCTTATTACAACCATCGGAGGGGGATCTCTAGGAACAGGAGACTACCAATTCAATGCCCCTGAATTTGCTGCCATCAGCCCAGATGGTAACTATCTGTATGTTTCAGATACTAACAATAATCGCGTTCAAATCTTTTCAATCATTTATCCCAGTACTGTATCCCCAGCGTTGTTAATGTTAGTTGGACAGGGAACAATGGATCAGGGGATGTTTAATGCCCTTTCATCTTTGCCAATGACCGTAAATCTGACCCTGCCCCAAGCGACACAGCTGATGCATTCAGTGGGAAACATGTCCGCAACTATGACCCAAATCTCGTCCGCTGTTGGGGCGGGTATGACCTTCGTCTCAGGTGTGGCAGGGACCGTTGTCAGTACCGGTTTCAATGCTCCATCTTCCCCGCAAGCTTCCAATTCCTCCTTCACTCAAGTTCAACGGACAAAGTTCAAAAACCTGACCCAGCAATTGCCCATGCTCCAGTTCCAATCGCTGCAATCCTTAGTTGACCCTGTTGCTGGCCCTGTTAGCTATGCGGCTGCGGCAACGCCCTTTGAACAACCTAAAATGACCCTAAAGCCTGTTTTCTTGAGTAATGATAATCATCATATTTGGATTCAGCCGTATGGAGGCTTGCAAAGGTTAGATTCCTATGATCAGGTCACGGGATATTCCTTAAAAACAATCGGAACGGCTATGGGTGCCGGCGGGAAAGTCACACAAAATGTTATGCTAGGTGTGCTTGTGGGCGGCGCCATGAATTCCTATACCCAGGACCATACAAGCGGCGATGGGTCCGTTGATAACTATTACGCAGGTCTTTATGGGGGCTACGTAATGCCAGCTAGTGGATTCCACGTGGATGGGTCCGTCATTCTTGGTCAAAGCAAATATACAGGTAACCGAAATCTTTCGGCCCTAGGATTGGTTGCTAAAAACAGTCACAAGGGATGGGACGCATCAGGACAAATCCAAACGGGATACAAGATCTCTTATGGGGATTTTTCTGTTGATCCGTTCGCCTCTGTGGGCGCCCGGTATTCCTATCAGAATGCCTATCAGGAAACAAACGCCAATCCCTTTAACCTAAGCATATCATCGGCCACAACCAAAACGGCAACAATCGAATTGGGTTCTAAATTCCAGCAGTCAATGGTGGTTAATGAAACCATGGTAAATCCTATGATCAGCCTATCGGCGTACAGAGAACAACCCCTTGCCAAGCAAAGTAATGCCACAATGAACTTTACGGACGGAGGAAACAGTTTTTCGGTCCCTGTATCCAATCAGGTCAAAACTTTTGCCAAGGTCATAGTTGGGTGTGCTGCCATGTTTACCAATGACATTTCAATTTCAACCCTTGTCACTGGTAAAATCAGAAAGCATGAAAAATCGGTTGAGGCATTGGTTAAGGTGTCGTACGTGTTTTAGGGATTATTTCCAGGTCCATCAATTGTTTTTTTCTTTGCTGATCGGGCGCGCTCTCTAAGTTCAATGTCGATATACTTGTCTGTGATTGCGCCTGAACTGTGACCAGCATCGTCGCGGACATGTTCCCGGGGGCGGTTTTTCACATCCTCTGATATGCCTGTATGCCTTAACCAGTGTACGGTTGCGACTTTTAGTCCTTCAGCCTCTTCAATGTCGCCTGTTGATTCCAAAAAATCAGCGGCTTCATCAAAACATTCCTGAACCAATTGCCGAATAGGGCGTTCACTAGAGATGGGCTTGTAGGGGTTCTTAAGATGAGCAATCAAGGGCATCTTTTCATCAAGCGAGGGAAGGGGGGGCAGTTTCAAATAGTCAGACCGGTACCGCTTTAACGCATCCAACATGGCGTCACTAACGGCAATTTGCCGGGCTTTGTTTCCCTTTCCAACAGTTTTAAACCACCAGTTTCCTTCAGAATCCTTAAAAAAATCACTCATCGTTGGGGTCCAGCGTGCCCTTGCTGCAAGTTCAGAAATTCTAAGGTACATACCATAAAGGCACGATAAGATAAAAACAGTCCTTTCGTGCGATGGGTCCAGACTGGTTTTTTCCTTAATCAGATTAATCACCATTTCCCATTGCCCGTTCGAAAGGCGGCGAATCTGCTGCGTTTTTCCCTGTTTTTGAATGAATTTACTTTTTTGACGAATCAAAACAATGGGATTCACCTGAACAATTTGTTCTTGCAGCAGGTAATTGTAAAAGCTGCTTAAGATTCCAAACATGACTTTTAAAGCAGACTGAGAAAACTGGTATTTATCCTTAGTTGGTTCAAGTCCATTTTTACGGTCCTTTTTACTGACGTGGGCATCAAAAGGCCGCCATTCTGGGTTTGGTCGCTTTTCCCCGTTTAGTCTTTGAAAGCGGGAAACGGTCTTAAGGCCAATCCACCGTTTGGGCGGAGCCAAGCAAAATTCGATGAAGGATTCAATGTCTTCGCGTTTATGATCTAGAAAGGATTGTTTCCTGATAAACCAGCTCCATTGCAAAAAGCGTTCCAGATCACGTCTGTAGGCACCGAAGGTGTCGGAACTGCCTCGATAACTGTACAGAAAATTAAGCGCCATCTGATAATCTTTAGCGGCAAAGTCTGGGGCCAGTGTTTGCGTGTGTGAAAAGCAATGAGCTAACCAGCAGTTGATAACTTGTTTAGGGTTTTCATCTGCATAAATTGCCTTGTATTGCTCAATGACATCGTCAAGTGTGTCAAAAACAGGCGTTGGGATATAAGGCTTTTCAGACATTTTTGAATCCAATAAGGTATAATCCAGTAATAAACATTACTGGATTTATAAATTGATGTCAATGGGCGGATTCAAGAATAGCAAGAACAGACTGAACTTTAAACTTTGGTTCTTTTAAGGAAGGTGGCAGTGAATGTTTTTGGGGATTGATCCAGCAGAAATCAATCCCGGAAGCCATTGCCCCCTCAAAGTCACTGGACAAAGAATCACCAACCATTAAAACTTCATCCGGTGTGCAACCCATTTTTTCAAGGGCCCAGTGGAAAATGCGTTTATCTGGTTTTGCGCATCCGACTTCCTCAGAAATAACCAACAGCGGAATCCAGTTGTGCATACAATGAAGAGTATATTTTTTTCTTTGCACACAGGAAAATCCGTTGGTGATGATGCCAAGCTTGTGGCTTTTGCTCAAAGCCTGGATGGCTTTTTCAGCCCCTTCAATCCATTCTGATGTTTCAGCCAGCTTGTCTAAATAAAATTGGGCAATGGTTTCTGGTGATGACTTCGAAGGGAAAGCCTTGTTTACTTCCTCGAACCTTAGGGTTCTGATATGCTTTGTATCAAGGTTTCCAGCCTCAGCCGATTTCCAAAGGGATTTATTGATGGTGTGAAATAAGTCCCTGAAGTCTGTTTCTGGGGTTAGGTCCTGATAGAACTCTTCGTACGTCAGCTGCAAGCTTTTAGATTCTGCCGTTTTGAAATCGACTAATGTATCGTCCAAATCAAAAAGAATCGCCTTATACCCCTCCCCCGCAATCACAATTAAACCATCTCCATCCCGCCATTGACGTGCAGGTTTTGACCTGTGATGTACCCACCTTCGGCGGAGGCTAAAAAGGCAACTGCAGCGCCGATTTCCTCTGGTGTTCCCATCCGCCCCATGGGGATTGTGGATAAAATTTTATCCTTAACGGTATCGGCAAGAACTTCAGTCATGGCTGAGGCTATAAAACCCGGAGAAATGCAGTTTACCGTAATACCCCGGCTGGCAGTTTCATGGGCCAGTGCCTTTGACATTCCAACAAGTCCTGCTTTGGATGCGCAGTAATTGGCCTGACCTGCATTCCCAGCAGACCCAACAACTGAACTTATATTGATAATGCGTCCATAACGCCTTTTCATCATGGCCTTAATCGCAGCCCTGCACAGGCGAAAGCTAGCCGTTAGGTTTACATCAATCACAGCCTGCCAATCTTCATCTTTCATACGGATAGCAAGCCCATCGCGGGTAATGCCGGCATTGTTGACCAGAATATCGACCTTGCCCATAGTCTCCTCAGCTTTGGGAAACAAACTCTCAAGGGCTTCAGGGTCGGACAAAGAGCAGGGAAGAACAACAGCTTCAGTTCCGTAAGCGTTTTGAAGATCTTTGGCAAGGTCCTGTAATACCCCCTCTCGGGTTCCGGAAAGGGCCACCCTCGCCCCTTGTTTCGCAAGAATGTGCGCAATTGAACCACCAATTCCGCCGGTTGCCCCTGTGACAAGGGCTGTATAAGATTTTAATGAAAACATTGTTTATTCCTTCTATGAAATCAGTTTTAAAAAGTGAGCTATGTCATCTGGATGATTAATCGAAAAGGCATTCAAGGTTCCGTCGATTCGTTTATTCAAACCTGTCAAAACCTTTCCTGCGCCAATTTCGACAATGTGCTGCACGCCAAGCTGAGCCAGATTTTGAACGCTTTCCCGCCAGCGGACACGGCCTGTGATTTGCTGAACAAGCAAAGTTTTAATGAATTGCTGACCTTGAATAGGCATGGCTGTCACGTTAGAAATGACCTTGACTTTAGGCTCGTTAATAAGCACAGCTTCTAAGGTCTCTGCCATAACATCGGCGGCGGGCTGCATCAGGGGGCTATGGAATGGGGCACTAACGGGCAGTAAAAGCGCCCTTTTGGCCCCGGCTTCTGTTGCCTTTGCATTCGCTTCCAAAACGGCCTCTGTGTGACCGCTGATGACAACCTGTCCTGGTGAATTATCATTCGCGACAACGCATAAATTAGAAGGGTTGCTTGAATCACAAAGCGCTTCCACCTGATCAATTTCAAGGCCAAGAATCGCAGCCATGCTGCCGGCCCCAACTGGAACTGCCTCCTGCATCGCCCTACCCCGCAGCCGAACTAAATTAAGGGCCTTTGAAAAGGAAAATGTTTCCGCAGCGCAGTGGGCAGAATATTCACCAAGGGAATGTCCGGCTACAAACTGGGCCAGCTGATGTGAAGGTTTTCCAATTTCAGACTCAAGAGCTCTCAAGACTGCTATACTAATTGCGAGCAAGGCGGGCTGAGTATTCTCTGTTAAGGTTAGTTCATCCAAAGGCCCCTCTAAAATAAGGCGGCTTAGGTTTTGTTTTAAAACCTCGTCTGCCTCCTCCATAACAAGGCGGGCGGATGAAAACTGTTCTATAAAATTCTTTCCCATTCCAATGGCCTGAGAACCTTGGCCTGGAAATACAAACGCGACTGACATTAAAAACCTTTCTTAATTTTGCTCAATATAGGAAGCAACGTCACACATACGATTCGAAAATCCCCATTCATTGTCGTACCATGACAAAACACGGCAAAATTGTCCATCAATGACTTGGGTTTGTGCCAAATCAAAGCTGGAACTATGGGGATCATGATTAAAATCAATTGAAACCAAGGGTTCATTAATGGCGGCAAGAACGCCCTTTAGGGGTCCTTGGGCAGCCCTTAAAATAGCTTGATTAATCTCTTCCTTTGTTGTGATGCGCTTTGGAACAAACTTAAAATCCACAACAGAAACGTTTGCCGTTGGCACGCGAATAGCTGTTCCATCTAGTTTTCCCTTTAATTCAGGAAGAACAAGACCAACAGCCTTGGCTGCACCCGTTGAACTTGGAATCATGGACATGCAAGCCGCCCGTGCCCGGTGCATGTCGGTATGAAGTGTGTCAACCAGACGTTGATCCCCCGTATAGGAATGGATTGTCGTCATGTAACCCCGTTCAATTCCAATTTCCTTATGCAGAACAAAGGCCACAGGGGCAAGGCAATTCGTTGTGCATGAAGCGTTTGAGAGAATTTTATGCTCAGGCTTAATCTGTGTGTGGTTGACGCCGTAAACAACCGTTAGGTCCGCGCCTTCTGCCGGCGCAGAGATCAGAACCCTTTTGGCCCCAGCAGTCAAATGCTTTCCAGCATCCTCTTTCTTGGTAAAGCGCCCCGAACATTCCATGACAAGGTCAACGTTCAAAGTAGCCCATGGAAGTTTTTCTGGGTTGGGTTCAGCGGTGACACGAATGGGGCCAAGGCCAACATCAATTGTATCCTCTGTGATCTGTATGTTGCCTTTAAAGCGCCCGTGGACCGAATCATATTTGAACAGATGGGCATTGCTCGCGAGGGATCCCAAATCGTTAATAGCAACAATTTGAATATTTTTTCTGTTTTTCTCGCAAAGGGCCCTTAGGACCATTCGCCCAATACGCCCAAAACCGTTAATTGCGACCCGAATTGTCATGATTAAATCCTTTCTTTTACAGTTTGTACAATAGTCTCTACGGTGATGCCAAAATGCCGGTATAAGTCAGGGGCGGGTGCGGATGCCCCGAATCCCTTCATTCCAATAAAAACGCCAGTGTCTCCTAGGTATTTGGCCCAGCCGAAATCAAGGGCAGCTTCGATGCCAACACGTAAGGCCTCTCCCAAAACCTCTTTTTTATAGGTCTCTGATTGCTGATCAAAAAGTTCCCAGCAAGGAAGGGAAACAACAACCGTCTCGATCCCATCAGCTTTTAGGCGTTCATGGGCTTCAACCGCCAAAGAGACTTCTGATCCCGTTGCAATAAGTGTTGCTTGGCGTTTCCCTTGGCAGGACCTTAAAATATACCCGCCCTTTGCGGTTAAATTTTCTGGTGTGTTCTCCGAGCGTAAATGAGGAAGACCCTGCCTTGTTAATGCCAAAACAGAGGGGGCTTGACGGTGATCAATGGCAAGCTTCCAAGATTCTGCGGTCTCAGCCCCATCACAGGGACGGAAAACAAGAAGATTGGGAATGGCCCTAAGGGCCGCTAGATGTTCGATCGGCTGATGGGTTGGGCCATCTTCACCAAGGCCAATTGAATCATGGGTTAAAACGTAGATGACCCCCTGATTCATAAGGGCTGATAGCCTAAGGGCAGGTTTTAAATAATCACTAAAAACAAGGAATGTCCCACCGTAGGGGATGAACCCACCATAAAGACTAAGGCCATTCATGGCGGCTGCCATTCCATGTTCACGAATGCCATAGTGCACATAACTTCCAGAGAAGTTTTCCGAAGTGATGGGGGTTTGACCCTTAGCTTTGGTATTATTGGACCCTGTTAAGTCAGCGGATCCACCAATAAGCATAGGAAGGTTTGGGGTTAAAGCTTCCAAAACATCCTGCGACAATTGCCGCGTGGCCCTTAAAGGTTTTTCTTTCATAAAACGGTCTTTAAGATCCGTAATTAGGCTATGCCAGTTTGGCGGAAGGATGCCCTTTAGAGTACCTTTTTGCTCCTTCGAAAGGGATTCATAGCGCTTTTGCCAATCCCCGTAATCCTTAGCACTTTTCCCTCCAATTTCTCTCCAGTTTTTCAGAATATCCTCTGGGATTTCAAAGGGCGGATGGGGCCAATTTAAGGCCTCTCTTGCAGCTGCAACCTCGTCAGTTCCTAAGGGGCTTCCATGCGCACTGGATGTGCCTGCTTTATGGGGTGCCCCTTTGCCAATGACAGTTCTGCACGCAATCAGGGTTGGACGGTCTGACCCTTGGGCTGTTTGGATGGCTTTATGTATAGATTCATAATCGTGACCATCAATACGCGCTGTATTCCAGCCATAAGATTGGAATCGCTTCAGTTGATCGTCAGAGGTGCTAAGGGAAGCGCCACCATCGATCGTAATGTTATTATCATCAAATAAAACAATCAGCTTATTAAGATTTAGATGACCAGCAAAAGAAGCTGCTTCGTGGCTGATTCCCTCCATCAGGTCGCCATCACTTGCAATCACATAGGTGTAATGGTCAATCAGATCAGGCCCTAAGCGCGCTGTCATCATTTTTTCGGCAAGCGCCATACCGGTGGCGGTCGCTAGCCCCTGTCCAAGGGGACCGGTGGTGGTTTCAACCCCCTCTAGGTGCCCATATTCTGGGTGTCCTGCCATTTTGCTATGAAGCTGACGAAAGGACTTAATCTGGTCAAGGGTCGCTTGTTCATAGCCCGTTAGATACAAAAGGCTGTAAAGAAGGATGGATCCATGACCGGCTGATAAAACAAACCGGTCCCGATTGGGCCAATGAGGATCCTTGGGGTTGAATTTTAAAAAATCACGGTACAGAACAGTCGCCACATCAGCCATGCCCATGGGCATACCAGGATGGCCTGATTTTGCCTTCTCTACAGTATCCATACTTAGGGCTCGAAGGGCGGTTGATAGGCGATTCAGATTGGTCACGTTAAAGATAATCCTAGCCCCTTAAATATTTGATTCAATCCAGGAAACAAGAGCATTCTTGGGACTTAGCCCCACCTTTGTTGCAGCTGCTTGCCCATTCTTAAATAGGATCAGGGTTGGAACACTTCGAACACCATGCTGCGCCGGAATTGACTGACATTCATCAATGTTGACTTTTACGATTTTGACTTTGCCTTCTAAAGAAGGGGCGATTTCCTCCAAAATGGGTAAAAGCATGCGGCAAGGCCCACACCATTCAGCCCAAAAATCCACTAAAACAGGGATTGTGGACTGCAAAACATCCTTATCAAAAGTCGCGTCCGTTGTATGAGAAAGTGCCATAATTTATCCTTATTGTTTAAAACCATTATATGGAATTTCCATCAAATGAGGGCCTTCTGTCCATAGTAAAAATGTGCGAATCTGATGATTTTTATAAATTTGCCCAAGGATGTTCGCATACTCAGACAACTGATCTTTATAAGGTTTTGGAACATCTTCCACTGAAATTGGCGGATTGATTGCCGTTTTATAGTCAAGGATAACAACAGTATCGTCCGTGATTAGTAATCGATCAATACGCTTTTGAAAGCTTTTATTTGCAATCGTAACCTCTGCCAGTGAATTGGGCCCAAAAAAGGAACGATAATCAGGGTGGTCCAGGATGAAAAGAACTTTATCCAGATCCCCCTCTTCCAGGGTTTCTTTGTATTTTTGGGTTTGAATCCAATTCTCTGCTATCTCTCTAATATTTCCTTGGCAATTCGGCAATAACTCAAAAAGCTTATGAATCAAATCCCCCCGTTTCATAGCGGATGTTTTTTCTTCGATTTCTACCGGGTCTTTGGGAATAGATAAAGGCTTTTCGTATACCCATTCTGGCATTGCTGGAATAGGAATCAGATTAGACTCTGCCTCCTGCCCCCTTAGACTTGGGATGGGTTCGTAAATCATTCCACCCTCTGGCGTTAAGCTTGAAATTGGACCCAGAATATCCTTCAGGATTTGATACCAGGTTTTATCCATCCGTTTCTTTTGAATGCCCGCCACATACAGTCTGTCACGGGGGCGCGTCAAAGCCACATAGAACAGGCGCCTATTTTCTTCTTCAAACTTAACAAGGGTTTCTTCCTTCAGGGCCAAAAGAAGGGGCGATTCATTCTTTTTAGAAGGCTTTAGAAGAAAAAGCGGAGCCTTTTCTTTGTCTATCCACAAGAAATCTTCATTCCGCAAAGACGGTTGATCCGTGCTATCTGCCAAAATAACAATGGGTGCCTCCAGCCCCTTGGCCCCATGGATGGTCATCATTCTGACTTGGTTTTGGACATCCCCAAGGGTATTTCGCTTAATCTCTGTTTCAAGGTCCGTCATATAATCCATAAACCCCTGAAGGGTTGGGGAATTTTTTTCTTCAAAAAGAAACGCTTGATGCAAAAATTCCTCTAGGACTTCCCGGCATTCTTCCCCAAGACGGCCCACAAAGAAGAGTTCCGTTTGACGTAAGATTTTTTGAAAAAGGCTATGAGGCGATACAATATCAACCTGGTTTAAAAGGGTTTTTAAAAATTCATATGTATCTTCAAAGCCTTCTTGATTTAGGGATTGCCATAAACTTCCCGTTCGTCCATGGCAAAGGGTAAAAAGCTGTTCCTCAGTAATTCCCCTGCCCCTGTTGACAAGGGGGCTTTTTAGAACGCACGCAAGGCTATAATCATCCTGAGGCAGGCACAAAAATTGTCCCAAGGCCAACAGATCCATGACAGCAATGTGATCCTTAAGATGAAGGCGGTCAGCGCCCGCAATAGGAATCCCAGCCGACTTTAGATTCTGAACAAGGGCCGAAACCAAGGCTGATCGCTTTCGCACCAAAATCAAAATATCGCCTGGCTGAACCCTTGCATTTGTTGTTGGCAAAATTTGATCACTGTGCAAAAGGCCTTGAATTTTTTTGGTAATTTGTTTAGCAAGCCGTGCGTAATCAGAAATGGATTCTTTCTGAATGAGAGGAAGGGCCCAAGGTTCCTCTTTGGCATCCTGCTCCTCCTCTTGGATCAGGGGCAAAAGTTCAACAATTCCGGGGTGATCAAAGCGGAAAGATGTGTGCAGAATTTCTTCCTCAACAAATTTTACGCCTGTACCATCGGCATTAAAGACCTTATCAACAACCTCTAAAATCGCAGGCGTTGTTCGAAAAGATGTCCGCAGGTGAACTGTTTTCCACTCCTGCTCAAGGGCCTGAATTTGACCCCCAAAATAGGGCCGCAAGGTTGCAAATAAAAGAGGCTGTGCCCCCTGAAAGCTATAAATTGATTGTTTAATATCGCCCACGATAAAAAGGGTTCTGTGGGGCTTATCAGGTGCCAGGAAAGATTCGATGATTTGTGCAATGACAGCCCACTGGTTTGGACTTGTGTCTTGGGCCTCGTCAATTAAGATATGGTCCAAGGCATGATCTAATTTGTAAAGGACCCAGTCTGAAATTCCAGGACGCCCCAAAAGGTCAATCGTTTTGGCAATTAAATCTTCGAAATCCAAGAATCCCTGATCTTGCTTTTCATTTCCATAAAACTGGAAAATAATGGCAGCAACCTGGGCAAAGGCTAGGGTATTTTCTAAGACCTTTTGGTTTTTTTGATGATTTTTTTCATTAAAAAGTCGCAAAGCCTCTTCCTCAAGAACTTTGTAAACATCCGGAAACTTGTTTTGAATTTCCTTAGGGGCTAGCTTTTTTCGAATCAGCCCCTCTTTCGTTAGAAAAAAATCTGAATAGTCTTGATCAAACCATTCTTCCAAACGTCCGTCTCCTTGATCCTTTAAAATACAAGCTGCTTTTCGAAGGGCTTCGGTATCAGGGGCCACTGGAACAAAGTCCAGCAAGAAATCTTCTAAGATCTTTTTATAGTTATCCAGGTTTTGGTGATGCAGCAAAAACTTTACAAACTGACCCCGTTGATTTTGAAGGCTTTCCAATAGGCTTTCAAAATGATAATCAGAAATTGTCGATGCAATTTTCCCAAGCGCCGTTTGAAAAGAAACGTCTTCAAGGACAAGGGCTTTGTGATAAGCTTTTTCCAAAAGGGCATTAGCTTCGTCCTGTTCAAGAAGGGTGAAGCTTGGATCGATGGCGGCTTCTATGGGAAAGCGTTGTAACAGGCTTTGGCAAAAACTGTGGATAGTTTGAATTCGAACGCCGCCGGCTGCATCAATCACCCGGAAAAAAAGCTGCCGTGCTTGAGCCTGAAGATCGGCTGATGGCTGATGTCCCACTAGGGTCAAAAGTTCACTCGCTAGGGCTGAATCGTCCAAAATCACCCAATCTTGAAGCTTTGCTGTTAAGCGGTTCTGCATTTCGATAGCGGCTGCTTTTGTATAGGTAATGCAAAGAATTGATTCAGGCAAAGCGCCTGCTAACAATAAATTCAAAAGCCGGTCAATCAAAACCTTCGTTTTGCCGGTCCCAGCGGATGCGCTGACCCAGCAGCTTATTTTTGGGTTAGAAGCCTGACGCTGCGAATCATGGGGGGTTATTTTTGCCATTCAGAAAGCCTTTCCAAATGGGTGTATAGGTTAAAAAGTGGTGCTTTTTCAGGACGCGGACACGCAAGATAGGGCGTATTAGCGTCCATAAAGGTCATTAAAAGCCGCAAAAGACCATTATCCGTTTGGCTTAGAAATTCTGAGGTTATCTCAAGGGTTCTTATCTCCCCTGCCCCTTCGCCCCCTTTTAATTGCCAGATGGAAGCTTCCTTTGGGCTGACCTTAACGCCAAACCCACCTTGATCAGCAATTAATGCCTCTAGGGCTAATTGGGGGGAATAACCATTTTTAAGATCACTGACATTTGGCATACTCCCGGTTTTATAATCGATGATCCGAAGTGCATTATCCTCTAGAAGGTCCAATCTGTCCGCAATAGCCTTAAGACTGAAAGAAGATAAGGTTATCTGTCCTTTCTTTTCTGTCAGATAAGATTGGGCAGGACTTTCTTTAAGTTTAGCCACAAACCACTCAGCGATTTGCTGAAAACGCTGCCACCAAAAGAGTCGCATTACAGGCGTTTGGTCGAAATAGGGTTTTGCAATTTTTAAAAGGCTTTCAAGAGTCTGATCGTCTTCTAAAAAGTATAATTCCAAAATTTTATGAATTATTTTCCCTTTGTCCATACTGCTCAATTCTGGATCCAGAGGAAGAAGGGGAAAAAGATCAAGACAGCGCTTGGCATAAAGACCATAAGGGTCCCGCATAAGGGTTTCAATTTCGGTCACGGAAAATTGGGTTGGTCTAGCCCCTGTGGGGGGGCAAGGCTTTGGGGGTTTATGAACACTGCTTTCACTTTTTGGCGTAAAACTTTGAACCCAGTCCAGCCAAGGCTTTACGGGCGCTGCAGCAAGAGAGTTCTTGTTTTTCTGGAACACAACCTGCAGGCGTTGCCACCAGCGGCTAGGAATTGTTGGCGCCCCCCAGTCGCTACGGGAACGGGTCAATAAAAGATGAGGGGCATAAAAACAACTGCTGAAGTCATGGGCCGATAAGCCAATGCGCCTTTCAAGGGCAGGTAAGCCCAATTGCTGCCTCATAGAACGGTTCAACCAGGGGTCAGGGTCAATGGAAGGCGGCCAACTGTCTTCATTAAGTCCACCTAAAATGATAACCTCTGCATGGCTAAGGCGGGCCTCAAGAGCCCCTAGGATCGTGAGTCTTGACCCAAGTCCTTCATAATTTCTAAGGGGAGATGCTTGTGCCATCAAGGCCTGAAAAAAAGAAGGATAGGCCCTGAAAGGTAAGATTGGAAAAAGGTACCCTTCTTCCAAAAGGGTTTCAAAGAACAAACGGGCCCCCGCCCCGTCAATCTGTTGCCATAGGGGGGATTTTTCTGAAGTGTCCCCTGTTAAAAGAAGGCAGGTTTCAAGGTGGAGAGATAAAAGGTCTTGAAATAATCCATCCTTTTTTGATAATAAATAAACAAAAATAGGATTTATAATTTTAAAAATTTCTTTAAACCATTCTGATAGAGCGGGAGATTTTTGGTTTATAAGGGGCCCTAAGACTCCTATTTCCACCCTGCCCTGTCTAAGGATGTTTTTTTCTAAAATTCGGACATTTTCAAGGTGTTTTTCTCGTTTAGCCCTATTTGACTTGAAACAAAGCGGGTGTTTTAAAACAATCAAAAGTTGACTGATGGTGGGTTTTGAAAAGAGTTCAGCAACCGATACAATAAACCCACCCACAAGGGACGAGGAAAGTGCCTGCCCGCTTGATGTGTTGGCAACCAGGTCCCACCGCTGCAATTCTGTTTCAACCAGTTTGCATAAACTTTGGTTTGGGCTGACCAAAGATATGGTTCCCGTTGTCTCTTCCAAATAATAGCGCATCATAAGGGCAATAACTTTTGCTTCCATGGTTACAGAATTACATTCAACCATTTCTGGCCACACCTTCGGATCGAAAGACTTATCAAGATCGATTCCCTTATCGTCCATGGCTGTTTGAAGTAGATGATTCCTGGCCCCGCCCTTCTCATTAAGCATAACGTGGATATCTTCAGCATCAACCTGCAGGAAATCTAAAAGATCAGAAAGGGTATGTTTGGGATGAGTAAGAGGCAAATCTCGACTATATCCGTCCAGGCCTGGCAGAATAAGCTGACCTTTGGGAAGGGACAAAACTGTTTTAATCAATTCCCTTGTTGCGGGGACAGTTCCTGTGGTTCCCGCAATAATCACAGGATGTTCTGGTGGATTCATCTGCCAGTGCTTAGCCACAGCTTTCAGGGCGTGTCGAACACGACCTTGGGATTCTATCACCCTAAGGTCTTTTAAGATAGCCGGCCAATGATCCGTGACAATCTTAAGAAAACCAAGGGTTTCCTGCCAGTGTTCGGCGTAATCACCTACCGCCAGATCTTTTAGGTTTGCCAAATCGATGTCAGAGGTTTCAGCCTCGTCAATAAAATGCATCAACTCCTTTGCTGCCTTTAGGGCGCGGCTGGGGGTATAGCTGGGCTGAAACTTTAAGATCAACTGAGTCAACATCCCAAGACGTTTCCAGGAACTGATGGAGGGAGGAAGGTTGTTTATACTGTCTAGAAAAAGAGGATTTTCTGATTCAATATCCGCAAGGGCTATCATCCTTGGAAGCATCATGACGCGTCCGTTTGTTTTCTCCTGAAGGGATTTTTGAAGATGAAGAAGGGATCTTTTTGTTGGAAGAATAACAAGGGTCTTTGCAAATTCGATGGGGTTATCGTAGGGCCCCATCAAAAGGCTGCTTAAGCTTTCAAGAAAGCAAGACCCAAAAGGAATGCCAATAACTCTTTTCAAAAAGTTCCCCTCTGCCTCACTTATTAGCCCCACGGCTTGACCGCGGGGTCCATGGCCAATGTCTAGGCCCTGTGGTCAAGCCACAGGGCTACTGGTTATTTAAAGGGTTTTCACAAAATGCTCAGCACTGGTCAAATCACAGCTGGACGCCGGTTCAATTTCAAGGCGGGAGACAACACCATTTTTAACAAGCATCGCGTACCGTTGTGATCTGTATCCAAGGCCAAGGGAACTTAGATCCATTCCAAGGCCCAAAGCGCGTGTAAAGTCACCATTGCCATCAGCAATCATCGCAACCTGCCCTTTTGTCTGCTGATGATCAGCCCAAACTTGCATTACAAAGGGGTCGTTCACAGAAACACAGGCGATTTGATCAACGCCCTTGTCAAGAATTTGCTGCTTATGCGCCACAAACCCAGGTAAGTGTTTTGCAGAACAAATGGGTGTAAAAGCCCCGGGAATTGCAAACACAAGGACCGTTTTGTTTTTAAAGAAGTCCGATGTGTTCAGATCAACAGACCCTTCTGATGTTGCTTGTTTTAGGGAAACGTTTGGAACTTTATCGCCGACTTTAATTGAGGTCATGATGTTTTCCTTTGTTTGTTCTTTTTCAGGTCCAGTTATAGAGCATGGGGGATCATTAATCGATAAAAATGTTTGTATACGTTTTTTTATGGTAGCCTTATTCATGCTACCCCTCACTTAAAATTGAGAGGTCGTATGGCACAAGGAATTGAGGGCCGCCAGGCTTGAGAAGGATGAATTTAAGAGCTCTAAGCCCCATGGTAAACCAGGAGTAGAGAGGGGATCCTA
>Ga0208872_1001155_pt1 | contig 16755 bp, 8 predicted proteins | sample CryBogCBH12Aug08_FD_185508 | JGI IMG/M metagenome (GOLD analysis project Ga0208872, IMG submission 185508) | Freshwater microbial communities from Crystal Bog, Wisconsin, USA - CBH12Aug08 (SPAdes) | ecosystem: Environmental > Aquatic > Freshwater > Lake | place: Crystal Bog, Wisconsin, USA...
TAACGTTGGCTGCTCCGTAGATTGTGGTATTAGTTAGTCTTGCCATAGTATCCTATTTATTCTTATACTCCGAAACGATTTCTCATTCCGTTAAAATTGGTTGAAATTTCTGCAGGCGTTAATAAACGATTGTATATCATTGTATTTGCCAAGTAACCATGTAAATAACCAGCACCATAACCAGCATAACCCAATTCAATTCCAGTATTTTGTATGGCTGGAATAAAAACTCCAACATTACTTTGCTGACTTACATAAGTACCGTTTACATATAAATTGAAAGTTGCTGTTTTGTATGTGTATGTGGCAGTAATATTCATCCAAGTTCCTGCTAAACTAGAAGCATTATAGTTAGCAGAAAAACCATACATACCAACTTGAATAGTTCCATTGTTAAACCAAACAGAAAATTGGCCACCGTTTGCTGGAGTTCCTTCACAACCAATCATTGATTCCACATAACGTGCATTGACAGCTGCAGTAGTTGAATTCACCCAACAAGAATATGTAAAATCACTTTGCCACATTCCCAAATTATTGATTGTTGCATTTGTGAATTTAATTTGGCCATTATTTAAATATGGACCTCCAAGGTTATAGTTATTACCTGCCCAATAAAAAGAATTTTGTACCGTTGGAGAAAATACTGGTCCAGAAGCTTGTTGAGAACCAACTAAAATTGAACCTACAAATTTATTAGGAGATAAATCATATACAGTTGTTCCTGAACCAGAATAACTTTCTGGTATACCAAAGTCTACATAGAAAGTAAGACTACTATCAATTACAGGCAATATGTTTGATGTTTCATCTAGTATACCTGAAACATAAAAGTTACCTAAATTGTCTAATCTAGATGGTGGTCCTGCTAATGGTGGAGGTTTTACAGATCCGGACGCACCAACAGTAGCTTCATATATTGTTACCGAAGAACCTAATTCTAATTGTGGGCCCCAAATGTATATACCGGATGCACCATCACCTGTTTGTGTACATCTAAAACTCCAGTTATCACTTCTTGCACCTCCGCCAGCAATATCTCTGGCAATAAAAGACCAAGAAGCACGATACCACCCATTACCTACAGACAATAGTTGTGGATTTAATACGTTATTTGAAGTTGTTGGTGTTGTTCCTGGAAAAAATTGATAAACTTGGCCAGAATTATTGTCTCTTATTCCTAAACCATTAAATTCTGCATTTTTAAAATATATGGATTGTGTGTATGTTAGACCTACTGTCATTACACCATAACCTGTGGATTGTGGTAATACTTCTGATGAAGGTGATGTTGGTGAAAGGCCTGCTCTAGGTATTAATTTAGCCGCAGTATATGTGTTATCGGGTGCTGTTGTCGCATAAGATGATACTACATTTCCTGCTCCTAATGGATTCCAATATGCGATATTTGTTAAATTTGATGAACTTTTATAAATGTTTTTATTATACCCAGCAGTAACATCAAAAGTTACCTCATCAAATATATTTTTAACAAACATATTGCCTGAACTATCTAATCTGGATGCTGTATTTACTGTTGGTATTAAACTGTTAAAACTTGTAGCCTCATAATCCGTTGCAACAGGTCCAATTTCCATCTGTGGACCCCACATATATATACCAGAAAAATTATCACCAAAAATACCACCGTTTTGATTATTATCCAATATACGATAAAAGATAAAATTTGTAATAGATGCTGATGTTGTTGAATATGCTTTTACTGTCCAACTATAACGATACCATCCATTTCCATATGGTTGTATATTATAACTTATTAACGGTATACTACCACCAAATACTGTGTTTATATATGTTCCAGTAAGTAAATCTACCGTTATACCAACACGGCCACCTACTGGATTTGTAGACGATTCTATTCCTGTATCCTCTAAATACAATTGCATATACCGATACTCAGCAGATTTCAAATATACAGAAAAAGTATATATTGTTCCTGCTAATGTTTGTGGAGTATAGTAAGCTCTTTGAGTTGTAGCTGAACCGGTATTTAGTGTAGCTAATTTAAAAGCTGTTTGCGTACCGTCTGGAGATAAAGTTGCTGGAGTGTTATAAATTCCATAACCAGTATTTAATGCCCAATTATTTGGCCAATATGGATAATAACCAGAACTTTGAATTTGACTATTACTTATTAAATTCTTTGGATAATTTGCATTTGGATCAAAAGTCACTTCATCAAACTGGCCAGCAATAAAATAATTTCCGTTGGCTGTCAATCTGGATACTGTATTAGCCATTATAAATTATCCAAAAATAGTATCTAATGTATTGATAGCTGAGTTATATACTTGATATACCGCAGATGTAGTTGTTGATGTGTTTGCATATAACCCTATCTTGTTTGAGTAGATAGAAGTTGTTGCAGCTGCTGTAGTGAATATGGCAGAAGAAGGTGTATTAGCACCAATCACCGTACTATCTACCGATGAATTGAGAATTGGTGCCTTCAATGAACCAGTCACCGTCATATTGATTTTTTGATCCACCGTCAACATTTGTTGTGATGGATTAAACCAAATTGCTGGTGCTACATATTCAGCTGTAGTAGTACCAGCAGTAACAGGTTGCATCGACAAATAAAATGTAGATGTATCGCTGACTACCGGTAGAACTTGTAACTGTGTTAGAGTTAAGGCCATTGAAAACCTTTCTTATGCCTGTGCTTCTGTCCAGGAATATCTTGCTTGAATTGTTGAAGCGTTTGCACTTGAACCAATATTCTGTGCAACGAATGTCAATACGTCAGGACCATCTGGATAAATGTTAGTGGCCGCATTTGCAGAACCACCAGACAGAATTGAAGAACCAAGTGCTAACAATTGTGATAAGTCTTGTTGTGTTGTGGCATATAGACCAGCAGCAGAACCAGCAGTACCTTGTGTGTTCAAGAAGAATCCGAATACAGGTTCACCACCAGATATTGTTGTTCCTGGATTGTGGAAAATGTATTGTGAAAGACTTGAACCACCTACTGATAACCATTGTTCTGCTGTATTGGATGTTTTACCATTCAATACACAAGTAATCAAGAACGAACCGTTAGCGTACATATCGGTTTCATATGGTACTTGTTGCATACGATTAACAATTTCACGAACACCGAGTTGTGATGATGTGATACCATTACTTACTGTTGGTGCAATACGGAAACTCATAACAGCTTGTGTACTACCAGAAGATACGTTAGTTGCTAACGGCATACCTCTTGTAAAGATGAATGATTTATCAGGTGTATAACCACCATCCATAATTGCAGAAGTACCCCAATGGTTAATCTCAGGACTAAAGTTTGGTGAGTGTAATTCAATTGCTGTTTGTGCAGTTGTGGAGAACAAGAATGTCTGTGCAACGTTTGACATTGGAGCAATCTGAATTGTTGTACCAGTACCTGAAGCAACAGCTGTATAGTTCATTACAATTGTTGTTGAGTTGGGTATACTCTGTACAAATGCACCAGAAGGAATACCACCACCATAAATCAATTGACCTGGTTGTACACCAGTCATTGAAGCAACAGATGTTAAGTAAGCATTACCTGTTACTGTTGTGGCTGTTGTACTTAATGTTGATACCATGTTTGCACGAATCAAACCAGTAAGTGTATTAGATGTTAGACCTGTGTAGTTAACAAATTCTGAGTTAGCCCAACCGTTACCACCAGTATTTGCATTTCTAATCCATACGGTTCCTGTTGTTGGGAAACCAGAAGTGTTGGCAACATACACCGTTGTATCGGTAGCATTTAAGTTAGTGCCAATACCTGAAGCACCACCTGTCATGTATGTCACTTTAGAGAATGTGTTTGTTTCATAACGTGCTGGTAAGTTACCTGAACGCATATAAGCCAAGTAGTTTACGTTGTTGTTGATAATCTTGTGACAGTAAACAACATCACCTGTAGGACCACGAACACCAAAACGAATGAAACCTGCACCATACCATGAATAGTCAATATAGAACATCTGCATCTTGGTTAAATCAATTGTGTAACCAGACGGACCAGTACCGTCTAAACGGTCAATATTAAACTGATTTTGTGGTACACGTATATCAACTGTTCTACTTACTGTAGCATTTTGTAAAGTGCTATTACCACGATAAGGTGGTTGAATCAACATTTGTGAATCTGATAAAATAGCATTTACACGATATGTCATACCTTTAATAACAACAAAATCACCTGTAGTCAATTGTTTATTGAAGTATGTTGGGAAACCTGTGTTGGCTGTAACTAGTGATGAACCAGCACCAACTGTAATTTGTCCACCAATTTGATATGTAGAACTTCTCTTAACGGCAGACAATGTTATTCCGTCATATTCCCAGAACATACCATTTTGTGAATCAAAGATGCCTACACGATTAGTACCGCCATACCATGAGTTAGCAGAAACATATGGTGCACCAGAAGCAACTGGGTTTAGTGGAGTTGTTGCTGATGTGTATGTGAATTGATATGGAGAAAGAACAGAAGTTACTGTAAAGATACCGTTATATGGTGTCTCATTACAACCAGAAACTAAAATTGACATTGCCGCAGCAATATTGTGTGGATCTTTTGTTGTAACGGTAATTACTGTACCTGAAGCGGTAATAGAATCAATATTAAACTGTGGCTTCAATGTCGTACCAGTAGACATTTGAATACCTTTACCAGATTGGTAACGGAAATACTTACGAGTCTGACGAACGTACTGTTGATTATGTGAAGAAGCATTTGTTGAGAAACGAACACCGCCGTCAAATGGTCTATGTAGTGCTAAACCTTGTGGTCTTACATATAAAGCCGCATTAGTAAGTGTTACTGCACCAGCCGTTGGTGTAAAAGATGCTCCTGTTGTATTGTATTGGAATGTATAAGGACTGATAATTGTTGAAACACCAAATGAACCGTTGGCTGTTGAAGCACCAGTCATTGCTATTTCATTACCTAAATGTAATCCGTGTGGTGTAGATGTTGATACAGTTACAATGTTACCTGTTACAGAAGCTGTTGATAGTGCAATGTTAGCACCAGAGAATATACCAGCACTATAACCAATTGTTACACCTTGATTGTAAATAGAACCTGTTGTACCTGTGTAATAATATTTACCGGTATATGTAAATGTATTTGAAGTACCTGTTGTATTAAATTGTAATGGGTTGTTATTTGAGTCAACAATATACAAACCGTCAGCACCAGCATAAAGTGTATCTGTAATAAAGAATGGAGTACCAATTGCTGGAGAAAGTGTACCTGTTGTGTTTGCTGTGTATGTTTTGGATCCGTTAACTGCCTGTACGTCAATGACTGGAATATTACCAGTAGCAGTTACATAATAAGCATATGGTCTGTTGTTTAATAACGCTAATTGTTCCCACTTAGTTGTCTGAATTGAATACTCATAGTCGGTATCAATCAAGTTTTGTGGTGTAGATGTACGTAATTTATTGATTGGATCTAAGTAAGATTCAGAAGGTGTAAATTTCTCATCGTATTCATCAATAAGAATCTGTAATTTATCTGTTGCTGTTAGAGCCGTTGTATTGTATTGTAACGTTAATGTGGTGATTGTCGTTGCGTTGGCAGCTGCAAACAAACCGTTAACGTCAGGACCAACAACATAAGATGTTGTTTTTAAGTTTGGATCTGAAAAGTTATAGATTACTTGATTGGTTGCCAAGTCAGTAATCAATACCAATCTCTCTTGCTGGATTGGTCTTGGAATAATAATTTGTCTTGTTGACGGTGTAAACTGATAATACGTATCAAGTATAGCTTTTCTTGCCATTTTAGCTCCAATATTTTAAAGGAATAGTATCTTCTATTTAGTAACCCATAAAAATGTCTAGGGGTTTAAAAGGATAGGTTTTAGGTGTAGTTGGTGTAGAACCAACGACTGTCCTTATATCAACCTGTGAATTAGGTGGTGGACAATCTGCGAATTTAATATAGTTATTTGTGGTTGGATTACCAGAAATGTCTAAAGTATACCCCTTTGATGCAGGTAATATGTTAGATAACCAAACGGTATCGTATTTAGAATAGAAGGCCGGTTGAATTAGACCATTAATTGTGACCATCAGGTTAAACGGACTAGGAAAAGTCTGTTGGTTCTGGTTGTAGGTCAATGGAAAGACGTTGGTGAAGCCATCGGTTGCATATGATATATCGTCTAGGTCGTATACATCGGTGACTGTTATGGCTGAACCTGATGAACCGATGGTGATAGATGGTGTTACAACTGTGTTAGTAGTTATAATGGCATCGGTTGTATTAATTGTGGTATTACTAATTGTAGTACCGGTGATAATCAAATTACCAGTAACTGATAGATTACCAGTAACAGTTGGTGAACCAATAATATTACCGTTTGGTATATACAGGTTATTGGTTTGGGTTATTGCTGTTGTGGTTGTTGGAGTATATGGACTTGGTATGGTACCTAATTCAATTTGTGGGCCAAATACGTTTACCGTTTGATTAGTACCAGTATAATTGTAGTTAGTACCACTTTCTAACATATAAAGACCTTGGAAAGTAAAACCTCCAGATGAAGGTATAGTTACCCAAAGTCTCCACCAACCATTACTTACATATGCTGAACCATAAGATAATGGTGCACCAAATAAATTAGCTACATAAGCACCAGTAGTTAGGTTAAAAAATATTCCTCCATAAGTAGTGGATCCACCTCCTGTTAGGTAGATACCAAGAAAATTACTGGTTCCTGCCTTTGCGTAAACACTATATGTAATATTTCCGGCTGGCGCTGTAGTAAAATTATAATATTGAATTGAGTGTCCACTAGCACTTGTTCCGTCATTCAATAAAAATGCATTGGTTCCACCAAAAGGATCTGATTGACTACCTGTTACCGTTACTGAATTTAATGACCATTGTGTTGATGCTAAGTTAGCACTCTGCAACATCAAGTTATTACCACCTTGTAGGTAGATGGTCTGAGATGTTGTTGTACCAGCAATAGAAGTATTGCCGTTGGCCTGGAATACACCAGTACCACCATTATATAACTGATTGACCGTCGTAGTTCCACCAACCGTCAAGTTTGCATTGACAGTTGCATTACCGTATACCGTTGTTCCGCTGAGTAGTTTTGCCATAGTTACCTATTTATTCTTTATATTCCGTAACGATTTCTGAGACCATTGAAGTTTGCTAGAACTTCTTGAGCCGTGATTGCTCTGTTATACCATTTCATGGAATTAAATTCCCCAACCATAGGGTTTGTTCCTTGGACTGGACCACCAAAAAATCCGCCAGACGATGATGCAATTGGTTTATATGTACCTGTAGAAGATAATAAGAAATTACCATTGACATACATATTGCCAGTATTAACTCCATCATATGTTACAACAATTTGACTCCATTTACCTATAGTTATGGGGAATAAACTACTATTCACAGCATTTATGCTAAGAGTTCCTCCACTTTCACTGCAGAAGAATATAGGACCAGCTGTTGTGTCTGTTGTCAAATTATTGCGTGTTTGTAATCCAAATCTAAATCCATTTACACCATAATTTTCAATAATACTAATAATGTTAGAGTCAGCTCCAGTAGATGCTAAAGTATTTAATATTTTTGGTTTTATCCAAACTTCTAAACTAAACGCATTTGTATAAAAAATAGAAGGTACTGTATAATAAAATGTAATAGTTTTGTAGTTGATTCCATCACAATAAAAACTACCATAATTTGGATTATACAATGGCATACTACCAGCATTACCTGAAAATAAATTATTAGAATTACCGGTTAGGTCATTAATATTTAAACCTGTTCCTGAATAACTTTGTGGAAATGCACCATCCAAATTTAAAATTAATCCGTTGGTCGTAGGAACTATTCCTGTCCACTCATCATAATTACCTATCGTGTATGTGTTACCTGTGTTCTCTACTTTGACGATAGAGTTTTGTGATGCAATATTTCCACTCACAGCAGTTGGTTGATATATGGTTGCTGCAGAATTTTGTTCCATCTGAGCACCCCACACCAACATATCAGAAGTTGTTGAGCCAAGATAACTTGGCAATCTTGTATTTTGATTTGTATTATTAATAAACCCTACCCAAAATTCACCAGCATTGTATGTTGTAGTACAAGTTACTGTAATTGTACATCTATACCATCCGTTACCCACAGGTGTCATTGTTGCGGTACAAGCACTTTGGATACCAATCTGTCCTGTTGTTAAATTAAAATTAGCAAAACAAGAATTGAAAGTTAAAAAATATCCAGATAATTGCACCCAATCTGGAGCTGTAGGTAAAACACCTTTCTTTAAATAAACACTAAACGTATAAGGTAATCCAGCATAAGATTGTCCATAATTGCCGAGATTATGACTATTGGTTACTGCTGTTTCAACCATCTGTTGTGCAGTTTGTGTTCCGTCAGGAGCCGTAAAAAACGTTCCAGTAGTTACGGTTTCACCTGCAGAAAAACCCCAATTACCTGTGAGTAGGTTTTGGCTTGAGTTGAATAAATTTTTAACTGCACCAACACTATTAGTATTATAAGTTACCTCATCATATGCACCTGCAATATAAATGTTACCATTTGAATCTATTTTTTGTACTGAGTTGGATGAAGGTAAACCTAAAGTGTTCGTAGGTTCATAAATGGTTGCAACACTATTCTGTTCTACCTGTGCACCCCAAATATAAATTCCCGAGGTTCCATTACCTTGATAATTTTGATTACCATTATTATATAAACCAATAACAAAAGTTGTATTGGTTGGGTTATTTGAGAGTGTTACAGTTAAAGAAATTCTATACCAACCATTGTTCACATAAGTAATTGAACCAGTAGGATTTGAATATAAAGATCCGGTTGGATTTGCTTGGCCGCCTAAAGATGCAGAACTTGAAAACGTTGTAAGATTATTACTTGTTACTTCAGAAACATAATTAAATGCTGGAGATTCATGGAACTGAAACCAAAAATTTCTATCACCAGAATAAGATTTAATATAACATGAAAAAGTATATGGTACTAATATTTGAGGTAGATTGATATTTTTAGTAAGAACGTGTGTAGCATTTGTACTACTTTCTAATAGAAGTTGGCCAGTCAAAGTACCGTCTGGAGCTATGGTAGCATTTGGTATAACAGAACTAGCACTAATTCCCCAACCAGTTGTAAAATCCTGAGAATTACTCATTAAATTTTTAGTGTATCCAGAATTTGCGTTAAACGTCACCTCATCAAATGAGTTGGCGTAAAATATTCCAGTATTAGCAATTCTTATTACATTAGCCATTCATTTTATCCAAATACTAAATCATAACTATTTGTGGCACCATTATAGTATTGGTACATTTGAGAAACATTATTTGCGTTAGCATAACCAACTCTGTTACCAACATAGATTGAGTTAGCTGAAGGTATGTATCCTGTGGTGTTACCTGTAATCTGTACAGCCGCATTACCTGTTGTTACTAGGTTGAGTGCAATATTGGCATCTGAACCGCCGACACCATATACTGGACCATTACCTGCTGCACCACCATAAACGTTTCCAAAATTTGTGATGACACCAAATCCATAAGATACTGAAAAGTTTCTATAACCAGCAACAGAAAAATTATGGTATCCGTATTGTTTAGTTACATAATTTAAGTTTATAGAACTATCAGAACCTTGTGCAGAAATTGTAGGACCATTACCACCAGTAGTACCTGTAGTGCCACCTGTTGCTTGTACATAATTAACTGCTGATGCTGTGTGAGATACACGGAATTGTTCTTGGCTTAAATCATTTGTTTGGAAACGGTGAGCACCTGTACTCTTGGTACTGTACGACATATCTATAGCACCGTCTGTACCAATAGAACGAATTATAGGTGAACTACCAGTCTGTCTTCCTTGGACTTGAACATAGTTTACTGTAGATCCACCGCCACCAGGAGCTTCAGATACTTGTAGAGCAGGTCCACCAGGTGTATAAAATGTTAATGCTGAAGCAATTGTTTTAACTATTGGATAGTTTGAATTACTAACAACAGCATAACCTGTGCCGTTTGATGAACCTGGTCCGGTAAAAGTAATTGTTGGTTGTTCAACATATCCAGAACCTGGATTTGTAATAGTAACAGGGAATATTGAATTTATTACCCAAGTAACTGTTACAGTTGCACTAGAACCAGAACCAGTTAATGTTGTTAAACTTACTGGCTGTGTTGATGGTAAACTAGTATAAAGTGTAGATGTAGCTGGGGTAATAGAAGTAATTGCTCCGGCATTAACTGTTTGTACAATCAAATTTGCAGCGTTACTAAAAGGTACACCTCCAACAACTTGTAAAATATCACCAACATTATAACCAGAACCACCATTGTTTACTGTGGCTGAAGTTGTATAATATAGTGTAACGTTTGCTGTTGCTTGAATACCACCAGGAGTTGTTGGAGGTGATATAATAACTGATGCATTTCCTGTATAAAAACCACCAGTTGTTCTAACAATAGATGTAACACCTGTATTAGAACCGACTAAATTAACACCATTGGCTGTCTGTATATTAAATGCACCAGTACCTTTTGGTAACATCAGCATAGATACGTTAGCATCTGTACCTTGTGATGAAAGAACAACTGAATTACCTGTGACAGCACCAGAAGTCTGTAAGTAATTTACACCACCTGTTGGTGCAGTAACAAATAAACCGTTAGCATTATTGGAAACTAGACCTACAATATTGCCTGGAGGAAAATATATACCACCAGTACCGCCGCCATATTGTAATATAGATAGTGATGTATTTGATCCTGCTGACGCTTGAATACTTCCAGTGCTAGTTACTTTAAATCCATTATCTGTCTGCACACCACCAACAAAATTCCAAGCAGAACCATATGTCTTGGTAAATACACCATCACCTAAGAAAATAGTACCTGAATTACCTGTTGTTGGTAATCCGTTGTTGATAGTAATTGAACCACCAGTAACATATACGTTACCTGTAGCACCAATACCACCTTGAACCACCAAAGCACCAGTAGTATTACTTGTTGTTGCTTGGCCACCCATGACAGTTAAATTACTGCTTACGTTGGTTGTACCACCACTACTTGGTGTAATATACAAATTACCATTTGATGCTTGAGTTAGTGCTGGATTTGACGCTAATGATAATGTTGGTGAACCGCTTATTGCTGCTATTGTTGTGGCCAAATATGGATGAACAGTAGAACTTTGTTCAATCTGTGCACCATAAATGTAAATACCACTTGTTCCATCTCCAGTAAATGATGTTGCACCGGTATTGTTGGCTGCATAGATGGAAGGTATCATAACTGATGCAGCTGCACCTTTTATTGCAGTCAATACTATTCTATACCAACCGTTTGATGCAGGAATTACTGTTGTGGTACCACTAGTCCAATAACCTCCGTTTGTTACTGTTCCTGCAACACCTGTATTTAAATTGATAACAGAATATACATCTCCTGAGGCTGAATCCGACATATCAATTTGTATATAATTGTATTCAGCGGCTTTGGCATAAAACGAGAAAGTATACTGTATGTTTGAAATATACGGAATTGGTTGTTTCAGTACATGAATTCCCGTAGTGTTTGTGGAAACTAATTTATATGCATTTGTTCCACCAAATGGGTCTGTTGTTGCAGATGTTAATGATACAGAACTAGAAATAAGTCCCCAAGGAGCGGTACCAAAAGAATTTGAATATAACAATAAGTTCTGTGTACTTCCTACAATATTAGTAGAAGTAAATGAACCGGCAGCCTGTGTAGTACCACCAATCACCATGTTATCAATAGTACCACCGGTCAATACAGCATTAGCAGTTGTTATGGTGTTAGCAACAATACCACCAGCCACATTGACTGCTGATGTAGAAGTATTTGCTACATATAAATTAGATGCAGCTGGTATAACAACAAAACCATTTGAGTAGTTATTTGCAGTACCCCACAACAATGATTGTACACCATTATTGAATGAACCCAAGTACCAAGTATTTGCAGCTGGTGTACCAATTGTTCCCCAACCACCAGCATTATGGTTTAACAGTATTTGATTACCTGATGCTCTAGAAAAGGAAGCAGTAGCACCAAAATATAAATTTGTTGGAATATAACCCGAACTTGTATTATCTCCATATTCTGCTCCGACTGTTGCCGGTCCGCCAGTAGTATAGATTTTTGTAGTATACGCATTAGAAATATAACTGTTACCAGAAACACCAAGACCACCCTGAACAACTAATGAACCTGTTGTATTAGATATAGATGCTACGTTACCTGTTGCAGTAACAACACCTGTATTTGCCCATGTTAGTGCCTGACCTGAATTGTTTGTGACCCAAGATGATGCTGATGTTGAATAACCTAATGCCCATGTTTGTGCTGATGGTGTGTTGATATTTCCAATTGAACCCCAAAGAGTACCAGGTCCATTCATTGAATAAACTGGAGCATTTGTAATATAAGACTCAAAATATTGTCCCGATGTTAGACCACCAACATATAAACCACCAGCAATACCAACACCACCTTTTACTACCAAAGCACCAGCAGCGGGTCCAGCACTCAAAATTGGTGCCGTATTAGCAATAACAACTTGTGAACCACTATTGACTGTAATCAATGAACCAGTATTCGGTAGAGCATTGTTTGCTGTTACCCACAGACCAGCAATGTTTGCATTAGCACTTGTCATTGCTCCTTGTAGTAGAGCAATGTTGACGTTTGCTTGGTTAGATACACCTTGTAAATAAGAAACGTTTGCACTAAGATTATTATTAGCCGCATTTACATAACTGAACAGTAATGTTGAGTTGGCATTTACAGATGCCAAAGCACCTTGAAGATAGATAGTGTTTGCTGATGCTGAATTTGCTTGAGTATAGGCAGCAAAAGCATAAGTGTTGATTGATACCGTATTGGCATTGACAGAGTTTAATGCACCTTGAAGATAGATGGTGTTAGCATTCGCTGTATTCAATGCACCTTGTAGGTATACCGTATTGGAACTAGCAGAATTTGCTTGTGTATATGCTGAATAAGAATAAGTATTGATTGCATTGAGAGAAGTATTCTGTGCTGCATCAATAGCAAACAAGTAAGATATGTTAGCATTAGCTGCATTTACATAGCCAAATAATAAGCTAGAGTTTGCATTAGCTGTATTGAGTGCATTTTGTAGATATATTGTATTAGCTACTGAAGAACCAGCAGTATTTTGAATTGTACCATCCGCAAATTTAACTGGTATGCCATTCAATACAAGACCTGTTCCATACTTGAATCTTGCTACTTCATTATTTGTATTTGTACCACCTAACGCAAAGATAATGTCGTTATTATATCCCGTAGACATTATCATGTTACCGCCACCGGTAATCGTATTACCAGTTACTAACCAATAACCATCATTTTTACCGATTAAGTTATAACCAGGGTAATTATAGTTAGATGAACCGAGACCAAGGTCTAAGAATCCATCGTTGATTGTTCCGTTATCTGCTGAAATGAATAAGTCACCAGAAGCATTAGCTCCAGAATTAATATTCTGTATGTTAACACCACCAGCATAGCCATTATAATTTGCTGTAAACTGGTTGATAATTTGTGGTTCCAACAAATAACCTGTTGGTATACCAGTATATAATGCATTGAAGCCGTTAGCTGTATAACCAAAGAATTGACCAGTATTACCTGTAATAACTTGTGTAGTTGTATTACCCGTGAAGGTAATGTTACCCGTTACATTTAAGTTACCTTGAATAGTTGTACTACCAGAAATAGTACCACCACTTGTTACAAAGTTATATCCTGTGTTTGCTCTAGGTAATATAAAAGCAATGTTTGCATTGGCTGTATTAAGTCCACCTTGCAAATACGTGGTATTTGAACTTGCAGAATTTGCTTGTGTATATGCTGAGTAAGCATAGGTATTAATTGCTACTGTATTGGCATTAACACTATTCAATCCGCCTTGCAGATATATGGTGTTAGAACTGGCTGAATTTGCTTGAGCATATGCAGAATAAGAATACGTATTTACACCAGAAATATTAGTATTCTGTGCATTATCAATTAAAAGTAGATAGGATATATTAGCATTAGCACTTGTCATTGCACCTTGTAACAGAGCAATATTCGCATTTGCAGATGCCATGGCACCTTGTAATAACAGAGTATTAGCAGAAGACCCAGCTAAATTAGCAGCTGCATATGCTGAGTAAGCATAGGTATTAATTGCGGCAAGTGAAGTGTTCTGTGCCGCATCAATAGCAAACAAATAACTTATATTGGCATTTGCTGATGCCATAGCACCCTGTAACAACAAGGTGTTTGCTGATGAACCTGCCAAGTTAGCAGCCGCATACGCAGAATAGGCATAATTATTTACAGCTGCAAGAGAAGTGTTTTGTGCATTATCTATAGCAAACAATAAAGCAATGTTAGCATTTGCAGATGCCATAGCCGCTTGCAACAATAATGTATTTGCAGAAGATCCGGCTAAATTGGCAGCCGCATATGCTGAATAGGCGTATGTGTTTATAGCGGCAAGAGAAGTATTCTGTGCTGCATCAATAGCAAATAACAAAGAGATATTTGCATTGGCAGTATTTAATCCACCTTGTAATAATACAGTATTAGCCGATGCTGTGTTAGCTGTGTTATATGCAGGTTGTATCTGTGGAAATACATTATTGGCTGCATTGTATGCTGATTGTGCTAATACTGTACCTGTATTTGCCTGTGCATATGCAGAATTGGCTAAAGCATAAGCCACATTGGCTTCGTTATATGCTGATGTAACTTGTGATGCATTGACTGAACTGGCACCAACAAAGGTAGTTGTACCTTTTACAACCGAAGCGTTTACTGGATTTATTTTTACGTTTATCATTTATTCTTTTTTATGGTGTGATGCCAATAACACCAGTAACTCCTGGTGATACGTGTATAACTCCTTCCAAAACTCTTGTGACGTTTTGGCTAGGGTCTATCAAAATCACATCATAAACAAGCTTCCCAGCAGGAAGATTGGCGGTTGTAGCTGAATTTGCTGATAATTGGATGATACCATTTGCTGAATCGTAAATGGATGATGTAAATTGTAATGCTATATTACTTGTGTAATATGATTTTTTGGCTTGGGATTGTACCGAAAACGAATAAAGATTATATCCAACAGAATTGGCATCATCTAAAGTTATTTGGGTTGTGAAGGTTTCACCCTGATTGATGAACTGGTCTTGGTAAGCAGCCATGGAGTCCTCATTAATTATTCTTATTATGAGGTTATTTAGTCAACAGAATGTCTTATGTCCAGGAGTAAAAACGCTTTTTGGACTCCTGGAAGTCGTCTGAAAAATTTCTAGCCCCGGACAAGGATTTTGAAATTTTAGGTATTTGCTATTGGTAAAGCAACTTGCATAATTTGTGACAAATCAACTGGATTAGTTTGTAACAAACCAAAACTTATCAAAGTATTTGCTAAATCAGATTTTTGTTGTATTTCTCTATTTCTAACTAATTGTGCTCTGATATTTTCATCCAATTCAGTTGATTTAGGTCTTAAACTAAATCTTGTAGTTGTAATAGGTTTGTTGACCAAATCAGCAATGAAAGATAAGTCTGTTTCAGAATCACTTCTTGCTTGTACAATTTCAACAGGAGTTGTATATTGTTTAATAAGATGTTCTAACTCTTGCTGATTTTTTGGTAAAGGTGCCACCAATGAAATGTTTATAATTGCTGGGTGGTTGTCAAAAGTCACACCAAGCATCCTATTATTTGCATCAAAATTTACAATAGTGTAATTTACTGTATTTGCATCCATTATTTTTTCATCCTTGAATAATTTAAGTTAATTTAGGTTACCCTTAAGAGTACCTCCACTATTATTTAGTGTGGTTGATGAAGATCCTTTGACTAAGTAAGAGCCTGCAGCTCCACCTGCCGCACCTCCAGCACCATTTGTTCGTCCTGTAGCGCCTGTACCGGAATAATAAGTTGATCCACCATTAAAACCTTGAGCACCAGTACATCCTGTTCCTCCGATAGCACCAGTACATCCTGTAGATCCGGCAGCACCTACTGCGCCGCCAGCGCCTCCGTGTCCGCCTGTGCCTCCTGTTCCTCCCTTACCTCCTTTTCCAGCGTTAGTTCCTCCGGCACTACCGCAAGCACCGCCTGCACCACCTGCGCCTGCTGTTCCAGCACCTGCAGATTGACCGTAACCAGCGCCTGCACCACCTGAACCTCCTGAACCACCACCTCCTCCAGCTCCTCCAGAGCCACCTGTATAATAGTTGGTGTTAGTGGTGTAATTGTGAGTATAATATGTGTATGGGTCACATGAATAATAATCGTAGTGATAAGTAGTATAGTACGTGAAATAATGTGGTGTATCACTTGTATGTTGAAGTTGACCTATGTGATAAAATGCAGTCAATCTACATCTCTCATAATTACAAACAGGGTAATAATTAGTTGACCCTACTTGTGAACCAACCATGTATGGACCACCGCAACCATTAAAACCGGCTCCAACACATCCTACATCATTACCACAATATACGTGTGCACGATTCCAATATGCTGTTGTATAGTCAAACCCACAATATCCGGCACGTTCAACAAATGAGCAAGCGTAACCTGATACACAAAAAGCATAAACAAAACTATAAACTGGGGTATAATAATCAATTCCAGTATATGGACCATTTGTTG
>Ga0208872_1001156_pt1 | contig 16734 bp, 8 predicted proteins | sample CryBogCBH12Aug08_FD_185508 | JGI IMG/M metagenome (GOLD analysis project Ga0208872, IMG submission 185508) | Freshwater microbial communities from Crystal Bog, Wisconsin, USA - CBH12Aug08 (SPAdes) | ecosystem: Environmental > Aquatic > Freshwater > Lake | place: Crystal Bog, Wisconsin, USA...
GCCCGTAAAATTATTCACGCCGCCGACAAGGGTCAAGGTAGCCGCGCCGGCCTTGGTCAAACTGCCGCTGCCGCCAATCTTATTCGCGCCAGCGGAGGTGATGCTGTAAGGCGTGGAATTATTATTGACCACGACGTTCGCGGGAACGACCGGCACAGCGACCACAACCGTGCCTTGCGCGGAGGTGTCGTCGAACAATACGGTGTCGCCGTTTGTATAAGTGCCAACCGGCGAGTTGAGCAGAGCGTTGCCACCCCAGTTAACGGAGTTGGTGATATTCCAGAAAGTCGGATTGGTGCCGTCAGCCCCGGTCCAGTTGTCGGCCTGCGCGGTAACGTTGTAATAAAGCGTGCCACCGGAAACGGAGAGGTTGCCCAGATAACCGGCCGGCTGGTTGCGTAATGAAAAGACTGCGCTGCCGACGTTGTTCATCAGCGGATAGCTGGTGCCGACGGCAACGGTGCCGCTGTTCACGTTCACTGTCACGGTGCCACCGGCGGTCACGGAACCCGGATTCAGCGGCGCGATGGACGTGCTGCTGATGCTGTTGAATTCCAAAGTCGCGGACGCGCTGGTGCCAAGCTTGAGCGTGGTCGGGGCCAACTGGCTCGCGCCGGAGACGGTCACGCCGAGCGCGACGCCGTTGGAAACCGTGATGATCCCGGTGCCGGTCTGCGCGGAACTGACAATCAACTTGCCCTGAGCCACAACGGTGGTTCCGGAGTAGCTGTTGGCTCCTGAAAGCGTCACGATGCCGGAACCAACCTTGGCCAGTGAAAGCGTGCCGGCGGTATTTTGAATCACCCCGCCGAAAGCGCTGGTGACATTGTTGCTGCCGATGGTCAGGGTCGGCGTGCCACCCGCAACCGTATCTACCGTGCCGGAACCGGCCAGGCCGTTGACGATTGCGCTAAAAGTATTCAGATCCAACGTGGCATTGTTGGTGACACTAGCAACACCCGCGCCGCATGGCAGCGCATTGGCCAGCCCAAGTTGGAGTGTGCCTCCGCTCACCAGCGTGCCCCCGCTGAAGGTATTCGCTCCCTTCAATGTCAACGTGCCGCTGTCATTTTTTTCAATGATCAATCCAGTGGTCGCACTGCCGTTCTGAATGACGCCGTTCATCACGATGTTGCCCGCGCCACGGAAGGTCACCACGCGCGTGCCGGAGGCGCTGCTGGTGAGCGCCACCGCATTGGAAATCGTCAGCGTGCCGCTGTCGGACTCGATGGCGGAGGCAATGCCACCGGAATTGACGGTGACCGCGCCGTAAATGGTGTTGTTGCCGGAAACATTCAACACGCTCGGCGGCTGCGGACTGGTGCCCTTACCATTAACCGAAATCGGGTTGGTCAAGTTGATGCCTCCGCTCAAATACAAACAGCAGGTTCCGCCGTTGCCGGGCATGAAAATCGTATTGGTGCCCAGCGCTCCGCTGGCCGTGACGTTGCAAATGGTGGAACCGCCGTTGGCGCCCACCGTGGTGCCGCCGGAGAAAGTATTGTTCGCACCGGAAATATTCACCGTGCCGGTGCCGGGTAAAACGAGCGCGCTGCTGGCTCCGGAACCGGCAGTGGTATAATTGGCAATCAAGCCGCTGATGGTCGTGGCTCCCGCTGTGCTCGGGACAGAAATGGTCAAGGTGCGGGCGGTTGCGACCGCGTCCGACAGGTAGATGGGACCCGAGATGGTCGTGGTTCCAAGATTGGTGATCGTGACGGTTGCCGTCGCGTTCTGGATGATGGCACCGCCAAACTCGATGTTCGCGCTGCCGCCGATGATTTGACCGGAAACCGGCAAGACAAACCGGTTCAATATTTTATTGGCACCAGTCAAAGCCGTGTTTGCCCGCAGAGTATTGCGCCAGTCAACATCCCCCGAACCAAAAGCCTTGGCATTGCCCAGGTCGGTAATGGTGCTGGCATCCAAACGAGCTACCACATTGTAATTCACACCGCCGATGACAGACACCGTGCCAGCGCCGGTGCCGGCCCCGTTCAAGATTAGGTCGCCGCCCGCCGTGGACTGCTGGATTTTATTGGTGTTGTAATTAATGCCGTTGGCAATGGTCAGTGTGCGACCGGAAGCGATGTTGATGACGTTATTGGTCGCACCGCCTAAAAGATTGGTCACGTTTGCACCGCCCGCAGTCACATCCCCGATGGTGACATTGGTGGCCAAAGCGGAAACGGTGATGATAGTTGCCGCGCTCGCCGTGATATTGCTTCCCAAAGTGAGCGTATTTATCGCCGGTGTGCCAGAGACACCGCCAAGCAATGTCGTCCCCGCCGTATTACTGAACGTGATGCCGGCGGAGGCCTGGTTGCCGTTGAGATAAACCGTCTGTGCAGCGGCGTTGGCGCTGTTGACGTTGAACAGCACGTTGGAATTAGCGTTTGGCACCACGCTAGGATTGGGCGTGGTCGCGGTGAAGACCGTGGACCAGGCCGCCGTCGAACTCCAAAGGCTGCCGGCCCCGTTCCAATAGGTGGTGGCCGCCCACGCCGACGGCGCAGTCAGCAGGGCAAGGAGCGACGCCAGCAAAGCCAAAGTCGGCCGCGGGCACAAGGTGGAGGGTTGGATTGGTTGATGGGTTTTCATGGATTTGGATTTTCGATTGATTTAATTCAGGCGCGGGTGGCAGACAATCAGGTTTTTGGCTGTTTTCAGGCTGGTTCAGTTCAACAGCACACGCCCAGCATTCGTGGCTTTATTGTTTGGCTTAAGAAAAATATACGTGGAACCAACTTACATCACAATTACACGGAAGTGTAATACGACGGATTTAATTCGTTCAGGGCGGACTGGCTGAGGCCGGTGGTTTTGGCTTCGGCCCCGCGCCGCGGTATTTTCCACCGGGGCGCCTTTTTTATTTTTAATCGGCTTCAATCCGCGTAATCTGCGGATATTAATACTATGAAACCACGCGTTCGTTTCGCTCCCTCACCCACCGGCTATCTGCACATCGGCGGCGCACGCACCGCGCTCTTCAACTGGCTTTACGCTCGGCACACTGGCGGCACGTTCGTTCTGCGCATCGAGGACACCGATGCCGCGCGCAATTCCCAGGAAGCCGTGGACGTCATTCTCAACGGCCTGCGCTGGCTCGGCCTTGATTGGGATGAAGGCCCCATCACCGGCGACGCCACCGGGCCGAGCAAGGGCGATCGCGGCCCGTATTTCCAATCGCAGCGGAAGGAAAATTATCTCAAGCGCGTCGAAGCCTTGCTCTCCCGCGACCTCGCTTACGAGAAGGAAGGTGCGATCCGTTTTCGCATGACGCGCGAACCGATTCTCATTCCCGACCTCGTCGTCGGCGAGGTGTTGCGCCCGCTCACCGACCGTGAGGAACTCGATCCCGACTGGGTGCTCGTGCGCAGCGATGGGCAGCCCGTGTTCCACCTTGTCAACGTCATTGACGATCTGGAGATGGGCATCACGCACGTCATTCGCGGCGAAGACCACTTGAGCAACACCGCCAAGCACATCGCGCTCTTCCGTGCGTTCGGCGTGGAACCGCCGCGCTACGCGCACATTCCGCTCATCCTCAATGGCGACGGCAGCAAGATGAGCAAGCGCGACCGGGGCGCGAGCCTCACGACGTATCTTGACGAAGGTTTTCTGGCCGAAGCGGTAAACAATTACCTCTGCCTCCTCGGCTGGTCGCCCAAGGACAATCTGGAAAGACTTTCGCTCGCCGAAGTCATTGAACGCTTTGATCTCCCGCAGATTCTCCGGCACAACGCCAAGTTCGACATGGAGAAACTCCTGTGGTTGCAAGGCGAATACTGCCGCGAAGTCGCGCCCGACCGTTTTTACGAACTCGGCGTCCACGCGTTTGCCAAGGCCGGCGTTGATACGAACACGCTGGACGTTCACTACGTCAAAGCCGCGCTCGACACCTGTCGCGGCAAGATAAAAACTTTTTCCGAACTGCCCGCGTATGCCGGGTTTTATTTCACCGACACCGTGACCTACGACGCCGAAGCGGCGAAGAAAGATTTTGTGCCGGAGAATAAACCGCGACTGGAAAAACTCCGCGACGCCTTCCTGCACGCCCCGGCGTTCAATGCCGAGACGCTGGAAGCCACGCTCAAGGAAACCGCCAAGGCGCTCGGCGTGAAAGCCGGCGCACTGGTGCATCCGTGCCGCTTGGCCGTGACCGGCAAGACTTCCGGCCCGAGCCTCTACCACCTACTCCAAGTCCTCGGCAAAGAACGCGTGATGGCGAGGATTGAAAGAGCGCTGGCGGACGCTCACAATTAATGCTGTTCATTAAGCCTTTTTATTAAAAGAAACATGAGGAGCACCCAGCCTGGTTGGCGGACCCCGCCACGCGCTGTCAGTGGCGACGTTTGAACGGGGAATAACTTTGTGAAAAAGAATTTTTATCTTTGGCTTGAAGCCATCCAGCAATGAAAGAAAATGAAATCGCAGGCTGAGTTGTATTCTTGTTGGTCAATCATTGAGGTCCAAACTCAATTCGCTGGTCAAGCAACCGACAAAAATCCGGCGGTGTCCAAAACCGCCCTCAGCCTGCATTCTGTTTTAACTCTTCCAGAAAAAATCCTTAGTGACAATGAAAACGTATTCACATGCCAATCGTGAAATGTGAAGAAGCTGTTATTAAGATTCTGAAAGAGTAGTTTGCTCACCAGATTTTATTTCCGCTAACTTATTTCATGATTGATTCCGTTTCTGAACACGCCGGCGCGGGGCCGGACCTGAAGAAGACCCGCCGCCAGAAGGGCGACCGCCGCGCGTCCAGCGGGCCGTCGCTCGACCGGCTGCCGCCGCATGACCTCCAGATGGAGATGGGCGTGCTGGGCTGCACGTTGCTGGAGCCGAACCGCTGCGTGGGCGAGTGCATCGAGAAACTCAAGGACGACGGCAAGATGGCGTTCTACGACCTGCGGCATCAGACGATTTACGAGACGCTGTCGGAGATGTTCAACGCGCGAATGCCGATTGATTTGATCACGGTGCAGCAACATCTCAAGGATCGGCAGCTTTTGGAACAGGTCGGCGGCATCGCCTACTTGAGCCAGTTGCAGGACGCGGTGCCGAGCGCGGCGAACCTTTCCTTTTATCTCGACATCCTGCAGGAGAAATATCTGCTGCGGAAGCTCATCACGACCTGCTCGGACGTGGTCGGGAGAATTTACGATTACGAGGGCGACGTCGAGACGCTGTTGGACGAGGTGGAGAAGGAAATTCTGCACGTCAACGAATCGCGCGCGCAAACCGGCACGCTGCCGGTTGGCACGCTGGTGCATGAAGCCATCGCGACGATTGAAAATTATTTCGGGCGCAACGGCCAACTCGGCGGGCTGGCGACGGGCTTTCAGGATTTGGACCGGATGACGGACGGTTTGCACGGCGGCGAAATGGTCATCATCGCGGCGCGGCCTTCGATGGGCAAAACGTCGCTGGCGATGAACATCGCGGAGCACGTCGCGGTGGAACTGAAGCTGCCGGTGGGCGTGTTCAGTCTGGAAATGAGCGCGCAGTCGCTCATCCTGCGCATGATGTGTTCGCTGGCGCGGGTGAACCTGCGGCAGATCCGCGAGGGCTTCATGAGCGAGGCGGATTTCCCGAAACTGACGAACGCGGCGGGGCGGCTGACGGGCTCGAAGCTGTTCATTGACGACTCGGCGGGGCTTTCGATTTTGCAGTTGCGGGCGCGGGCGCGGCGGATGTATCAGCAGCATGGAATCAAGCTGTTTGTCATTGACTATTTGCAGCTTCTAAACTCTACTGCGCGCCGAGCGCAGGAAAACCGGCAGCAGGAGATTGCGGACATTTCCAGCGGCATCAAAGCTCTGGCCAAAGAGCTCAACGTGCCGATCATCGTGCTGGCGCAGTTGAACCGCGAAATCGAAAAAGACAAGAACCGGAAACCCCGGATGAGCGATTTGCGCGAGTCGGGTTCGATTGAACAGGATGCGGACCTGGTGGGTCTGTTATTCAAGCCGGAAGCCGAAGACGACGAAGCCGGCGCGGTGGAAAGCGACGGCATCCCGGTGAGCCTGGTGATTGCCAAGCAGCGCAACGGCCCGACGGGCGATGTGCATCTGACGTTCCTTAAACCATACACAAGATTTGAAAGCGCAGCCAAATTCAGCGACGAAGACGTTCCGGGCGGAACGTAAGCCATGAAATTTCTTTTCCGGCCACCCGGCATTTTTCTTTCACTCCTGCTGGGCTGCGCCACAAGCGCCTGGGCGCAGGCCATCGGCACGGTCAGCCGCGTGGATGTCAAGTTCAGCGGGCCGTCGTCCGTGAGCGAGGCCTTCATCCGCGACAACCTCAAACTGAAGGCCGGAGCGAATTATTTTCCGGGCAGCACGCAGGACGACGTGCATTCGCTGTATGCCACGGGCCAGTTCTTAAACATCCGCGTGGCGGTGGACGAGGCCAAGGACGGCAACGGCGTGGTGGTGACCTACATCATCCAAGTGCGCCCGCGCATCACGGACATCAAACTGGAAGGCAACCATGAATTGAGTGATTCCAAGCTCAAGAAAAAAATCTCGGTCAAGACCGGCGACGCGCTGGACGAACAGAAGCTGTTCACCGACGTGCAGGAGATGAAGAAGGCGTATGAAAAAGCCGGCTATCCGGACACGGCCATCAAATACATTTTGAATATTGACGAAGCCACCGGCCACGGCTCGGTAGTTTATCAAGTTCATGAAGCGCCGAAGATCCAGATCATGCACGTGGATTTTCCGGGCGCGACGGTTTATTCGCCCAAGGAACTGCGCGACGTGACCAAGACGGAGCAGCACTGGTTTTGGTCGTGGCTCACCGACCGCGGCCAGTTCAATCAGGAGGATTTCGACGGCGACCCGGATCGGCTGACAGAATTTTACCACAGCCACGGCTATCTCGACTTCGAGGTGAAGGACGTCAAGCGGGAATACCCGACGACGAACACGATGAACGTGAAGTTCTACGTTTCCGAAGGCCACCAATACAAAGTCGGCAGCGTGAAGTTCAGCGGTGAAAAGATTTTCAGCGACGCGGAAATCATCAAGGGCGTCCGCGCCATTCAGGCGTATGAAGGCTCGAAGGCCAAGCTGGGAACCAACGGCCTGCCGATGGACGTCGGCAGCATCTTCACGCCGGGCGGACTGACGACCAACAGCACGGCCATCGAAGATTTTTACGGTAGCAAGGGCTACATCGAAATCGCCGAGGGCCGGGCCATCCATGTAGAGACCGTGCCGAACATCGAAAAAGGCACGATGGATCTGGATTTCCAGATTGGCGAATGCGCGCGTTCCTACGTCCAGAAAATCGAGATTCGCGGCAACGTCAAGACCAAGGACAAAGTCATCCGGCGCGAACTCGCCATCAGCCCCGGTGACGTGTTCAACATGGTGCAGGTGAAAATCAGCAAGCAGCGTCTGGAAGGCTTGCAGTTTTTTGACAAGGTGGACTCGCAACCGGAAGCGACCGACCCGCCGATTCCGGGCCACAAAAATTTAATCCTCAATGTCGAGGAAGGCAGCACCGGCAACATGGGCGTTGGTGCCGGCTACAGTTCCGTGGACGCGCTCACCGGTTACGTCGAGGTCTCGCAGGGAAATTTTGATTTGTTCCACCCGCCGTATTTCATGGGCGGCGGACAAAAAGTGCGCGTGAAAATCACCATGGGCACGCTGCGCCAGGATTACGAACTGTCGTTCATCGAGCCGTGGTTCATGAACCGCAAGCTGACGTTTGAGGTTGACCTGTATGATCACCAGTTGAATTACATCAGCCCGAACAACATTTACGACGAGAACCGCACCGGCGGCAAGGTGAGTCTGACCCGCGCGCTGGGCAGCGACAATTTGATCGGCAGCTTGAGCTACACGGCCGAGCAGGTGAAAATCAGCCTGAACAATGGCTGGCACGGCTGGATTACCAAGCCCAACCCGATTCCGACCATCATCCCGCCAAACGTGCCGAACGCCATCCTGCAACAGGTCGGCTACGGTGTCTTTCAGCGCGTCGGCGGCTCGCTCGCCTACGACACGCGCAACAGCAACCAGTTGCCCAACCACGGCCAGCGCACCGAACTGACGACGGAACTCAGCGCCGGCAGTCAGGATTACTACAAGACGGAACTCCACAGCTCGTGGTATTTCCCCGGCCTGTTCAAAGGCCATGTGCTGGAATTGCTCGGCCGCACCGGCGTGGCCCAGGGACTTTCCGGCGGCGACGTGCCGTTCTACGACCGTTATTTTCTGGGCGGTTCTCCCTCCTTGCGCGGATTCAACTACAACAACGTGGCACCCCGCCAGCCCTACAACCCGTCCACGCCACACGTCGTCACGGAACCGATTGGCGGCGATGATTACTGGTTCAGTTGCGCGGAATACAGCATCCCGATTTTTGAGAAGGACGGCGGCGTGAGTCTGCGCTTTGCCATGTTCTACGACATCGGGGCCGTGAACGCCCAGGCGTTTTCCTATTCGACGCGCTACAGCGATGACTGGGGCATGGGCATCCGCCTGAACATCCCGCACCTCGGCCCGCTGCGGCTGGACTACGGCATCCCGATTACCCATGACAAATATAATGGCAACAGCGGCAGATTCAATTTCAGCGTCGGCTACACCCGTGAATTTTAAGATGAATCTTTCGTTCCAAAAAATTGTCGCGGTCGGCGCGGTTCTTGGCCTGACGGCTTTAAACCTGTCCGCCCAAAGCGCCAGCCAGTTCGGCGAACTGCCGCTTTCCTTTGTTGCCGGGCCGGCGGCGCAATTCACCGCGCACGCCAGCGGCTCGGAATTTTCCGTGTCCCCGGCCGGCGCGGATTTCACGCTGATTAAAAACGACGGCGGCGCGGCCAGTTGCCAGATGCGCTTCGTCGGGGCCAATCCCGCCGCCCGCATCACCGGCGAACAACCGCTGCCTGGCACAATCAATTATCTCATCGGCAACCGGCCCGACCGCTGGCAGACAGGCATTGCCACCTTCGCCCAAGTGCGCGTGGCGGAAGTTTATCCCGGCATCAACGTGGTTTATTACGGCAACCGGCAAAAGTTGGAATATGATTTCAACCTCGCCGCCGGCGTGAATCCTGCGGTCATCAATTTGCAGTTCGCCGGCGCGGAAAAAATTTCCGTCAACCCGCAGGGTGAATTGGTCATCCACTTTCCCAGCGGCGATGTCGTCCAACACGCGCCGATCGCTTACCAAATCATCAACGGTGCACGGCAGGAAGTCGCCGCTGGCTACAAAATTCTCGACGGACGCACGGCGGCCTTTGCGCTGGGCGATTATCAGCACGAACAACCGCTGGTGATTGATCCGGTGTTGAGCTTCTCCACTTATTACGGCGGCAATCGCGGCGAAGAAGGCATGGCGATCGCCGTCAATCCGACCGACGGTTCCATTTATGTCGCCGGCCAGACATTTTCCACCGACAACACCAACAATCCGTTTGGCACGTTCAGCACGCCGGGCGCATTTCAAACGACCAACAGCGGCGGTTACCTGACCGGCACCGCGTTTGTGCTGCGCCTGGATGCCACCGGGACGAACCTGATTTATGCGACCTATCTCGGCGGGAGCAACAACAACGGCATTTACGGATTGGCCGTGGATACCGACGGCAATGCCTTCGTGGCCGGCTTCACCGACTCGGCGGATTTTCCGACGACCAACGCGCTGTTCAGCCAGATTGGCCCGAAAGATCCGAACACCAAGACGTATCCGGTGGACGCCATCGTGGCCGAGTTGAATCCCGCCGGCACCGCGCTGGTGTATTCGACTTATCTCGGCGGTTCCAGCATGGACGCGGCCTACGGCATCGCGCTGGATGAAGCCGGCAACGCCTTCGTCACCGGCTACACTTACTCCACAAATTTTCCAGTGACCGCGAATGCGTTTCAGCCGCGCCTGGCCTGCCCGGCGACGACCTACATCAACGCCAACGCGTTCGTCAGCGAAATTTCCGCCGGCGGCACCAATTTGAATTATTCCACCTTTCTGGGTGGAACCAATTTCGATGTGGGTCGCGCCATCGCCTACAATAACGGGCGCGTGTTTGTCGCGGGTCACACCATCTCCACGAATTTTCCGATCATCCGCCCGCTCGCCGGGTTTGACAAGCTGGACGGCCTGACTAAGAAGCCCAAGGACAAAAAGAAATACGCCCTCAATCCCGACGCCTTCGTCACCGCGTTCGCCTCCACCGTCACCAATCTCAACGTGCTTTACTCGACCTATCTGGGCGGCTCGAACTATGACGCGGCCACCGGCATCGCGGCGGACGCCAATGGTTCCGCCTACGTCTGCGGCTTCAGCAGCTCATTCAATTTTCCCAACACCGCGACCAACGTCCTTTATTTGAGCGACGGCTATTCGTCGCACACCAACACCGTGCTGCACACCAACAAGGTTGACACTTTGGTCAACACCAACGGTTTTCTCACGCGGATTGATTGGGACGGCGAGAGCGCCACGCTTGGATATTCGGCCCGGTTCGGAGGCCACGGCGCGAGCAAGGGCGCAGATGTGGCGAACGGTGTCGCGATTGATCCGGCCGGCAACGCCTATGTGATTGGCTCCACCACCAGCACCAATTTTCCCGTCACCACCAATAATCTTTCCGCCTACCTGACGGCGAAAAATAACCGGGGCAAGGGCAAGCATAATTCCAGCGACGTCTTCATTATCGCCTTTAACCCCGACTGCTCCGCCCTGCTCTACTCCGCCTATCTCGGCGGCGAAGGCAACGATTACGGTGACGCCATCGCCGTGGATCCGCTGGGCGACGCCTACCTTACCGGGATGACCCGCTCCACCAATTTCCCGGCGGTCAACGCGCTGCAAAACCACCGCACCGGCACCAACGACATTTTCATCGCCAAAATTTCACCGGAGAATCCACCCGCCCAGAACCTGTCCATTATCCCGGAAGTCTCCAACCCCGTCGCCAACAACCAACCGGCCAAAGTCCTGTCGGGGAAAAATCACAACCTCACCTTGAAATGGCAGATGTTCCCGGCCATTTACGATCTGGAAAGTTCATCCGACCTCGCCGCCGGTTCTTGGCGAACCATTCCGGCCAGCCCCGCTTATCGCAACGGCTGGTATCAGCTCACTTTGCCGGCCACCAACAACGCCGAGTTCTTTCGGCTCCGCCGCCGTTAAGGCGCTATTTTAGGCTGGCATCCCGCTGGATTTCTGTTTTCCTGTTCGGCCATGAAAATTTTGCGCCACACGATTTTTACCATCGCCATCGTTCTTGCCACGGTTGCCGCCGCCAGCGCCGCCGACAGCAAGGTTGCCACCGTGGACATGAAAAAATTGTTCAACGGTTACTACAAGACCAAGCTCGCCCAGTCCTCGCTGGAAACCCGCAAGGCGGAATTGCGCAAGGAAATCAAGGACATGGCCGACGGTCTGGAAAAAAGCCAGGCCGACTACAAGCAGTTGCTGGATCAGATTAACGACCCGGCCCTTTCCGCCGACGAGCGCGACAAGCGCAAACAGGCCGCCGCAGACAAGGCCAAGGACATCACCGGCGCCCGCACCGCCATCGAACAATTCCAGCGCCAGGCCGAATCCCAGCTCGCCGACCAGAGCCAGCGCATGAGCGGCAACCTCGTCACCGAAATCCAGAAGGCCGTCGCCGACAAGGCCAAGGCGGGCGGCTTCACGGTGGTTCTAAATTCCAGCTCCACCGAGGTTGTGGTCTTCGCCAGCGACGCCAACGACCTCACCGCCGGCGTCCTCGGCCAGCTCAACGCCGGCCAGCCGATTGATGTTACGCCCGCCGGTGCCGGCGTGCCGCTGAACATCAGCACGAATCTCCAATAAAATTTTCCCAGCGCGAACGCCGGCGGATTTGTTTCCGCCGGCGTTTCTGTTTTTAACTTTTGCCCCGCAGGCCACGGCACCGGTTAAAATGTCGTTGACAGCCGGAAATCAAGAATGATTAATTACGTCGTGCCTCGCCTGATTATCAATCCGGAAACCGAGGGTGCCTGGGAAATTCCGCTGCAAAATGGCACTTATTCATTAGGTCGCGCGGAAGACAATTCCAGCGTTATCGCACACCCGTCGGTTTCCAGCCATCACTGCGAACTCACCGTCACGGATTTTGGCGTGAGCATCAAAGACCTCGGTTCAGCGAACGGCACGCTCGTTGAAGGTCAACCGGTGGAGGAAGCCACCTTGCAGTCTGGCCAGATGTTGCAACTCGGTGAAGTCCGGCTGCGGCTGGCCGATTCTCCCGCCCCGGTCGCCGCCGGCACGGCTACCGCGACAGTCACCAGCACGGCCAACTGCAAATTTCATCCCCATAATCCGTCGCGTCATTTCTGCCCAAAGTGCCAGGGAAATTTTTGCGAGCTGTGCGTCAACCCGCGTTCGGTTGGGAGCACGAACAAATATTTTTGCCGCAAGTGCGCGGCCGAATGCCTGTCCGTCACGCGGGCGACGAGTCTGGCTGACGCCGAAGACGTTCCTTTCTTCCGCCAGATTTTCGGCGCGTTCAAGTTTCCCCTGAAGGGCGACGGGATGATTTTAATCGGGCTGGGCACGGTGTTCTTCCTGTTGCTGGACGGCGCGCGCTACATCGCCAAATTTGGATTGATGTATGGCTGGGCGGCGGTCGGTTTCCTCACGGTGCTGGGCACGGGGTATCTCATGGCGTATCTGCGGCGCATCCTGAACACCACCGCGCAGGGCGAGGAAGAGATGCCGGACTGGCCCGAGATCGAAGATTACAGCAGCGACATCGTTTCCCCTTTTCGTCAGTTTCTGGCGACCGTGCTGTTCAGTTTTGCGCCGATGGTCGGCCTGACCATTTACGCGTTGTTCAGCAAAGGTGAAGGCGACACGGCCTGGCTGGGTTGGGCGACGATGTCCTCAATTATTCTCGGCTGCGTTTATTTTCCCATGGCTTTCATGGGCGTGGCGATGTTCGACTCGGTGACGGCGTTGAATCCGCTGCTCATCATCCCTTCCATCATCAAGGTCTTGAAGGAATACATTTTGATAGTCTTCATGCTGGCTTTCATTCTGCTCCTGCGCTGGCTGTTGAACAGCCAGTTGAAAACCATTCTGCCCATCCCGCTGCTGCCGACGATTATCTTCAGCCTGATCCAGCTCTACCTGATGATCGTGGAGATGCGGATTCTCGGCCTGCTTTACCGGAACAAAAAATACGAACTGGGCTGGTTCACCTGAACCGGTCACCGGAGAACATTTTCAAAAGTTTATCCAGCGACGGTTTTTCTTCGGGCACCTTCGGCACGGTGTTGGTCAGTTCGATGAAATGATCCTTGTCCGGCAGCGCCGCCCATTTTGCCTCCAGCCAGCGAATGCGCTTGTCCAAGTCAGGATGGCTGTCGAAGGCCAAACCGCGGCTGCTCCCCGCCTCCTCCGCGCTGGATTGCTTGAGCTTCTTCAATGCGTCAATCAGACCGTGCGGATTGATTCTGGCGGCCACCAGATAATCCCAGCCATACGCGTCCGCCTCGCGCTCGTATTTCTGCGAGAAGCTTTCGTAAACCAGCAGCTCGGACGGAAACGCCATCAGATTCACCGCCTTGCCGTTGCCGCCGGACAAAATTTGCAGCAGGTAAACCGGCCCCTTGCCCGCGATCATGTGCTGAAATGCGTGCCGTTGCGCGACGTGCGCCGACTCATGCGCGAGCACACCCAGCAATTCCTCCGGCCTGTCCAGCAGTCCCAACAACCCCGTCGTCACCACGATGCGCCCGCCCGGCAAGGCAAAGGCATTGGGCGCGCCGCGCGCGACGTAAAATTGCAGCGGTATGCCCCGGACCGGCACCACCGGCAACAGCGGCGCGGCCAGTGCCGTCAGTTGCCGCACCACGTTTGAATCGTTGACGAAAACCAAATGCGGTTCAATTTTCCTGAACGCCTCCTCGCCAAACTCCAGTTCATGCTGGACGGAAATGCCCTTCACCGCCACCCGCACACCCCAACCGGCCGCAAAAGAAATAACCCAGGCCAGCAATGCAAATCCAAGGAGCGAAAGCGCCGTCACCTTGATGCGCCCAAACCATTCCCGGCGGTTCAAAACCTTTTCCAACTGCTGCCGGATGGACGTTACCCGCACAAACCGGTCGTCCTCCAAAATCGTCCGGGCCACAAAGAATTTTAATTCCGGCTCGCGCTGGTCGGTGAGCGTTATCCAATTTTCGTCGTCGCCCAGTTCCACGACCGCCACGGCGTGGGGCAGCAGAAACGGCGCGCATTGGGGCGATTCAAAGCGCAGCGCGTCGCGGCCGAGGTAAAAAACACCGCGCACCATTTCATTGCCAAACTGCGGGTGGCAGATGAAGGCTTCAATCCCATTGGCGCCAGCGTTCACCCGGCCAGCATAGACGCGGGTCGCAGATTTGCAGCAATTTTTTGGGCCATTTTCCTTGAACGATTCCAGCCCGTCGCGCACCATTGATTGCGCCAGGGCCTGTGGAGTGTGGACTTACGAACCCCGCCAGGGCCGGAAGGCAGCAACGGCAGTTTGCTTTGCAATTGCCGCAGTCACCCTGGCACCTTTTCATTTGCGATTTACGATTGCCGATTTACGATTTGGCTTCGCAGTTGCAATCCGCGCGTAAATCGTAAATCGTAAATCGTAAATCACAAATGTCCTACCAGGTCATCGCCCGCAAATACCGCCCGCAGCGTTTTGAAGACGTCGTCGGCCAGGAACACGTCACGCAGACGCTCGCCAACGCCATCGCGCAGAAGCGCATCGCCCACGCCTATCTTTTTTGCGGGCCGCGCGGCACCGGCAAGACCACCATCGCGCGCATCTTCGCGAAGGCGCTCAACTGCACCGGCGGGCCGAAGATTGATTTCGACGACCACGACGAGCGCGTGCAGGAAATCACCGATGGCCGCGCGCTGGACGTGATGGAGATTGACGGCGCGAGCAACAACGGCGTCGAGCAGGTGCGCGAACTCCGCGAGACCTGTAAATATTCTCCCGCCAAGTCGCTGTTCAAAATCTACATCATTGACGAGGTTCATATGCTCTCGACGGCGGCGTTCAACGCGCTGCTGAAAACTTTGGAGGAGCCGCCCGCGCATGTGAAGTTCATGTTCGCGACGACCGATCCGGAGAAAGTTTTGCCGACCATTCTCTCCCGCTGCCAGCGGTTTGATCTGCGCCGGATTCCCAGCGCGCTCATCACCAAGCATCTGGCGGAAATTGCCGGCAAAGAAAAGGTCACGATTGACGCCCCGGCCCTGCACGCCATCGCGCGCGGCGCGGACGGCGGGATGCGCGACGCGGAATCCACGCTCGACCAGCTTATCAGTTTTTGCGGCGACAAGATTGAGGAGGCCGACGTGCTTTCGATGTTCGGCCTCGCCGCGCAGAACCAGATTTTGCAGTTGAGCCGCGCCGTGCTGGCCGGCGAAGTTCAGGCCGCGCTCACCGAGTTGAACGAACTCGCCAAGGGCGGCAAGGATTTGGGCCGGCTGCTCGGCGATTTGCTGAACCATTTCCGCAACCTGCTCATCTACCAGGTTTCGCGCGGCGATTTGAATTTGCTCGAAGTTTCCGAGGCGGAAGTGGCCGCGCTGAAGGAACAGGCCGCGCTCGCCGACGCCGGCGCGTTCACGCGCATTCTCGAAGTTCTCGCCGACGCGGAACTCCGGCTGCGCGACGCCGCCTCGAAGAAGATTCTGCTGGAAGTCACGCTGCTCCGCGCCATCGAGGCGCGCAACGCGCTGCCGCTCGACGCCGTGCTGAAGCAGTTGAACCAGTTGCGCGCCGGCCAGCCCGCGCCCGCCGTCGCGCCGGTTCAAGCCAGCGCGCCCGCTCGTCCGGCTCCGGCTCCCGCTTTATCTTTGAGCGCCGCCGTGGCTGCCGCCGCGACAGTTGCGCCGGCACCGAAAGTGGCCGCGCCCGTGGTGGCCGCTCCCGCCGCCGTCGCGCCGGTCGCCGTCGGCAATCTGCCGGAACTTTGGGCGCGGCTCTTGGAAGCCGTCGGCAAGATGAGTCCTTTTCTGCGTGGCTACCTGATTGACGCGCATCCGGTGTCGTTCGAGAAAAATATTTTCGTCATTGGCTACGACCCGGAGTTTGAGGACAAAATCGGATTGGTGGACAACTCGCAAAACCACACCAAAATCAGCACCAAGCTCGCCGAACTCGGCCATCACGGCGCGATGGTGAAATTTGTGAAGGCCAATGCGCCCGCTGGCTGGGTGAGTCCAACTCTTGCCGCACCTGCCGCCGTGGCGGCCACGTCTGCACCGCCGGTTGCCACCGGCAGCGCCGCGCCCGCCGCGCCCGCGCCGGTGGCCTTTGACAAGGAAGCTTTCAAAAGCGACCCGCTCATCAAACGCGCGCTGGAAATTTTCAAGGGCACCATCGTCGAAGTCCGCGCCTGATTTTCCCCAACTACCAACTCCCAGCTCCCAACTCCTAATTGTATGTCTCTCGGCAAACTCATGAAACAGGCTGCGAAGATGCAGCAGCAAATGGAACAGATTCAGGCGCAGCTCGCCACCCGCACGGTCGAGGCCACCAGCGGCGGCGGCGCGGTGAAGGTCGTCGCCAAGTGTGACGGCACCCTCGCCGCCATCAAGATTGATCCGGCCGCGCTGAATCCCGCCGACGCGCAAATCGTCGAGGACATGATTCTCACCGCCGCGAATCAGGCGCTCGCTCAGGCCAAGGAGATTTCCAACACCGAGATGGGCAAGGCCACCGCCGGCTTCAACCTGCCCGGCTTGATG
>Ga0208872_1001157_pt1 | contig 16730 bp, 20 predicted proteins | sample CryBogCBH12Aug08_FD_185508 | JGI IMG/M metagenome (GOLD analysis project Ga0208872, IMG submission 185508) | Freshwater microbial communities from Crystal Bog, Wisconsin, USA - CBH12Aug08 (SPAdes) | ecosystem: Environmental > Aquatic > Freshwater > Lake | place: Crystal Bog, Wisconsin, USA...
TAAAAATAGACTTCCAAATCAGGTTATTTAGCAACACTTTCTAAGTTTATCCTGCACCGCTTGGTAGTTATTAGGATCTGCAAACTGTCCCTTGTGAAACACAAACTGCAGTCGATGACCAGCGTTATCAATACCTGTTAAGCCAAAAGTGCGACCTGCATAATCTGAATAAAATTTTAATTCTTTCACTAGTTCGACGCGCTTGCCATTATTCAGAAGGAGCTGCGGAGCACCTTGGTCAATTTCAATCGCGACGGGTGCGGTAGGCAATATCATTAGTCGTGTTTTCAATACTCTGTTTGCTCCGGCAATACAAAAGAAGCTTGCCAGGAAAACTAATAAATATGCCAAGTTTGCATCGTCTCCATACCAGAACTTTGCAGCCATAGACAACAAAGCCACAACGGTTGGAATATAAAGGAGCAGATCCCATATCATTCCCTTGGTATCTCGCGACAAATTAAAGCGTGTATCACTCATGATTTTGATGACACTTTATAATTAAATTTCAACTGGCGCGGTTTCCAGTTTCTGAAACTAGTATGGACTTAATTCCAAGCTCCATTTCTTCATAAAGCATACGTCCCGGTCGGGACTGGCGGACAATTCCTTTTTCGTCAATAAAGAAAGTCCACGGATCACCCATTACCCGATATGCCTTGAATGCTTGAGGATTTTGATATTGGTCCATATGCAGGAACAAAACCTGATTCTGATACTTTCCCAACAAGGCCTTAATAGCTTGCAGCTGTTCATCGCACACGGTGCAATGTCCAGGGGTAGCAAATTCAAGTACAATTGGCTTGCCCAACGCCAACGCATTATCTAAAGAGTATTGGTACATGCGTGCGTCGGGTTGCCGGTATGTGGTTATTCTGCTCATATCACCACCAACATCCGCCAGCGTTTTAGTGGGTAACCTCGGGGCTAATGATCCCTTTTTTAAACCTGAAGAATATTCCTCTCCACAACCACTGATCAGAATAAGCAAACCGGCTACCAGCAGATGTAGCAAAATACCTCTCATTTTTGCTTGTCCCAGCCTGAGCATGTAAGGAAAATGTTATATCCCCAGATTATATTTGCCAACAGTACCAGACTACCAAAAATCCCCGATAGTGCCATGAAGTGTGAAGCGGTATGATCACTTGGATCCTGAGAATAAACTCCTGCTACTCCTGCAGCTGTAAAAAATACTACAACCCCTAGCAAACCAAAATTATGCGTCCAAAAGTGTACCTTAACCAGACGCATACTGTATATTGGGCGGCGAACTAATCGTGGAATGAGATAATAAACGGCACCGAAAATAGCCATTTCCACCCAACCCAACAAATTAATGTGGGTATGTGCCAATACAATCCGGTGACCATGCGGCGGGCTGTAATCTACCATATTCCTGAATGCGGGGATCCCTCCCATCAGTGCGCCCCATGAAAAACCGATAATACTGTAGATGATACATGCGTAAAGAAACCACAAAGTGTACTTTGTGTATTCTTTATCATGAACCCAAGGCTCATTATTTTCCTGATTCATTTTCCTTACCTTTTTCGTTTGATTTCACTTCTTCACGCACATCCTTATAATCGGACTTCCAACTATCCGGCGCCCATACCTTAACCATCTCGTCGATAAATCCCGATCTACCCTCCATAGGAAGTCGTGCTACAGCTGATCCCTGATCCGCACGTAACTCAGACAGGAAAATGGCAATATCCTCTAAATCGGACTCCGGCATTTTTGCTACATAGGCTGCTCCCTTCGGGGATGGGCCATGATCTATTGTAGCCGCTGCATAGGTTGCTTCGGGATTTTTCAGAAAATCGCGCAAATATTGGAGAGTACGCTTCGAGCCGATACCATCTAAATCGACCCCTGCGCTTGTACCGTTTTGAATTGCGCGGTGGCACTGAGTACATTCAGCTTTGCGAAAGGTGTTAGAACCGCGCAATCCCACGGCTGAAAAATCATAATGAATATGGCTGGGATACATCGGTTTATCCATGCGGGACCTGACAACCTCCAGCATGATAAAACTGGCAATCGCAAAAACACCTATCAGTCCAACCACCCCAAACAAGATTTTTTCTCCACGCTTCAAACCACTTGTTGCCATACCCTAATATCCTTTAGTTGATGCTGTTTTCATCTTAAATGCAAAACCCCCGCACCCAATAAAGCGGCGCGGGGGTTACCTGTAAATTTAGTGCAGCAGCTTGACTATTTATTTATTAGATATCACTTGGATACTGCATGCAACAACATTGCATTATCAGGAGCTGCATCACCCGCTCCCTTGGTTGGCGAAGCGAATGAAAGATAAGCGGCAACATTTAGAATATCTTCGTCACTCAGTTTCTTTGCAATCCCGCGCATCATACCAGCTGGGTCGTTGGTTCTGGCGACAGCACCACCTGCTATATCGGCGTCACTTGCACGCCAATTATGCAACTGGTTGATCAGATATACATATTTTTGCTGACCAATACGTGGAAAAACTGGGTCAGCACCGCGACCGTTGTATGCATGGCAAGATGAACATGCTGACACTTTACTCGTGCCATGTTCAGCAATTTCAGCACCTTTGAACGGCTCACCCACGGGCGTTCCACCTGCCTTCAACTCTTTAAGATCTGACAATTCAGGAGCTGTTTTAAGCGAGTTCACATATGCTGCAACATCTCGTCTTTCTTGTTCGCTTAAAGCTTTGGCAAAACCAGGCATCACAACACCAACGCCTCCAGGAGTGCGTTTGTCTTCAGCCAAGTTTGTAAGTTGCTTGACAACATATCCATAACCGATGTTAGCCAAACGTGGAGCACCCATTGAATCGTTGCCTTGCGCTTTTTCCCCGTGACAAGTTTGACAAGGCTGAACAGCATCACCTTTTCCTTCAGAGAATATTTTTAGTCCATTAGCGGCATTAGGAGAACCACCTGCAGCCTCGGCTGTTGGAACTCCTAAAGCCAGTAAAGTGGCAACCACCGTAAGCCATGACGATAATATGAATTTTGAATTGCGCATTTCCCTCACCCCTATATGAGCTCTTAATTGATTTAAGATTTCCCTTAAAAACTTGTTTGCCAGTTCATTCAGCCATCCGCTTCTTCATATGATTTTGGCGAAAGATACTGCCTTGAACAGCATGCAGCCAGCTCTTACGAATTCTTTTTAAGCAAGATTGCCGCCAAACCGAAAAAGAATACAAATATACCCGCATACATCAAAAGTACCTGGCTTGTTGTTACATCTGGCTCGAGCATATCTCATCCTCCATATCCGAACTGCATTATTAAAAAATGTTCCCGATACTTATTGTTTTTTTTTAAAGCTCTCCGATTCTAACACTGCAATTATTTGCTATGCAAGGCCTTTTTAATTGTAGGTCTACTACTACTATCAAACATGAAATTTGTATAAAAAATCAACGTCGTCTTTTACTCAGGTTAATTTGTCCAGAATTAATATCGCCTGTTTGATTAATATGATTATTTCTTCCTCGGCAAGTATGTAAGGAGGCATAATGTACATGGTATTGCCCATTGGTCTTAGCAAGATTCCCAATTGCAATCCCAGTGAAAAGCACTGCTGTGCAAAATCTATGTAGGGCGTATCAACTTCCCATGCCCAGATCATTCCTGTATTACGGAAATTTCGTACTTTAGAATGTTGACGTATCGGCTCCAACAACACATTAAAACGTAGATTTTTAGTTTGATTTACATTTAGCACATCATCCTCGTTAAATATATCGAGTGTTGCCAATGCTGCACGGCAAGCCAGTGGATTGCCGGTATAAGAATGCGAGTGTAGAAAACCCCGAGTCACCTCATCCGAATAGAATGCCTGATAAATAATATCTGTAGTCATTACGACTGACAGCGGCAGATAACCTCCTGTTATCCCTTTTGACAGAAGAAGATAATCGGGTACGATGCCAGCTTGTTCGCAAGCAAACATTGTTCCGGTTCGCCCCATTCCGACTGCAATTTCATCAGCAATCAGATGCACTTCATACTGATCGCATAATTCCCTTGCTTTTTTCAAATAATCCGGGTGGTACATTGCCATACCTGCAGCGCCCTGCACCAAGGGCTCCACAATGAATGCTGCAACGGATTGATGGTGCTGTTGCAGGTGCAACTCCAGTCCTTCGGCACAACGCAAGGCAAAACTCTGCGCATTTTCCCCTGTTTCCGCCTCGCGCCAGTCAGGGCTGGGTACTGAAACGTTTTGTATGACCAGAGGGCCATACGCGTCTTTGAATAGGGCCACATCCGTAACCGAAAGCGCCCCTAATGTTTCTCCGTGATAACTATTTTTTAGGCTGATAAACTGGTTTTTTTGTTCTTTGCCACTATTCCGCCAATAATGTGCACTCATCTTTAGTGCAATTTCCGTCGCCGAAGCTCCGTCCGATGCATAGAAGCAATGCCCAAGTCCCTGAGGTGCAAGCTGAATCAATCGTTCCGCCAACTGCACTGCCGGTTCATGAGTAAAACCGGCCAGCATGACATGCTCCAATTTGCCCAACTGATCGATAATAGCTGTATTAATACGCGGATTGCAGTGTCCAAATAGATTTACCCACCACGAGCTTACGGCATCCATATAACGGTTACCTTCGAAATCAACCAGCCACACTCCTTCCCCATAGTTTATCGGGATTAGCGGTAAACTTTCATGCCTCTTCATTTGTGTACATGGGTGCCAGACAGAAGCCAGTGATCGTTCAAGAAGATGGGAGTTGGGCATATAACTAAATATCAAATTTTTTGAAATTGCTTTGTACACCATTGACGCCAGCCCAGACAATAGCTAAAGTCAGAAGGATATGTTTGTGGTTTGTTTTGGATGATGGTAACAATCTGGTTGAACGACTTCCGCTAATAAGATTCTCGGAATTGGATTTCCTCAATGATTTTGAATATTTATTGACTCTAATGCTGAGTAATTAAGTAATCGTTACTAAATGAATAATATTTAGCTATCTATTCACCGATATCATAACTATTTGCCTATCTTAAAGTTAAACGCATACATTATCTTATGGACAAAATCGTCAAAATTATTCTCTCAGCCAAAAGAAGGCGTTTTCTTCTCAACCGCCCCATTTACAAGCTTCATCATTCCACTTCTGAAGCAGGACTGTTCCGTTTAGCCACCGAATTGAATTTCAAATTCACACTCGGATTGTCAAAATGGTTGCGCTTTGCCGGATTCGGCGACATTGACGAAGTGTTAATTTTCCGTGAAGAATATTTTTCTAAAATTGACGGTGGCCCACTGGGTTTCCTTGTTACGTTTGCCAGAGACCCAGCAGGCAACCATTTTGCATTTAGCCTAAATGATGGGTCCATCTATCTTATTCACCAGCCCGATTTATTCAAAACCTGTCTATCAGAAAGCTTCACTGCTTTCCTTCAAGAACTTATACAACGCGACTATCAGTTGCAGGATTGGATCTCCGGTATTTCCAGCGCAAAGTAATAAATATCGTTTTTCACTTAATTTGAGATTGTGTTTAGCCTTATTATCAATTGGTTGTTGAAACTCTTATTTTGACAATTTTCCACAATTTTCTATTTAAGTTGAGAGTTTTCTGACGTAAAAAAATTTACGTCACGCAATAAATCCTGATGGGAAATTACCTAAAAATATTCTTGACAAAAATAGTCAAGAATATATAATAATCTCGCCATACGTCTTAAACGTTCCTTACGTAAATATATAGGCTTAAATCTATAGGCTGTGGCAGTCACCATACCTACCATAAAGACAATAGGCTACAAACCGGACAATACTTATAACTTCTCTGCGTGTAATAAGGAGAATTAAAATGGATTCGTTTGTATTCATAATATTAGTGATTGGTGCTTTTTACGGCTTGATCGTTTTCGAAGTTTGGTCAGATTCCCGTGAAATACGCAAAGCCGAAAATGAATTTTTACACCATATTCATTAACATAGGCAAAACAGAATGCCCAGAACATGCAATTGATTTTGTTATTCTTTAGATATTCTGTTAAAAGTGCAGCATAAGAAAATGTTGCAACTCAATCCTTGCTCAGAGATTTGTTGGTTGACAACCATGACCGAGAAATCGTTAACGCCATTATTGCTATGGTACAAAGCATCAATCTACATGTTATTGCCGAAGGCGTTGAAACTGAGAAACAACGACAATAAATTTTCGCTTGGCTCTTGAAATCAGCTCACTCTGCCCATATCATTAGCACTCGTTAACGGTGAGTGCTAACCTGGCAGCGCCGCTTTTAACTTAACCAATTGTATTAGGAGAGTAAAGTATGAAAGTCCGCCCTTTGAACGACCGCGTTATTGTCAAGCGCCTGGAAGAAGAACGTAAAACAGCCTCCGGAATCGTCATTCCTGATGCAGCCACCGAAAAGCCGGATCAAGGCGAAATTATCGCTGTAGGTAACGGCAAGATTGGTGACGATGGCAAATTGCGTCCGATGAGTGTAAATGTTGGTGACAAAGTACTGTTTGGTAAATATGCCGGACAAAATTTCAAGTTGGATGGCCAAGAGTACATGACCATGCGTGAAGATGACATTATCGGCGTTGTTGAAGCCTAATCCAAGTTCGACTCTTAGGTGATGGCGTTAACACCGCTATCGGCATCTTTAACTGTTTCATCGACAGTGATTGCCAACTCGCCTCACCTCGATATTGAACCTGGTACCTGATTATTGATTTATAGGAGAACATAACATGGCAGCAAAAGACGTAAAATTTCATGACGCCGCACGCAGCAAAATGGTCATCGGTGTCAATATTCTGGCCGATGCGGTCAAGGTTACACTGGGTCCAAAAGGCCGCAACGTAGTATTGGATCGTTCCTACGGTGCTCCTACCATCACCAAAGACGGCGTATCCGTTGCCAAGGAAATCGAACTGAAAGACAAGTTCGAAAACATGGGCGCACAAATGGTAAAGGAAGTTGCCTCCAAGACTTCTGATGTAGCCGGCGACGGCACCACCACTGCTACTGTATTGGCTCAATCTATCGTTCAGGAAGGCATGAAATTCGTTGCCGCCGGAATGAATCCGATGGATCTGAAGCGCGGTATCGACAAAGCAGTTATTGCCGCTGTTGCAGAACTGAAGAACATTTCCAAGCCCTGTACCACCAGCAAGGAAATCGCCCAAGTGGGTAGCATTTCTGCCAACTCTGATGCAGTAATCGGCGAGAAAATTGCCGAAGCAATGGACAAGGTTGGCAAGGAAGGCGTGATCACCGTAGAAGATGGCACCAGCCTGCAAGACGAACTGGACATCGTGGAAGGTATGCAGTTTGACCGCGGCTATCTGTCACCATACTTCATCAACAATCAGGACAAGCAAATTGCAGGAATGGAAAATCCTTTCATCCTGTTGCATGACAAGAAGATTTCCAACATCCGTGACCTGCTTCCTTTGTTGGAACAAGTTGCCAAAGCTGGACGTCCGTTGCTGATCGTGGCTGAAGATGTGGATGGCGAGGCACTGGCCACTCTGGTAGTGAACAACATTCGCGGCATCCTGAAGACTGTTGCAGTCAAAGCTCCCGGCTTTGGCGACCGTCGCAAGGCCATGCTGGAAGACATCGCTATCCTGACCGGCGGCACAGTGATTGCCGAAGAAGTCGGTTTGTCACTTGAAAAAGCGACTTTGGCCGAATTGGGTCAAGCCAAGAAGATCGAAGTGGGCAAAGACAACACCACGATCATTGACGGCGCAGGCAAGGAAGATGCCATCAAAGGTCGTGTTTCTCAAATCAATAAGCAAATCGAAGAATCGACCAGCGATTACGACAAGGAAAAACTGCAAGAGCGTAAAGCCAAGCTGGCTGGCGGCGTAGCAGTGATCAAGGTCGGTGCCGCAACCGAAGTCGAAATGAAAGAGAAAAAAGCACGCGTGGAAGATGCGCTGCACGCAACCCGTGCAGCGGTTGAAGAAGGCATTGTCCCCGGCGGCGGCGTTGCTCTGTTGCGTGCCAAGGTTGCTGTGGCTGCAGTGAAAGGTGACAACCATGACCAGGACGCAGGTATCACCATCGTTCTGCGCGCCATGGAATCCCCGCTGCGCGCGATTGTTGCCAATGCCGGTGACGAGCCATCGGTTGTGGTTAACAAGGTATTGGAAGGCAAAGGCAGCTACGGTTATAACGCCGCAACCAGCGAATATGGCGACATGCTCGCCATGGGCGTGGTTGATCCAACCAAGGTCACGCGTACTGCATTGCAAAATGCAGCGTCGATTGCCGGCCTGATGTTGACTACCGCATGCATGGTAGCCGACTCTCCTGAAGATAAGCCAGCCGGTGGTGGTATGGGTGGTGGCGATATGGGCGGAATGGGTGGCATGGGCGGCATGATGTAATTGCCGAAGTTTGTTCGCTGTAGTATCTGACAAACCCCGCACAAGGCGGGGTTTGTTTTTATAGGCATGATCTTATCGTTGTGCTTGCCTTGGCTGCCAAAATGCGGTGAAATAGCAGAATGGAAAATGAAGACAAGTATCGCCTCAGTATCACGACCCAGGTAAACTATCTGGCCGAACAATCCGATGAAGCAGAGAATCGGTTTGTTTTCTCTTACACCATTACGCTGACCAACACCGGAGAAGTTCCCGTTCAACTGATCAGTCGTCACTGGATCATAACGGATGCAAATAATGACGTGCAGGAAGTGCGCGGACAAGGTGTTGTGGGTGAGCAGCCTGTCCTCAAACCCAAGCAGAGTTTCGAATACACCAGTGGAACCGTAATTTCCACCCAGGTAGGCACCATGTCAGGCAGCTACCAGATGGTGGCTGAAGATGGCACGCGGTTTAACGCTCCGATTTCTCAGTTTGTCCTGAGCGTACCGCGCGTTTTGCATTAATCCGTTAATTCATCAATGACAGTTACAGAGAGCGCAATCATTCTCCAGTTTCTGGATTCCTGTCAGGTTTATCAAAAGGTCAAGGGGGAAATTGCCGGCAAATGGCTGGCAATAGGATTAAGCTTGCTGCTCGCCGCTTGCGTTGCACCCAACTTACACCCCGTTTCACCTCTGACTCCGATAATACCTCCAAAAATTGCAGCTCTGCCCGTCACGCCGTTCGCTGCAAGTAACTGGGAAGCATTACCCGATTGGCAAACACTTGATCTGACCCCGTCCTGGCCGGCATTTTTGCAAAGCTGCCATGCATTGAAAGCAAAGCCCCATTGGAAAGAGATATGCGCCAGTGCTCAGCAGTTAGGTTCGATCGACAGCACCCGGTTGCATCAATATTATGAAACCTGGTTTTTACCGTATCAAGTGCGAAATCCGGATGGCAGCGATCAGGGAACAATCACGGGTTACTATGAGCCCAAGCTCTATGGTAGCCGTACCAGGACAGAGCGTTTTAAATATCCACTGTACGCCGTGCCGGAAGATCTGCTCACCATTGATTTGGGTAACGTGTACCCGCAACTCAAAGGATTGCGCCTACGCGGACGTTTACAAGGAAAGCGGATAATCCCTTACTATAGTCGCGCCGAAATAGATTCAAAAGAAGACGCTCAGGTTGATGATCCGCTCAAAGCAAGGGAATTATTCTGGGTCGACAATGCAGTGGAACTGTTTTTTCTGCAAATAGAAGGTTCCGGCCGCATCGAATTGCCGGATGCAACACTTATAAAAGTAGGCTACGCCGATCAGAATGGACATCCCTACGTCTCCATCGGAAAGAAATTAATCGAGGCGGGTGAACTTAAATTGGAAGAAGCTTCCATGCAAGGCATCAAAAGCTGGGCTGAAAAAAATCCGGATAAATTACCTAATATACTGGAACAAAATCCCAGTTATGTATTTTTTCGGGAGTTACCGCAAAGTTTGACGGCCCCCCTTGGAGCTTTGGGTGTGACACTCACTGAAGAATACAGTCTTGCAGTCGACCCGCATACCGTGCCGTTGGGCTTGCCTGTTTTTCTATCTACCACTTTCCCCAACAGCAATACCCCGCTTAATCGTCTCATGCTGGCTCAGGACACGGGCGGTGCAATACGGGGCTCAGTACGGGCTGATTTTTTCTGGGGCTTTGGCGATAATGCGGCCGCCCAAGCTGGCAAAATGAAACAAAAGGGACGAATGTGGGTGCTCTTCCCCAAGGATGAGGAACCTCCATCAAATTGATGTTCCTGTTAAAGCTACTCAGAAACGATTACCAGACCCCTCGATTTATTGCTGGTTGTATCGAGCGTGGCAATCGCCTTACGCAAGGTGCTGATGCCAACCCAGACAGGAGTGTATTTGTATTTCGCCACATCAAGTATCAGCACACTGTCAGACTGACCATCAAAAGCGGCCAAGACAGACCAATGTCCTCCGCCTACCTGCCCCAGGTTTGCCCGAAAATAATTAACTAACACAAACTGGCCGTCATCGACCAAGGCTTTTTGCAACAAACTCCGCAGCGCCTCATCGGTCAGCGTATCCCCGGCAATTGATTTTGTTTTAACTCCATGATGAGTGAGTGCTTCTGCCATTTGTTCCCGGGTCATTCCCATCGCCAGCACAGTCTTGGGACCAATTACTTTTGAAACTTCAGGTGTAAAGAAATTTGTCTGAGTAAAATAGGCATAAGGCGCATACGCCGGATCAACGGGTTTTTTGATCGGCATGGCATTCAGTACAGTGATCGCGCTCGCAACTGAACAATATGTCTGGGTGTTCTGTACAGTAAATGACGGAATCAATACCCAATAATCTGCATCCGCAGGAATACGCGTGCGCAATATTTTCCCCGCGTCTGAATTCCAGTAAACCACGCCAAGTTCCTCAACCGCATACCCCGAGCTTGCCGTTATTAATATATACCCCAATAAAAATAATAACTTGATCATATATAATCTTTCTAAGTCAGGGTTAAGTTAATACCTGCGGGTTGTAGTTATTAATTTGCTTTCCTACCCAAAAATGCAAAGTTAATATTTTTGTTGAATTCAATTTAAATAAAGCGTATAAAACATTTGTGGTTACTTGAACCACAGGTTTGAGAAAGTTCACCTTACAGGGAGACTATTTATCGAGACCTCAACGACTGATTATCTGTAGCCGTTAGAACCGCCAGCATTCATGCTGATCAAGTTGGCATCTTATATGCTGACATATGTAACGCCGCTCCATGCGGCGTTATTCAAATTTAAACCAACCCTGTTAACAACCAACTCGATTTCCGCTCAATTCTTCTTGAGCATGGCAGCCGCTTTATCAGCCTCATTACAATTAAACGAACTCTTGCCCAATTTTTTGCATTCAGCCAGATCAGCCGCGATTTCGGTTGGATGGGACATGTAATAGTCCTGAGTTTTGGTTTGCCCGCAGGCAGACAGCGCTGCAACAACACACAAAATCAGGATAACCCAATTTTTCATCACGTTATTCATTTTTCATCCGCACCCGTTTTCATTCATTCTTTAAGATTCAGTTACTGGATGATAAAAGAACTGAATAACACATCGGTTACTCCGTCTTTTTCGGAAAGTTCCAAAGCCTGATTAACCGCATCTTTTGACTGCTGAAGTAATTTTTGTTTACCTTCCATAGGTCCCAGTTCAGCCGCATCTTTACTGGTCAGCAACAGAATCATCTTGTGGCGAATGACCGGCATGTAGAGCTTGACTCTATCAGCCACCTCGGGTTTCGCAAGTTTGAGCGTCATCTCAACCTGGATATATTGTTGGGTTGGCCCAGTCAAATTGACTACAATGGGTTCCACTTTTGCAAGGAGCGCATTTCCTCCTCCGCCCTCTTTTCCGCCTTCCCCTCCTCCTTCAGCGTTAACAACGACTGTCGTTAGAAGGGAAAATACCAGCAAGAATAAAGTTGCAAAGTTTTTGAGCAAGTTCATTTTCTGTACGGATAAAAAATTGAAGTTCAATTCTACCAGTGGCAACAAATGTTCGCATCAGTTCCTCGAGGTCGCAAATTTTGTCCTTAATTAAAATCTCCCCATAGCGTTTGCAGCGCGGCAATACCGGCCAGTGCAGCAGTCTCTGTGCGCAGAACGCACCTCCCCAACTGAATAGGTACAAATCCCACCTGACGTGCCATGAGTATCTCTTCTGAACTGAACCCGCCTTCAGGCCCAACCAACAACGTGACCCCGCCTTTAAGTTGTGCCTGCTGTTGCAATCTGGTCGAACCTTCCGGGTCTAAAATGAACTTACCCCCGGAATCATTGCGCATCTGCGTCAACAATTCACTATACTCAATTGGCAAACCGACTTCCGGCAGGGTATTACGCCCACTCTGTTCACAGGCGGCAATTGTTACGGCACGCCAATGCTCGACGCGTTTTTCGGCGCGTTCACTGGTTAGTCTGGCCACGCTGCGCTGTGTCTGTACCGGCTGAATTTCCGCTGCACCCAGCTCGGTTGCTTTCTGCATCACCCAGTCCATTTTTTCGCTGCTGCACATCGAATGCGCCAGAATAATGTGCAAACTTGATTGAAAATCCTCTGGACAACGCTTCAGATTGCCCAATACAACTTTTTTACCGATAATTTCGCTTAGAGTGGCATCGAAAGCATTACCTTCCCCATCAAAAATCTGCACCGGATCGTTCACCCGCAAGCGAAGTACCCGTATAGCATGGTGAGCGGCTTCGGTGGGTAACTCAAAGGTATCATCATAAGTTATTGGTGGTGTGCAATAAAAGCGCGGAGCGGACATGATCAAGTTTTGGCCGATTAGGTTGGTTGACTGATTGGCATGATAATATATCGTTTCAAATAAAATTTGTCTTTTAAGGGAGTAGGATTATGGTTAGCCTGCAACCACCCATCTGTGATTTTGGTTGGAAAGCACCCGATTTCGATTTGCCCGGTGTGGATGGCAATCGTTATACATTAGAGAATGCAAGAGGCAAAAATGGATTGCTGGTGATGTTTATATGCAACCATTGCCCTTTCGTTAAGTCTATCCGTGAACGCATTGTTCGTGACTCTCGCGAGTTACTCCATCACGGCATTAAGTGCATCGCGATCATGTCAAATGACCCTGCCGACTATCCGGAAGATTCCTTCGAAAACATGCAGAAGATTGCCCGCGAATTTAATTTTCCTTTCCCGTATGTATGGGATGAAACGCAACAGGTAGCCAAAAATTATGGCGCCGTGTGTACTCCGGATTTTTTTGGCTTCAACGCAGGCCTGGAATTGCAATACCGTGGCAGGCTGGATGTTTCCCGCAAGGAAGCGGTAGCAGATGCGCCGCGTGACTTATTCAATGCCATGGTGCAGATTGGGTTAACCGGGCAAGGGCCACTCGATCAAATTCCCAGCATCGGGTGTTCCATCAAATGGAAGGATAACACTTGATTCAGAAAGTGGAGAAACGGAGCACGACTCGTTCAAAATCGATGGGCGCAATGCTGAAAGCAGTCGTTGCAGCTGTAAAATTGGTTGCTGCAGAGGAGATTATGCCCCGTTATATGAAAGTGGCGCACCGGCGCAAAAGTGACGGTAGTCTGTGCACCGAAGCCGACACGGCCGCGCAACTTGCATTAACCAAAAAACTGCAAGCCATTCTCAATGTACCGGTCCTTGGCGAAGAGATGCATACTGATGAGCAGCATGATATTTGGCAGGCAGGTAATGACGGACTCTGGTGCATCGATCCAATAGATGGCACTTCTAATTTTGTTCATGGTCTACCCTATTTTGCCGTATCCGTTGCCCTGCTGCGCGAGGGAAAAAGTGTGCTTGGAGTCGTGTACGATCCCGTGGCAGACGAAGCATTTGCGGCTGAAAAAAGCAAGGGTGCATTCCGCAACGGCGAAGTGCTGATTGTGCGCGATACCGCAGAGTCCCTCGAGCAAGCGTTGGCTAGCGTGGATATGAAACGCTTGAGCACAAAATTGGTCGGGCAATTGGCCACTCAACCTCCCTATAGTTCGCAGCGAAACTTTGGTGCCAGCGCGCTGGACTGGTGTTATACCGCCGCCGGACGGTATGACATCTATCTGCACGGGGGTCAGAAACTTTGGGATTATGCCGCCGGCACACTTGTTTTATGGGAAACCGGAGGTTACGCCTGCTGCATCGAAAATGACGATTTTTCACAAGGCGATATCTGGCAACGCTCGGTTATTGCGGCTCGAGACAAGCAATTGTTCGATGAATGGAAAAACTGGATACGCGCACAGCAATAAAAAATATTCTTGGCTGAGATGGTTTATTAGTTATCCATTCAAAAAATGAAAATACTCATACTCGGGGCAGGACAAGTAGGCTCTACTGTGGCAGAAAGTTTGGTCAGCGAGGCCAACGATATCACTGTGGTAGACACCCATGCGGAAAAACTGCGCCTGCTCCAGGATCGTTTTGACCTGCGCACGCTGGTGGGAAATGCCTCTCATCCTTCCACACTGAAACAGGCTGGCATTGCCGATGCCGACATCCTTCTGGCAGTCACACAAAGCGACGAAGTCAATATGGTCGCCTGCAAACTGGCCTCCAGTCTGTACAACACCCCCGTCAAAATTGCCCGCATCCGTGCTTCGGGTTATCTTGATCATCCAGAAATTTTCAATTCCGATAATTTTTGCGTGGATTTTTCCATTTGCCCCGAGCAAATACTCACTGAGTATATTCGCAAACTGATCGAATTTCCGGAAGCATTGCAGGTTTTAGAATTCGCTAACGGATTGGTTTCATTGGTAGCGGTCAAGGCTTTCGAAGGAGGTCCATTGGTCGGCAAACCGCTGAGCTTCTTGCACAGCAACATGCCGCAGATCGATGCACGCGTTGCCGCCATTTTCAGGCAAGACAAACCCATTATTCCTGAAGGTGATACGATTGTTCAGGAAGGCGACGAGATATTTTTTATCGCCGCCACAGGAAATATTCGTAGCGTATTAAAAGAGTTACGCCGCATGGACAAGCCCGCCAAGCGCGTCATGATTGTGGGTGGTGGCAATATCGGTCGACGTCTGGCCCGATCCCTTGAACAAAATTACCAGGTTAAGCTGGTCGAATACAACAAGAAAACCTGCGAAGAATTGGCTGGAATATTAAAACATACGCTGGTGTTGAACGGTGATGGTACCGATGAAAACTTACTCGCCACCGAACATGTGGCGGATGTTGATGTATTCTGCGCACTGACCAATGATGATGAAAATAATATCATGTCGACCCTGTTGGCCAAACGCGATGGCGCACGCAAGGTAATTGCACTGATTAACCGCAATGCTTACGTCGGCCTGGTACAGGGAGGCAAAATCGACATTGCCCTGTCACCCGCCCATGTGACGATCGGCTCACTACTGGCGTATGTGCGCCAAGGCGATGTAGCTGCCGTGCATTCGCTACGGCGTGGTGCGGCTGAAGCACTTGAACTGATTGCCCACGGTGATCGGCTGTCGTCCAAAGTGGTTGGACGCCGGATAGACGAGATTGAATTACCGAAAGGAGCCACGATCGGTGCCATTGTCCGGGGCAAGGATGTCATCATGGGGCACCGTGATCAACAGATCGAAGAAGAGGATCACGTCATTGTCTTCGTAATCAACAAATCAATGATTCACAAAGTCGAGAAACTTTTCCAGGTTAGTGTCGGATTTCTTTAGATGCGTCGAATATTCACTGTTTTTCACGCGCTTGGGCTGATGCTGGTGGTATTCAGTACGGCTTATTTGATGCCGATGGTGGCGTCAGTAATTTACGATGACGGAACGCTGATTCACTTCTCTCTGGCAATGGTAATGACCTTCGCCGCAGGCTTGCTGATGTGGCTTCTAACACGCCGCTACAAGGGTGAACTATCGGTTCGACACGGGTATTTACTGGTCATCGGCATGTGGACAACCATGCCCGCCGTGGCCACTTTGCCGCTACTCATGGTAATAGACGGCCTGACTTTTTCTCATGCCTATTTTGAAACCATGTCGGGCATCACCTCGACCGGCGCAACCGTACTGATTGGCTTGGATAATTTGCCTCCCGCCATAAATATCTGGCGACACGAATTGCACTGGATTGGCGGCATGGGAATCATCGTGCTGGCAGTGGCTGTGTTGCCCTTGCTGGGTGTGGGAGGACGCCAGTTGTTCAAGGCAGAAACGCCGGGACCGATGAAAGATTCCACCTTGACGCCGCGCATCACCGAGACGGCACGCAACTTGTGGCTGATTTATTTCAGCATCACCGTCGCCTGTATTTTATCGCTCAAAGCTGCAGGCATGAATTGGCTCGATTCGATTTGCCACGCTTTTTCGGCAATGGGGCTCGGTGGGTTTTCCACCCATGACGCGAGTATCGGTTATTTCAATTCCCCCGCCATCGAAGGAGTTCTGATCGTATTCATGCTATTGGCCGCCATAAATTTTTCCACTCATTTTTTGGCTTGGCGCGTAAAAAGCCTGAAAACCTATCTGCTGGATACCGAGTTCGTTGCAACAGTGGGACTCATTCTGGCAAGCTGCCTCGGGATTGCTTTGTTCCTGTGGTGGAATGGCGTGTATCCGAACTTCTGGACTGCCTTGCGCCACGCCAGTTTCAACCTTGTCTCGATCGCTACCGACTGTGGCTTTTCGAGCACGGACTATAATCAATGGCCAATTTTTGCCCCGATGTGGATGCTGTTTTTAAGTTGTATTTCGGTAAGCTCCGGTTCTACCGGCGGCGGTATAAAGATGATACGCACGCTGATTCTGTTCAAGCAGGCCGGGCGGGAATTTGTAAAATTACT
>Ga0208872_1001158_pt1 | contig 16715 bp, 14 predicted proteins | sample CryBogCBH12Aug08_FD_185508 | JGI IMG/M metagenome (GOLD analysis project Ga0208872, IMG submission 185508) | Freshwater microbial communities from Crystal Bog, Wisconsin, USA - CBH12Aug08 (SPAdes) | ecosystem: Environmental > Aquatic > Freshwater > Lake | place: Crystal Bog, Wisconsin, USA...
ATTTCACACGGCGTGAAAATCAAATTCGACAGCAACCAGGATTTCCAGTTGGACGCCATCCGGTCGGTGGTGGACGTTTTTGCCGGCCAGCCGCCCATGCGGGCGTCGCTGCAATGGCAGAGCGACGTGTTCGCCGGTGAACTGCTGACGGAAATGGGCGTCGGCAATTCGCTGGTGTTGAGCGACGACGCCATCCTGAACAACGTCCAAAAAATCCAGTCGGAAAACGGGCTGGAGCCGGCGACGGAATTGTCCGGCCTGAATTTCTCCGTCGAGATGGAGACCGGCACCGGCAAAACCTACGTTTATCTGCGCACGCTGTTTGAATTGAATGCACGTTATGGCTGGAAAAAATTCATCATCGTTGTGCCGAGCGTGGCGATTCGCGAGGGTGTTTTAAACACGATTGAGCTGACCAAGGAGCATTTCCAATCGCTTTATGGCAACGCGCCGCTGGATTCGTGGGTGTATGATTCGGCGCAGGTGTCGAAACTGCGGCAGTTTTCAGCCAGCAACCAGATGCAGTTGATGGTGATGAACATTCAGGCGTTCGATAAAAGCAGCACCGTCATCCAGAACACCAAAGACCAGATGAACGGGCGTCGGCCCATCGAATTCATCCAGCACGCGCGGCCCGTGGTGGTCGTGGACGAGCCGCAAAATCTGGCCACCGAACTGCGGACCAAAGCCATCGAAAGCCTGAATCCACTTTGCACGCTGCGATATTCGGCGACGCACAAAGATTATTTCAATCTGGTCTATCGGCTCGATCCGGTGAAAGCCTACGATTTGCGGCTGGTCAAGCGCATCGAGGTGGATTCGGTCGTGGACGGCGGCGATTTCAACCGGCCCTACATCGCGGTCAAATCCATCGCCGCCACCAAGACGCGAATTTCCGCCAAGCTGGAGATTGATGTCGAGGGCGCGAGCGGCTGCAAACGCAAGACCGTGACGGCGACGCAGGAAAGCGATTTGTTCGCGTTGTCCGGCGAACGCGAAAACTATCGCGGCTACGAGGTGGATTTGATTGATGCCGGCAATCAATATCTCCAGTTCAAGAACGGCGTGAGTCTGGCGGCCGGCGTCACGCACGGCGGGCGGACGGATGACGTGTTGCGCATCCAGGTGCGGGAAACCATCCGCGAACATTTTGAAAAGGAACTGCGCATCGCGCAGTTGCCGCCGGATCAGCGGATGAAAGTGCTGTCCCTGTTCTTCGTGGACCGCGTGGCGCACTACGCCGAGGCAGATGGAAAATTCCGGCAGTGGTTCACGGCGGAGTATCAGGAATTCGCCCGGCAACCACGCTATGCGTCCTTAAACCCGCTACCGGTCGAGGCGGTTCACAACGGCTATTTCGCCGTGGACAAGGGCAAGCCCAAAGATAGCAGCGAAGGCCGCGCCACCAAAGCTGATGATGAAGCCTACAATCTCATCATGCGCGACAAAGAGCGGCTGTTGTCCATGACCGAGCCGCTGCGCTTCATCTTCAGCCATTCGGCGCTGCGCGAAGGCTGGGATAATCCGAATGTGTTCCAGATTTGCACCCTGCGCGAAATCAGCACGGAACGCGAGCGGCGGCAGACCATCGGACGCGGCATGCGTCTGCCCGTGCGCGAGAATGGCGAACGGTGCTTTGATCCACTAATCAACCGGCTCACCGTGGTAGCGAGCGAGAGCTTCAAGGAATTTGCCAAGAAGTTGCAGGATGAAATGCAAAAAGAATGCGGGGTGAACTTCGAGAATCGCATCTTGAACAAGCGCGAGCGGCGCAAGGGTGTCTTGAAAAAGCAACGCCTGCTCGACCCGGACTTTCAAAACCTTTGGGACAAAATCAAACGCAAGACGCGCTATGCCGTTAAATTTTCCACTGCGGATTTGGTTTCCCGGTGTGCCGGTGAGCTGCGCGAAATGCCGGAGATCAAATCGCCGTTCATCCGGCGCGAGAAACATGAGTTGTTCATGACGCTAAAAGAAGGCGTGTTCGGCCAGGAACGTTCCGCCCAGACCATCCGCGCACCAGAATATCGCTCGCCGATACCGGATTTGCTTGGCCATCTGCAACGCGAGACGGAATTGACGCGTCCGACGCTGGCGGAAATTCTGCGTAAATCCGACCGGCTCGGCGAGGTGACGCACAATCCGCAGCAATTTTTGGAACACGCCGTCGCCGCCATTCAGAAATCACTCCATGACCTGATGGTTCAAGGCATCGAATACGAGCGGATAGCGGATGCCGAATGGGAAATGCACCGGCTGGAAATTGAAGAATTGGAAAGCTACGTCTCACGCCTGCTGGAAGTGGAACACAGTATTTATGACGTGGTCGAATTTGAATCCAAGGTGGAATATGACTTTGCGAAGGCACTAGATAACCGCAAAGATATCAAATTATTTTTCAAATTGCCGGACTGGTTCAAAGTCGAGACGCCTTTGGGCACCTATAATCCCGATTGGGCCATTGTGCGGGAGGAACCGGACGGCCAGAACAAGGTGTATCTGGTGCGTGAAACCAAAGGCACCACCGGCTGGCTGAAAATCCCAGAAATTCAGCGCAAGAAAATCCAGTGTGGCAAAGCGCACTTCAAAGCGGTTGGCCTCAAAGATGGCGGCTATGATTGGGTGGCGTCAGCGAGTGAGGTTTAGACTGCTTGCCGAGTCATCGTCTGGATTGATTCAGAAAAATTGCGTTGAGTAGGACATTGCCCAATTTGGCAAATTCTTACGTCTCCCGCGTTTTTCTTGGCAGCCGCATGTTGGCGGGATGTCCCGCCTTCAGCGTTTTCAGCGCGCCGCCAAAGTTTCAGCCATTCGATTGATGGAGCGTGACCGCGAAATCATCCGGCTCATCCGTCGGCATCGGTTTTTGCGTTCCCATCAGATCTTTGCACTGATTGGCGGCAGCGCCCAGAATTTATCCCGCCGGTTGCAATGGTTGTTTCATCATGGCTATCTGGAAAGACCGCGCGCCCAGCTTCAATACTACGAACGCAGCGGTTCCCAAACCATCGCCTACGGTTTAGGAAATAAAAGCGGTTCACTGCTGCAACTCAATCCGGCGTCTTGGGGTGAAAAGAATCGCGCCATCGGTCGGATGTATCTGGCGCATGCGCTGTTGGTTTCCGAGATCATGGTGTCGCTTGAACTCGCGTGTCGGCAACACGGCATCCGGTTGTTACATGAAAATGAATTAAATCTGCCCGTCGAACCGCCGTTGCATTGGCGGGTGAAAATTCGCGATGGCACCAGACTCGGCGTAATTCCCGACCGCGTGTTTGCCTTGGAATACACGGATCAAAAAGGTCAGGTGCAACGCATCTATTATTTCCTCGAAGCCGACCGGGGCACCATGCCCGTCGACCGCGAAAAATTAACGCAGACCTCATTTTACCGGAAGCTGCTCGCCTACGAAGCGACCTGGGCCAGCAAGGTGCACCAGCGCCATCTGGGCATCCCGCGATTCCGGGTGTTGACCGTCACCACCAGCGCGGCGCGCGTGAAGTCGCTGCTCGACGCCTGCTCGCGATTGCAACGCGGCTATGGTTTGTTTCTTTTCGCTGACGAATCGGTTTTGCAAAAAGATTTGCTGTCCGCCGTCTGGCAATGCGGCAAAGGCGGCAACCTGTCCGCTCTTGTGGATATGCCAGATTTGGCAAATCCGCACGTCTCCTAATGTTTTCTGACAGGCGTTAGTCTGGCCGGTGGAAGCAGACACCGTCTGCCACGTTCATCACAACCACAAACCACAGGAGAATCATTATGTCTAAAACCAAGTTCGTTGACTTCCGGGCCGTCAAAGCGGCCATCACCATGGAGCAATTGCTTCAGCACTACGGCATCCTTGACCAGTTCAAACGCACCGGCGACAGTCTGAATGGGCCGTGCCCGATCCACAAAGGGAGCAATCCCACGCAGTTCCGCGTCAGCACCAGCAAGAATATCTGGAATTGTTTCAGCAACTGCGAGCACGGCGGCAACACCCTCGACTTCATCGTCAAGATGGAGAAGTGCAGCGTCCATGCCGCCGCGTTGAAAGCGATTGAATGGTTCAACCTTGCTCCCGAGGCCATGGACACCAGCGACGACAAAACAGAAGCTGCCGGGCCGAAAGCGTCGGCACCAGCATCCAAGCCAGCGACCAAACCAGCGGCGAAGGGAGAAAGTTCCGGGGATGATGGCCGTCCGCAAGGACTGCCCAATGCACCGTTGAAATTCCGGTTGGATAAATTGGAGCGCAGTCACCCGTATCTGACGGAGCAACGCGGACTGACGCCGGAAACTATCGTGGATTTCGGCATCGGCTTTTGTTCCAAGGGCATGATGGCCGACCGCATCGCCATTCCGATCCATAATGCCAAGGGCGAAGTCGTCGCCTATGCTGGACGGTTTATTGGTGCCCCACCGGAAGATGTGCCCAAATACAAGCTGCCACCGGGATTCCGAAAGTCGCAGGAGTTGTTCAATATCGACCGTGCCATCAAAGAGCCGGCCGATTTGCCGCTGGTCATCGTGGAAGGGTTCTTCGACGCAATAAAGCTTCATCAGCACGGTTGTCGCAAGGTGGTGGCCCTCATGGGTGCCACCCTGTCCACCGCGCAGGAGGAGTTGATCCGGCAGCACACGAACCGTCACAGCCACGTCATCGTCATGCTCGACGAGAACGAGGCGGGCCAAGCGGGACGCGAAGACATCGCGTGCCGCCTATCAAAGTTCTGTTTCGTCCGGGTGCATCAGTTCAGCCAGCCTGACATGGAACCGGAACATCTGACGGTGGAGGAGGTGCAGCAACTCATGGAGGGTGTCCTATGAAACGCTACGCGGGACGGCGGCAAGGTTATGTCGTCATGGTCACTGTGGACGGACGCCGGCTCAATCCCCGGTTGGACTTGTGGAATCACAGTCCGACCGGGTTCGAGTGGGGTTACGGTGGCAGTGGCCCAGCCCAACTGGCGCTAGCCATCCTGGCCGACCATTGCGGCGACGATGAGCAGGCGTTGAACTTTTATCAACGCTTCAAATGGGCGGTGATCGCCGAACTGCCGCATCGGGATTGGACACTGACCTCCGAGGACATTGAGCGCGTGTTGCATTCCCTGCAGGAGCGCGAGCCGCTGTTGGAAAGTGTCACTTCATAACAACAACCCCGACCATTTTGGCCGGGGCTTTTTTTGCCGATTCCGGCAAGTCCACACGTCTCCGCAGATTCACGATGGTGTTCTACGCTTCAGAGTGGATTCAACAATTAAAACCACACACCAGAAAGGAGATTCATCATGGATGTTCATTGCACCACCTGTGGCGAACCGTGGGATGTCTATCACCTGCGGCACGACGCCATTTACGAAACCGACCTGTCCCACGCCGAGGCGAAGGCGTGGACGCAGTTGTCCCCGCAGGTCAAGTTGCTCGACCGCTATCGCGAGAAATTCAGGGCCGTCGGTTACGAGTTCGGCGGTTCGATTCTTAATGTGATGCGCTGCCCGGCGTGTCCCAAGGACGCCAGACCCGACCCCGACCAGGCCGCCATGAAAGCCGGCATTGTCGAGTTGTTGGGCGATGACGAGGACGGTATTGCCGCGACGATGGAGGACTTCGGCTTATGAGCACGCATAGCCAGGCAAAACGGCACAACGGTCACGACCCGAACCAGGCCGAATTTGGCATCATCTGGCAGCTGGTGGAATATCCGTTCCGGTTGCGGGCCGGGGATGTCATCAAGATCAACGACCGGTTTTGCCGGGTCCTGCGGGTGAACGAATGTTCGGCGGTCGTCATCATGAACCAGCCGATGCGGGATTTTAAGACGCGGTTTGATAAGCCGGTGCGGTTTCAGCCGCCACCCAAGCTGTTCCGCATTTCGCCGCAGTCAGATGTTCCCATTCTTAATCGCCGTTCAAAACGGTGATCCACAGGCGATTCTTGGAATCGCCTTTTTTATTAATGCAACCGGCTCATTTGTTACGGCCGGAAACTTTTCGAGGTTGGAGACAGTCGGCGAGCGGACGAACCTTAATCCGATCGTCCAAGGCATAAACGCGGCTGCCTGGATAAACCACCCAAAGCTCATCCAATCCCAGGTCGGTAATCGCCAGATGCATCGAGCGAGTGGCGGTGGGTGCATCCGCCCGTTTGAACTCCACGCCGATACGCTTGCCGTTGACCTCCATCAGCAGATCGAGTTCCGAGCCGCTGTGAACCGCGTAGAACCAAGTCTGGTCAGGCTGCTGCGCTTGGATGATTTCTTCCAAGGCAAATCCTTCCCACGAGGCACCAAGTTTGGGGTTGGTCAACAATTCGGCGGCAGACGGTATGCCGCACAGCGTGTGGAACAGTCCGGAGTCGCGGAAATAGATTTTTGGGGTTTTGACGAGCCGCTTGCCCAGATTGGCCTGCCACGGCAACAGGCGGCGAATCATGTAGGTTTGCTCCAAGGCATCCAGATAGGCGCGCGCGGTGTTGGGGGCGATGCCCAGTGAGGCGGCGATTTCGCTGCCGTTCCAAAGCTGCGCATGGTAGTGGGCGAGCATGGTCCAAAACCGGCCCATGAGCGCCGGCGAAAGCCCGAAGCCCAGAGCCGCCAGGTCGCGCTCCAGAAATGTGCGAATGAAATTCTTGCGCCAAGCCACGCTGCCCTCTTCATCAGCGGCCAGATAGGAACGCGGAAACCCGCCGCGTTGCCAGAGGGTTTCTTGTGACCCGACCGGTAATTCGTTGAGATCAAAGCCGCGCATTTCAATGATTTCGACGCGCCCCGCCAACGACTCGGCCGCCTGCCGCGACAGTTCCGGCGAAGCACTGCCAAGAATCAGAAAAGTTGCCGGTTGTTCCGCCCGGTCAGCCAACACCCGCAACACGGGGAACAAACCGGGCTGCCGTTGAGCTTCATCAATCACCACCAAGCCCCGTAATCCCTGTAATGCCGTCATGGGATTCTCCATAAGGTGTGCCACCACCGGATCTTCCAAGTCAAAATACTGCGGATGGCCGGCGGGAATCATCTGTCGGGCCAGCGTGGTCTTGCCGCACTGGCGCGGGCCCAGCAGGGCGACCACCGGATTACGGGCCAAGGCTTTTTTAACCCGGTCAGAATAATGTTTGCGGGTAATCATGGTTGAAATATTGCAGCGACATTGCCAAATATCAAGTTTTGTATTTTGTGATTGGCTGGATACTTTGGGTCATTTTTTATTTGCCAGTTCCGGCAAATCCCCACGTCTCCCCCGAAAAGCCACAAGATCATAGGCTACCTGTTGGGTTCACAGGGTTCATTTCAACACTTAACCAAAGGAGATTCATCATGGCTGTTCAATGCGCTTCATTTCCCATGGGCGTTGTCGTCATCACGCCCAACGCGCTCGATCAACTCACCCCCGCCGACGTCCAGCTCGGCCTGCAGCGGCATCAGGCGGGTGACTGGGGTGATCTAGGCGAGGAAGATTGGAAAGAGAACGACGACGCGCTGGCCCATGGACGGCGTTTGTTATCCAGCTATCGCAGCGGCAGCACGACGTTTTGGATCATCACCGAAGCCGACCGGAGTGCGACGACAGTATTAATGCCGGACGATTATTGAACACACAGGCGATCCTTTCGGGTCGCCTGTTTTTATTTTGCCGGTTCCGGCAAGTCCGCACGTCTCCCGCCAACTAGCGTAAACCACTAGGCTTCACCTTGGGTTCACAGGGTTCATTCACAAATCAACAACCAATCGAAAGGAAAAATATGAATGCAGTCAGTGAGGCGACCGAACGTGTCGCGTTGTATTATCGGGAAGGTTCATCCGACAAAGTCTATCAGGCCGCGATTGAACCGGCGGGCAGCCAGTTTGTCGTCAACTTCGCCTACGGGCGGCGGGGCGCCACCCTGACCACCGGGACAAAAACGTCCTCCCCTGTGGATTATGCCGCCGCGCAGAAAATCTACACCAAACTCGTCGGCGAAAAGAAAGCCAAGGGTTACACCGAAGGTGCGGACGGCACGCCGTATCAGCATGCCGACAAAAAAGCGTCGGGCATCCTGCCTCAACTGCTGAATCCCGTGGAGGAAGCCGAGGTGGAATTGCTGTTGCGCGATGACAACTATTGCGCGCAGGAAAAATTCGACGGCAAACATCTGCTGATCCGCAAGCAGGACGACAACCTCGAAGGCATAAACAAAAAGGGGTTTGTCGTTGGACTGCCACAGACAGTGGCAAGTGAACTGCGTAGCGTGGTTGGTAGTTTCATCCCCGATGGTGAATCCATCGGCGATGATTACCACGCTTTTGACCTGCTCGAACACAACGGCGAAAACCTTCGGTTGTTGCCGTATCGGATCCGGCTGGCCCGCTTGATGGACCTGCTGCTTTTGACCCGTTCGGATTACAAACACCTCCGGCTGGTCTCTACGGCATTTAGCACCCGGCAAAAGACGGAGTTGTATCAGCGGCTACGGCAGGAACATCGCGAGGGTATCGTGTTCAAGCGACTGGACGCGCCGTATGTGCCGGGCAAGCCGAACAGTGGCGGGCCGCAGTTGAAGTTCAAGTTCGTCGCCACGGTGTCGGCGGTGGTCGCCAGGATCAACGCCCGGCGCAGCGTGGAAGTCAGTTTGTTGCGGGGACGGAGTTTGGTTTCGTGCGGCAATGTCACCATCCCGGCCAATCATGAAATCCCCACCGTTGGGATGGTCGTGGAGGTGCGCTATCTCTATGCCGCAAAAGAAAGCGGTGTCTTGTATCAGCCCGTCTATCTTGGCCCGCGTGATGATGTTGACCCCGGCGAATGTCTGGTATCGCAACTGAAATTAAAGGCGGAGTAAATATCAGCCGGTCACACTGAATGGTGCGACCGGTTTTTCTATTGCCAGTTCCGGCAAGTCCGCACGTCTCCCGCCAACTAGCGTAAACCACTAGGCTTCACCTTGGGTTCACAGGGTTCATTCACAAACAAAAACAACCACAGGAGAAAGTTATGAATAACAAATCGTATGACCGAATCACCGAACGCATCGTGTCCTTGCTCGCGCAAGGCACCGTGCCCTGGCACAAACCGTGGCACGTCCAGACCGGACTGCCGCGCAACCTCATCACGCAAAAGCCGTATCGCGGCATCAACGTGTTCCTGCTCATGGCGATGAATTATGAATCGCCGAACTGGCTCACGCTGCGGCAGGCCAACGCCATGGGCGGCCAGATCAAGCCGGGCGAAAAATCCTGCCCGGTCGTGTTCTGGAAACCGATGAAGGTGCAGGACAAGGAAACGCAGGTAGAAAAGAAAATCCCATTCCTGCGTCTGTATCACGTCTTCAACGTGTCGCAATGCACCGGCTTGAAGAACATTCCGCCGGCGGATAATTCGGCCTTCATCCAGACCTTGCCGGCGGAGCTGGTGGCCAACATGCCGCAACGTCCCGTCATCAAGCATGGGATGAATATGGCGTCTTATTCGCCCGGCAGTGACATGGTGAATATGCCCGACCGGGCTCGGTTCCAGTCGGAGGACCATTATTACGCCACCCTGTTCCATGAGTTGGTGCATTCGACCGGACATGAGAAGCGGTTGAAGCGCGCCAGCATCATGGAGCGGAACGGCTACGGTTCCGATCCTTACGCCAGAGAGGAATTGATTGCCGAAATGGGCAGCGCCTTTCTCTGCGGCTACGCCGGCATCGTGGACCAGACGATCAACAGTTCCGCCGCCTATCTCGAAGGCTGGCTGAAATCGTTGAAGGAGGACAAGACCCTCATCGTCCACGCGGCGGCCCAGGCGCAGAAGGCGGCGGACTTCATCCTTGGCCATAAACCGGAGATTCCGGCGGAAGACATCATTCCCAAAATCTCGGTGCCGCCAAAACCGGCGGAGGTGATGGCGTGAAGCTGATCCATCCGCAGGAGTTCAAGGTGATGTCCTTGCGGGATTGTCCCGTGCCGAGCGAAATGCTGGTGTGTGAGACGCCGAAACAGGTCGTGGATTACTGGCGGTTGCACATCGCCACGGCTCCGCACTTCAATCCCGAATGCGAGTGCATGGCGGTGTTGATGCTGAACACGCGCAAACGGGTCAGAGGGCATCAGTTGCTCTCCATCGGCACGATGGACACCATCCTGGTGCATCCGCGCGAGGTCTTCCGCTGCGCCATTATTGCAGCGGCGGCCTCAATCGTGGTCATCCACAATCACCCGAGCGGCGAAAGCACCCCGTCCGAGGCTGACATCAAGGTGACGCGCGACCTTTTTCGCGCCGGTCAACTGCTGAAGATCGAGTTGATTGACCATGTGGTGATCGGCAACCAAAACCACTCATCGTTAAGGGAGCTTGGTTATCTAGCCTAGCCTGCTAAAAAACAACCCCGACCATCACTGGCCGGGGCTTTTTGTTGATTCGTTGACAGGCGCAACCATCAGGCTGGCACCAGTTCAATCCGCACTTTGCGACCCAGCGCGCGGGCCGCTTTGCCCAGCGTGTGCAAGGTAATTGAGGAATTGGACGCATCCAGCAGGCGATCCACGGCCGCACGGCTGGTTTTCATCCGAGCCGCCATTTGGGTTTTGGTCAGGTCTTCTTTTTTCAAGATGTGATCGAATTGCAGGGTTAACGCCTGTTTCAAGGCCCGCGCCTCGACTTCGCCCAGGATGCCCTGTTCCTTAAGGAAATCCCGGAAGTCACTGCCACGATGATTCTTTTTGCTCATAAATTTTGCAGGTATTGTTTTTTACGTTTCTTCGCCAGCTCCAGTTCGTCGGCCGGCGTCTTTTGCTGCTTCTTGATGAACCCGTGCAACAGCACGATTTCCTGATCCACCATCGCGAACAGCGTTCGCGCCAGGCGGTTGTCCAATCGTGAACGGACTTCCCAAAGGCCGTCACCCAGATGGTCAACCAGCGGCTTGCCGACCGGCCACGCATATTGCACCGTCAGAATGTCCGTGCCGATGACCTTGCAGTCGTCCTTGGACAATTCTTTCAGCCATTCCCGCACCGGCTCATTGCCGGTGTCCGTCTTGAAAAAGACGACTTTAAGCGGGCGTTCAGCTTTCATCTGTTTCCAACTGTATCAGAAATGATACAATTGTCAAATTGACCCTGGGGAGGGATTTTGGCCAAGGCCATGGTATCCATGGTATGATGGAGGCATTATCCGATAACCAACTCATGTCATGGCGAACATCAAGGTCATCTGTAATAAGTGCGGCAATATTTTCGATTGGAACGACCGCTGGCCGGATGGATTAAAGCGCTGCCCCTTGTGCGGCGTCATCGCCCCGCCAGCAGCCATCGCGGTGGAAGCCAGCCAGCCAGTTACGGTGTTTTCGGCGGCGAGGTTTGACCAATCGCAAGCTGAATGATGGCCGTCACATTCGCCACCCCTTCGATTAATTGCGTCTGGAGTTTTTCCGGCATCGGATTGAATTGTGTGGGATGGATGGGAATATAATTCACATTGTCGGTCGTGGCGGTGTTGAGCAGATTGGCGAGGCTGAATTTGATGGAGGTTTTCGCTTTGTATTCCAGCACCTTGAAATGTATTTCCGTTTCTTGATCGGTGGTTTGACCGCAGACGATGAGGCAATGCCGCCGGCCGCTGGTTGTCCCCGAACCCAACAACCCCGGCAATTCAAAAGCCGCCTCGATGACATAAGTCTCCGGCTTGGGCGATTCATTGCGGTTGATTTGGAACGGGGGTTGGGACGATTTCAGCCCTTGGATAATGGCTGTTTTCACCTCCGCCGCCGACATCTTTGTCGTGAGCTTATGGTCCTCGAATAAATTGGCGTCCTTATATCGGGACACCACCTCATCATAGACCGACTGCGGGCGTTTCAACCGCTCCTTCCGCTGGCGTTCCAATTGTTCGGGTTCGTGGGTTTTGTATTCGGCCAGCAGTTTGGTTGCATCATTATTGCCCGGTAATAAACCCAGGGCTTCGGCCAGGAGCTTGTCCGCCCCGATATAGTCGCCAGAGGCCGCCAGCGTTCTGGCTTCCTTGATCGCGCCCAAACCTCTTGCCTCACGATTCAATGCCGCCGCTTCCAAATCGTTTGGTTTTGCCGTTAGCGCATCCCGTGTAGCTTGTGCCGCTTTCACATAATCAGCCGTGGCCATGCAGTTCCGCGCGGTCTGCATGGAACTGGCGTAGTTCAGGCTGATGAGATTGGTTTGAAAGCGGGCGGATTCATTTTCGACAATCTGCAGCGGCACACGGACAGATTCATAGCCGCCATGTTGCAGGTCAAAAGTCCAGGTTCCCGGCTGGAGTTCAATCAGTTTAAGCGGTGTAACGCCAAAATAATGTCCATCACTGCCGGTTACAGACGCGCCAGGAGGCTGGGTTTCCAGAACGGCAGTGCCATACTTGAATTCGACCGCAATCGGGTTGGTTGTGCCGTTATTCACCCTCGCCCATTCGTTCCGCCGGTGATTGTGATGGACTGACACCAGCTTGTAGGTATTTGCCGGCAACTCGACCAGCGTTGCCGGAAATTCCCCGGACTCCAAAATCTCATCATTCGATCCCACCAGTTGATAGGTGGCATCGCTTTGATTGCAGGATAATTGCAGGGATCCGAGACTTGGCGTGAACGGCAGAAGGCTCCGGTTGTTTTCCAATACATTTACCGACTGGCGACCCTGCCAATGCCGGTATTGCACCAGAACCGTATATTGATCCGTCGGCACGGTGGTGGTAAGGCCCTCACTATTGGTCAAGGTGACATTGAACTCAGGCCCTTGGATATAGATTCGGGGTGCCGGCGGATTGGCGGACACGGCCAGCGTTCCGGTAGCTCGCGGCAGATTAATTTTCCCGAAGTCACGTCCGCCATACCAAACAAACAGATTGGTTTTGAAAGCCACTCCTTTGGGGTGCGTGATCAGGAACTGATGATTGCCCAAGGGGATTTTCTCACCACTGGCCATGGGCTGACCGTCAAAAGTGGCGGTGGCTTCAGGGAATGGCGGTTGACCGGCCAAAGTGATGGTAAAGTTGAGCCGGGTTTTTTCCATCAAACGCTGATGCGTGCGGATGGCAAACAGCAAGAGCACCAGCAACAACCACCAGGTCAGGGGGCGCAACACCCGACGCCAATAATGCGCGCGGTTTTCTGAGGGATCAGCGGGTGGAGATGTTGCCATATTCAATATCCTTTCACTTCAAACCCGGTAATGACGCGCCGGGAACGGCAACGGGCTGAAATTCCCCAGCCCGATTTGGAGGTTGACCATTGCTCTCGACTACCGCCATTCTGCATGGCAAATACTTGACTATGGCTGCCGCCAACGACAAGCCCAAAAAAAGCGAAGTTTTTCGCCAGGTCATACGCCGCCTGCTCGACTTCGTTTTCGGCTTCAAAAACAATCGGGGCGAGGTTTTGGATTACAAACTGTCGCATGCGGACGGGATCAATCTTTCAGCCCAGGAATTTTATGCGCAGGTTGAAGCGACGCTGGCCGCCCGCAAGATTCCCGGCATGGAGATTTCGCGCGTGCACTTCAATGAAGGCGGGTTGTTATCCGATCAGCGGGTGTATCTGCGCCTGATGCGGGAGCGGTTGTGCATTGATACCTGTGCCGCCCCCTTCGGCAATCTCTTCTTCTTTTCCAGTCGCACGGTGCATGTGCCCGCGTTGGTCCGGCTCTGGCATATATTGGCGGCCGGCTTGTTCTTTGGGTCCGTGTTCTTTCTGCTGGCCAAGCCGTTGGGGGCCGATTATGCCGCCTTGGCCACGGTGGCGCTGGTGTTCGCGCTCGTCGGGGTGCTGCGCAACGCCGCCGCCGAGGGTGGTTCCGATCTGGACGCTCTTTTGCTCAAACTTCCCGTGGTGGGCACGATTTACGAAGACTGGTTCCGCGTGGAAACGTATTATCGGGAAGACACCCGAAACATGTATGTCAATCTGCTGCCGAAATTCATCGAGGAACTCGCCCATGAAACCTGCGCGGCCAACGGGGTCAAACTGGAGCGCCATTTCCAGCCGGCACCGCCGGTGTCTGATTTGAACAAACCGCTCCCGCCGGATAAACCGCCCGGCGCGGCGTGAGGTATGGCCTCGGTCCACCAACAACTGTCCGAGCAGTTTTACAAATGGGAATCGCGTGGACGCGGCTGGCAGGTGTTCGGTGAACCCGTTTTTCCCGAACCGCCATTTCAATCTTTCCGGGGCTATTGTTTGCCCGCCGCCCCGTTTGTGGATGATGGTCGCAAACCCACCTTCTTGAGTTCCCTGTTTGCCAAACCCAAACCCCCGCCGCCGCCGGTTGAGGAGGAGGTCGAGGAGGAACCCGAGCCGACGCCGCTGGTGCGGGACTCATTGGTGGAATTTCAGGCCACCCTGCCAGCCGAACTCGACATCACCCGCGAATCGTTTGAACTTTTTTTCCGTAATCTCGCCTTGTGCCGGGAGCCGATTGCCTTTGAGTTGTTGGGCATCCATAAACGGGTGCTCGCGCAGTTCGCCGCCAGTGTGTCGGATGCGTCCCCGGTTCGGCGGCAGTTGGCGGCGCACTTTCCCGATGTGCAGTTCCGGCAAATTGAAGGGGCGTTGGACAAGGCGTGGGATGACAGCACCGGGGATGAAGCGTTTGCAATCGAGTTTGGTTTGGAACGCGAATTCATGCTGCCGCTGACCACTGGCAAAATGGATCCGTTTGTCGGCCTCGTCGGGGCTCTGGCCGAATTGGAGCCGGGTGAAATGGCCTTGTTCCAGATTCTCTGGCAGCCGGTGCAGCATCCCTGGGCGGAAAGCATCATCAATTCCGTGACGCTCCCGGACGGCAAACCATTGTTCGTCAACGCCGCCGAACTGGCGGGTGCGGCGGAGAACAAGGCGGCTAAACCATTGTATGCCGCCGTCGTTCGCATCATGGGCCGGGCGGCCAGCCGCGCCCGGTTGGAAGAAATCGCCCGCGACATGGCCGGTTCGTTGCGCGTCTTTTCCAATCCGCAGGGCAACGCCCTCATTCCGCTGCATAACGACGACTACCCTTTTGAAGAACATCTGGACGATGTTTTGCGCCGCCAATCCCGGCGCAGCGGCATGATTTTGACCAGCGACGAACTGACGGGCTTTGTGCATCTGCCGTCGAGTGCCGTGCGTTCGCCGGCGTTGCAACGGGATGCCGGACGGACGAAGGCGGCTCCGGCCATCGTCCGGCAATCGCCGGGCGTCGTCATCGGCGACAATGAACACAATGGCGAAGCCGTGCCGGTCTATCTTACCGCCGACCAACGGGTGCGCCATACGCACATCATCGGTTCCTCCGGCACCGGCAAATCATCGCTGCTCTTGAATTTGATCCGTCAGGACATTGAGAACGGTGACGGCGTGGCCGTCCTCGATCCGCATGGCGATTTGATCGACCAGATTTTGGAGGTCATTCCCGACAATCGGATTGAAGACGTGGTCTTGGTGAATCCTTCCGATGTCGAGTTCCCCATCGGCTTCAACATCCTGCAAGCCCACTCGGAAGACGAAAAAAGCCTGCTCGCATCCGATCTGGTTTCCGTGTTCCGGCGGCTGTCCACTTCGTGGGGCGACCAGATGGACACCGTGTTGCAAAATGCGATCCTGGTTTTTCTGGAAAGCAATCGCGGGGGCACGCTGGCAGACTTGCGCCGGTTCCTGCTGGAACCGCCTTTCCGCAGCGAATTTCTGAACACGGTCCAAGACCCGGAGTTAATCTACTATTGGCAGAAAGTGTTTCCCCAATTGGGCGGCGGCAAATCCATCGGCTCGGTGCTCACCCGGTTGCAGGATTTCTTCAGCCGGAAACCGCTCCGCAACATGGTGTCGCAACGGGCCAATAAATTGGATTTTGCCGACATCATGGACACCGGCAAAATCTTTCTGGCCAAATTGCCGGAAGGTTTGTGTGGCGCGGAAAATTCCTACCTGCTCGGCACGCTGCTCGTTTCCAAGTTCCAGCAACTGGCCATGGCCCGCCAGCGCCAGGAAGCGGCCTTGCGCAAGCCCTTCTGGTTATACATCGACGAGTTCGATCATTTCATCACGCCGAGCATGGCGGAGATTTTGAAGGGGGCCCGCAAATATCGTTTGGGCCTCACGCTGGCGCATCAGGAATTGCACCAGTTGCGGAGTGATCCGAAGGTCGAGAGCGCCGTGCTGACCCAGCCTTGCACGCGCATCGTGTTTGGGGTCGGTGATGATGACGCCAAAAAATTGGGCGATGGCTTTGAATCTTTCGATGCCAAAAGCCTGAAGACTTTGGCGAAATATCACGCCATTGTCCGCGTGGAGCGGAATGATTTTGATTTCAATCTGGCGCTGCGAAAGCCCGAATCGCCTGAATTTGAAGGTGGCCGCAAAGACCTTGTCATCGCCGCCTCCCGCGCCAGATATGCGACGCCGCGTGCCGAGGTGGAGGCGATGTTGCTGGCCAGTCTCCGGCCGGAGGTCGGCAAGGCCAAGCCGCCGGAACCACCCGATTCATCCGAGCCGCCCGGTGGCAAAACCACACCGGCACCCAAACCTGTTTTTCCAACGGCCCCACCATCGGTTGCTGTCGCCCCCACCACACCTGCCGAACCGACGAAGACATCACCATCACCTGCATTGGTTGTGGAAACTTCACCCGTCACGGTTTCGGAAAAAGAAAAGCCGGTGCTGGTAGCAGCGACATCCACCGGCGTTGCCGCCCTGACAAAGCCGCCGGTGGTCGAAGACAAACCATCGCGAGAAGCGGGGCGAGGCCTGGCCTGGCATACCACCACCCAGAAGCG
>Ga0208872_1001159_pt1 | contig 16706 bp, 16 predicted proteins | sample CryBogCBH12Aug08_FD_185508 | JGI IMG/M metagenome (GOLD analysis project Ga0208872, IMG submission 185508) | Freshwater microbial communities from Crystal Bog, Wisconsin, USA - CBH12Aug08 (SPAdes) | ecosystem: Environmental > Aquatic > Freshwater > Lake | place: Crystal Bog, Wisconsin, USA...
TGGATAACAATCGTCTCAAAAACAATTTGGATATCCGAATACATATTTTTCTATCCAAAGCTTGCGAAGGCATACGGAAGATTACAAAATTTCCTATCAGTTTCCCCTTCGGATGAAATCACCATTTTTGACGTGGGTGCAAACAGGGGCCAATCTATAAAATTTTTTAAAAGAATCTATCCTGACTCATCACTGTGGGCATTTGAGCCACAATCAGATACGTTTTTAAGGTTAAATAAGGAAATTATTAAGAAAAAGTATAAGCAAATTCAGTCAATTAATGTCGGATTGAGTTCGCAGAAAGGAGTGCAAGATTTCTACCCTTCGATTTTAGCCGAAACGAGTAGTTTCTCACCTCCGAATTTAGATTCTTCCTACTATAAATTGAAGAATAGAATTCTTCTAAATAGCTCTAACAATTCAGTGATAAGAGTGAAGAGTCAGGTAACCACATTGGATTCTATTTGTAATGAATTCAAAATTGAGAAAATTGACATTGTAAAGATTGATGTTGAGGGTCATGAATTGCAAGTTTTGCTGGGGGCCGAAAAAATTCTTTCAAGGGGGCTAATTTCTGTAATTCAAGTCGAAAGACATTTCGATGACATGCGCGCCAGTAACGCCACTGAGATTAGCGAATTGTTAATAAGCCACAATTTCACCAAATACGCGAGCATCAAGCACCCTTTTGGATCCTTCTTTGAGGACATATACGTGTTACGCAAGTAAAAAATTGTTAAAAATTTTTTAATGATCATCATATTTTCACCAACCTAACATAGGATTGCACAATGGATCAACGCATAGTGGTTGTTGGTGGAGGAGGTCACGTTGGCCTGCCTCTCGCCTTGGTGTTGGCCGACGTTGGCTACAGCACCACTGCTTTAGATATCTCCCTGGAAACAGTTGATCTAATAAATACGGGAGTAGTCCCGTTTCTGGAAGAAGGCGCACAGGAGTTACTCAGTAAAACCCTCAAAAATGGAAGTTTCAAGGCTACATGCAATCACTCGTCGATAAGTGAAGCAGACGTAGTGATAGTAGTAATCGGCACTCCGGTCGACGAGCACTTAAATCCTGACCCTAACGCTGTAGTTAATGCCATTGATTACTGCGTCCCATTCATGAACTCTGATCAGCTCTTGATTTTGAGAAGTACCGTATTTCCGGGAGTAACTCAAAAGGTGGCTGAATTGCTCGAGAGTTATGATTTACATCCTGATATAGCATTTTGTCCCGAAAGAATTTTAGAAGGTCACGCTGTAAAAGAGTTGCGCACACTACCGCAAATCGTTGGCGCAGTTTCGGATAGGACAGCCAAACGAGCGACTACTATTTTTGAAAAATTAGGTGTTTCCACCAAAATAGTTAAACCAGAAGAAGCGGAACTGGCTAAATTATTCACGAATGTCTGGCGCTATATTAAATTTGCCGCCGCGAATCAATTTTGGTTGATGAGTAATGAGGCTGGACTTGACTATTCTCAAATACGAGAAGCCATAGTCTTCGAATACCCAAGAGCTTCAGATTTACCAAACGCTGGATTCACAGCGGGGCCTTGCTTATTTAAGGACACAATGCAATTGGCAGCGTTTTCAAATAACAATTTCGCCCTTGGTCATGCGGCTATGCTTGTGAATGAAGGATTGCCCCTTTACACAATAAGCAAAATTGAAGAAGAATACGATTTGAAGAAAATGTCGGTGGGCATATTAGGCATGGCATTTAAAGGTAACTCAGATGACATTCGATCAAGCCTTTCGTATAAGCTTAAGAAAATTTTGCAATTTAAAGCAAAGGAAGTGTTAACCAGTGATCCTTTTGTTACAGTCGACAAAAGTTTGATTTCTGAGGCCGAGTTGTTGTCACGAGCTGATCTTTTGATCATTGGCGCACCACATGACGCTTACAAGCAAATCAAATTTTCTAAGCCCGTTGTAGATATATGGAATTTATTGGGGAACGGGAATTTAATTTGAGTTCCTTTGACGCGACCATTGTAATTCCTGCATTCAATGAGGACCTTGTCATTGATAAGACTCTTCAATTGCTGACTGATATGGATTCACTTTATTATGAGGTCCTAATAATTGTTGACCAAGAAAATGATCGTACGCGAAACGCTGTGCTCAACTCGAAATACTACGCTAATAATATTCACGTCTTAGTTCAAACTTATGGTCCAGGTCCAGCTAATGCAATTAGATACGGCATGGCAAATGCCAATGCAGATTGTGTAGTGGTGATGATGGCTGATGGCTCTGACGACGCTCGCACCATCCCAGAATTAGTGAATTTGGTCAAGAGAGGTGTTGTAGTGGCGTGCGCTTCACGCTATATGTCAGGCGGCCAACAAGTTGGCGGCCAAAGGTTTAAGAAATTTCTATCGAAAATGGCTGGCAGATTACTTTATTCTTTAGCTGGAGTCGGCACACATGACCCGACGAATTCGTTCAAAGCATACAGTCGTGATTTTTTACTATCAACACAAATTGAAAGCCGTTCGGGATTTGAAATAGGAATAGAACTTGTTGCTAAAGCAAGGCGACGTAACTTACCTATAGCGGAAATTCCAACCATTTGGCTAGATAGAACCCAGGGCGAATCAAACTTTCAAATTACACGCTGGATTCCCAAGTACATAACCTGGTTTTTGCATAGTTTCGGACCAACCTACAAGAAAGAGACACCATGAAGGTACTAGTAACTGGCTCTGCTGGATTCATCGGAGGTTATTTAGTCGAGGAGTTGCTTTCTAAAGGATATAGCGTTGTTGGATTGGATAATCTTTCCAAATATGGGGACGTGACCAGAACATTTGAAGAGGCACCCAATTACAATTTTGTAACTGGAGATGCCACAGATGTTGAACTACTAAAGAATCTCATGCAAGATGTAGATCATGTGGTTGCTGGAGCTGCATTAATTGGAGGTATCTCATACTTTCATACATATGCCTATGACTTACTGGCGAAAAATGAGCGAATTATGGCTGCAACCTGTGACGCAGCAATCTCAACATTCAAGTCAGGTAAGCAACTTAAGAAAGTTACCTATCTTTCAAGCTCCATGGTTTATGAAAGTACTAACTTTTGGCCCTCAGTTGAAGGTGATCAACAAAGAATTGCTCCACCTATTTCGAGTTATGGTTTTCAAAAATTAGCAGTCGAATATTTCGCGAAAGCAGCGTGGGACCAGTACCAATTGCCGTATACGATTGTGAGACCATTTAACTGTGTGGGGATAGGTGAGCGCCGGGCTAAAGGTGATGTCGAAATAAAGTCAGGCAATGTTAAATTAGCAATGAGCCATGTGGTCCCAGACCTAGTTCAAAAAATATTGAGAGGACAAAACCCAGTTCACGTACTAGGGGATGGGCAGCAGGTGCGTCATTACACCTATGGTGGTGATCTCGCCAAAGGCATCGTTATGGCTATGGAATCAGACGCGGCATTCAACGAAGATTTCAACTTATCTACGTCAGAATCAACCACGGTTGAAGAATTAGTTAAGTTGATTTGGAACAAAATCAAACCAGATGCTCAATTAGAAATTGTGAATGACCCTGGTTTTACTCATGATGTCATGAAGCGAATTCCAGCCACATCAAAAGCAAAGGAAATCCTAGGTTTTGAAGCAACTACAACACTTTCTCAAATGCTTGATATCGTGATTCCATGGATAGCAACAGCCATCGAACAAGATTTGATTTGAATTTACTGAATTTCTAACTTATATAATTGTGGAGCAATTTTTTTAAGTTGATAGTGTGCAAGATGAGGCGAAATCTCCACATCAGAACAAGTGGCTATATAGCCGATTTCATCTCTATTAGAACTTTCGTAAAGTTTAGTTAGAACTGCTTTCAGATCACCGTCAGCGACCGGAGCTGCGATGCCATTCCGATTCGCGAAGTATAAAACGGTTGGATCCCAATCACATCCAACTACCATTACTTCATCTGAAGGTTTGGTGTTGTTTGCGATAATTTGCGAAAGTTCCGGAACAGAAGAACGCGAACTAGTGAGAGCATCAACATAATTTCTTTGAGGTATCTGTATTGCCCAGGAAAGAATAAGTGAGGCTACGATGAATCCCAACATGACTTCTATTCGCAAACGCTTAATCTGAATAGTGGCATAAAAGTCGAACGAAAAAATTAGAAAAAAGATAATGGCTAAGTAGTAGTAGTCATGAACTACGTACAAATTGAAAAACGTCATTATGGGTGAAATCACCGCTAAAAAGAGTAGCCAAGCCGAAAAATTTTTTCTCGATTTCCACAAAAAATAGAGAGAAAATAGAGTTGCAAATCCCCCTAAAATCCATATTCGAGCCCCAATTGCAGCCCAATTTTTGAAAACCACTCGACTTGCTGGAGTACCAAAATTCCAGGTTGTTAGTGCTGCCGATGTGAGCCAATTTGTCCAAACACTAAGTCTCTTGACGTGATCTGCAAATTCTGTCCAAAGTAAAGTCGGTAGCAAACTAAACGAAAGAACGACGAATATGAGAATATTATTTAAAAGCTTGCGGGTTTGACGTCGGTGCACAATCAGGAATGCGCTAAAGACTACTGCTAAAGGGATTGCGGTCGTGATCTTTATAAGTGCAGCAAAAGCGAGAGCCGGACTGCATAGCATTAAGAAGTACCAAGAACCTTTTACAAGATATTCGTTAAGGAAAATCAAGAAAGCCAGGAGGAAGAAGATTGCAGTACTCTCAATGAGGCAGGCGTCACTCCACTCTAATGCATAAGGTGTCAGTAGAAGTAACGGCAGGAATAATTCAATACGAGAATTCGGCAATACTCTTCTGGAGAGCACTACGAGCATCATTGCCGAGAGACAGTAGAAAATGAGTGAGGTGAGTCTTCCCGCAGTCGAAGGAGAGAGTGAAAAAAAATGGCCGATTAGACCAGCGATGTTTTGGAAAATTGGAAATTCGAAAGGAACTTGGAATGGTTTTCCAAGAATTGGCAATGGAAGATGGAATAGATTTAGTCCGTGCTCTTCAACTTCTCTGATACCCCATGCTGTTTGCGTCTGACGAAATTCGAATAAATCGTTTAAGCCAGTTCTCGTATTCGGAGTGCGAAGTATAAAATACATGATGATGAAAAAATAGGGATTTACGCAGACCTTAATCCAGAAATCCTTGCTTTGAGTCGCGTTTAATCGTCTATATAATTTCATGAGTAAAGTGTAACAAGCGTATCAATCAAAAAGCTTGTTAGATGATAAGTTTTGAACATGCTCGCACGTCAAAGAAAAGCACAAAATCACATTGCTATGTTGCGAGACCTTGGCATCAAATTCCCATTCAAATGCAAAATAGATAAATCTAAGGGGGTAATTCGAGGAGCTCTGCTGGTAACAAGTATTTTCCTCTATGTTCCAATAATTCTCGCTCAACCCACAATCGTCGATGGGGAAAAATTTGCAATAAATTACGATATTGCAAGCAAGTTACAATTTGGATCTAAAATCATTTACACATACGGTCCTCTTGCACCTCTGTATTCACATCAGTATTTCCCTGGAATATATTTAGTCGATGTTGTAACGGGAATAATATTGGCTCTTACATTCTTTTTAATAATGAATAGAATGTTTGAGAAGCAAAGTTCATTAATGTGTTACATCTGCATAATAGTTTTTGCGGGAATCAAATACACCGCAGATTCAACATTCTATTTCTTGCTCTTCTTGGCGATTTATTCCATTGTCAAAGAAAACAGTTTTCAAAGACGCCTACTTAATTACTTTGTTATTGGAACTCTTCCCTTAATTAAGGGAAGTTTCATCACAGGTGCTGCAATTGGCATTGCATGCCTTTTTGTCTACAGTATTTGGAGATTTTCTTGGATTAGAATAACTGAAATTCTACTCTTGCCAATTCTTGGATCCATTTCATTATGGATGTTAACAGGACAAAAAATTCATGATTTCTGGAATTTCATAATAGGTGAGTTGCAATTGATTCGTGGATATTCAGGATCCATGCAAATTGATGGACCTTTATTGCCATTGATTTCCTATGCGGTAGTGGCACTATTCCTATTTATCAATTTCATACTTGCTTGGAAAAATGGGGAAGCAGTAGAGAAGATTGTACTCTTGAGTTCATTAATAAGTTCATTGTTTTTATTGTTTAAAGCATCTTATGTCAGGGAAGACATCCATGTAGAGATTGCCTCGACAGCTCTATTCTTGTTCATGAGTTTTCTTTTATTGGAAATGAAAAATACAATTCTTTGTGCAATCGCAGTTGTTCTCGTTATTACGAATTCAATAATTGTTCACCAATCGATAAAATTGATTCCACAAATTAGGCCGTTCGCAAGTTCAGTTCAATTTTATGCTAATAATGCAAGGTCACTGTTCAAAGATTTGATGCGTCCACGAGAGAATCTGCAGGATTTCAATAGGACACTTGCATCAATAAATGCTGAAACGAATTTCAACCTTAACCATGAGAGTTCTGATATTTATTCATACGACCAGACGTTCCTAATCGCTGCGCATGCAACATATGAGCCCCGCCCAACCATGCAGAGTTATGTTGGATACACACCAAGCTTACAAGGCGCAAATTTGCAATTCTTAAACGGCAACAATGCTCCCAGGTCCATCTACTACGCTCTCCAACCCATAGATGGCCGTTTTCCTTCTTTGGAAGATGGGCTGAGTTTGATAGCCATAAAGTCGCTATATAAATTTGATACGAATATGCAACAATTCGCATTACTTCATCGATCAAAAAGGAAGGGTAATTTAAGTTTCCTCAAAGGGGTGAAGAAAGTAGGTATTCTTAATCAATGGATATTTCTTCCTAAACAATCTGAAATAATCGCACAGATTGAAGTCAAACCATCATTGTTAGGTGCATTAACCGGAGCTCTCTATAAGGAACCTCTACTGAATATTCGAATTCTGGATTCAAGCGGTAGGCAATTTGATTACCGGTTTGTGCCAGGAATGTCAGAAAGTGGATTTTTATTAAGTCCCCTGGTGGCAAGCACCTCTGACGTCGTAAAGTATTTTCAGAATGATAAGTTAGATCCGGTTGTCGCATTCAAAATCGAAACTTCTGCAAAAACTGAACCTTTTTGGGAAAGGTCATTGTCCTACAACTTTCTAAAGCCAGTTTCTTGACCCTTAGTTTGAAACGGATTGGGAGCTAACGAATCGTAGATGTCCAAGTATGAATTAATCACGACACTCTCAGAGAAATGCGAGGCAAATTTCTTATATCCACGGTCAACCAAGTTTTTAATTTCCTCTGCATTCATGTGGTGAAATCTGTTGAGGGCTTCAGCCGCATGATGCGATATGTTGTTGCTTTCCCGTAATTCAATTCGGACACCCAAACTGCCCTCATCGTCCGATAGAAGATTGTCCGTAGATGGAGATGCAACGAAAATTATAGGCACCTTTGACGCCAAACATTCAAGGAGAATGAGGGGCATGCTTTCACCACTATAGGTCGACAAAAAAAGATACACGTCATGACGTATTAGCTCAGCCATCGGCTTCTCAGTTACTCCAGAAACAGAGAGCCACGCATGGTTTGAAATATGCCTGAAATTGGAAGATATTGGACCCGAGCCAATCAGTGACAAACGTGCATCTATTCCATACTGTTCGCGGGCTTGCTCTGTGGCGCTGACAGCCTCCAGCCACCCTTTACCTTCAATGGCCCGCGATATGACAACCGCACTGATAGTTTGGGATTCCCTCCATGTATCTTTTTGCGAAACTAGCTCTTGTGGGATGAAGTTCATGACACGAATGAATTTATTTGATTTCAAAAAGCCCGGACTGAAGCTTTCAAGATTCTTCTCCACAAGATAGGTAAAGATCGGAGCGTTAATTTTGAATAGTTTTTCACTTCGAGCAACCGAAGCAGCAGACATTAATTCGTACATTCCGTGGAGCGATACGACTTGTGGAACTTTACCTGAATTTAGTGTCGAAACCATAAAATCGACTGATCCATGATGCGTATGAAGGATGTCATATTGCATGGCAAACTCTGGGAAAAAAAGGGCTTGATTCGAGGGTTCCAATATTGGTATGTACGACTCATCGTCATATAACTGGGATTCTTGGCTTTCAACTATCCCTGAATTTAGCAATGTCACTATGTACCCATATTTTGACAGTGATTTAGCCAATCTAAACGCGAAAATCTCGGCACCCCCCAGGACTAATCCTGGTAAAACAACAAGTATACGAATTTTTTTCTGTATCTCTTTAATCGATGATCTAATATTCGAAAGTTCATTTTGAAAATCCTTTGAATATCGATTCAAAGATATGACCGATTCAGAATGGGATCGGTAGAAGTTTGTTACGCGTGAATCGTACGAAACTAGACTTCCTTGTAAAGCAGTAACATAAAACAGCCAGTCGCCGGCAAACCTAAAATTTAGCCACTCAGGTTGAGAATCTAAGAGCCTATTTCTTCGGAAGAGCACTCCTGAAACGTTTGGTATGAGATTTTCCTCAGACATTCCTGCGGCTAAAAACTCCGAATCGGTTATCTGCCAATTGGAGTGGGTCGAAAGTTCAGTTCTTCCATTCCAATAGCTCCTTAAATCCCACGTAGGATTAGACGGCGCGTCAGTAAAAAACTTGGTGTTGCAAAAGGCAAGTGCAACAGCCCTGTTCTTGAAATTTTGAACCATAACCTCTAAAAAATTATCTTCTGCTAAATCATCCGATTCGGCTATCCAGATAAGTTCGCCTCGCGATCTATTGATTCCCTGAGCCCATTGACGGTAGCCGCTTCCGCTGTTTACAAGGTTGGGATACAGTTTTGTGTTGCCAGCATGACTAGTTTGGTACTTCTTTAAGATCTTTAAGGAGTTATCGCTTGAATTATCATCCAGTAATATAACTTCATAATTTGTGTAGGTTTGCCGATATATTGAATCAAGTCTTTCCGATAGGTACTTTTCGTGATTGTAATTTGGCACGATTATCGAAACTAATGGGTTGTAATGAGCTCTTAGGCGAAATTTGTAACTTTGAATCTTGGAACGATGAGGTCTCAAGAAAGTTGCAAGAGCAAATCTAAACTTAAATACCCGCCAGGTTTTTTTAAAGATTATCTTAATAGCGTGAGTAAAAGATGAAACGCTATTAACAGATCTTAAGATTTCTAGTACTAGTTGTAAGTATCTACGCATAAGGCGTGACTCCTATTTCAAATAAGGGTTTTAAGTAGTTTGTCTTAAGGCCACTTCTTTTAAATATTTGCCGTAGGGATTACCGCGATATTTTTGTGAAATTAGAGATAACTTATCTGTCGTTAACCATCCATTGATGAAGGCTGCTTCTTCAGGACACCCAATTTTCAATCCGGTTCGTTCTTCAATAACGCGCACGTATGTTGAGGCATCGTGCATTGCATTAGGATTACCGGTATCTAGCCAAGCAGCACCTCGGGATAATTTGGAAACGGTCAATTCTCCCATTTCCAAATAGCGTTCGATGACAGACGTAATTTCAAGCTCACCTCGATGGCTTGGAGTTACTAACTTTGCCAGTTCTGGTCCGCGTTCGTCAAAGAAGTACAGTCCCGTTATGGCACTGTTTGACGTACTTTGCTTAGGTTTTTCTTCTACCGATAATGGTCTTCCGCCGCTATCAAAGGTAACTATCCCGTACTCTTCCGGATGAGCCACTTCGTAAGTAAAGATTTGAGCTCCTCGCGTTGGCAGTGATTTCTGAAGTTCTCGTCCCAGGCCCGCCCCATGAAAAATATTGTCACCGAGAATCAAAATGGTTGAATCTCCGTTGATGAACCTCTCGCCAATTATTAGTGATTGAGCAAGTCCATCTGGATTGGGCTGGACTTCATATGAGAACGTGACGCCGAAATCGCTCCCATCCCCCAGGAGGGTTTTGAACTTATACAGTTCACTTGGATTCGAAATTATCAGAATCTCTCGGATGCCGGCCAACATAAGCGTCGAGATGGGGTAATAGATCATTGGTTTGTCGTAAATTGGAAGAAGTTGCTTGGAGACGACGGTCGTGGCCGGCCAAAGTCTGGAGCCGGTGCCACCTGCTAGGACGATACCCTTCATAGGTGAATTCTAGAGGTAGGATGCTCGGTTAAATGACGTTCAAGGAGGCTCCAATGCGCTTATTAGTTACAGGTGGCGCAGGCTTCATCGGATCCAACTTTGTTAGAAGAGTGTTTGATGGCACTTTTGCAGGAATATCTTCGGTAGTTGTTCTTGATAGGTTGACATACGCTGGAAATCCGCAAAACCTGGCTGGGTTAGAAGGAAAGCATGGATATCAATTTATTCAAGGCGATATCTGCGATTCAGATCTTGTTCAGCAACTTGTCGAAAATGTGGATGCGATTGTGAATTTTGCGGCTGAATCACATGTCGATCGATCAATTATGGATGCAACAGACTTCATAAAAACTAATGTTAATGGGGTCCACAGCCTTCTAGAGGCTATTAAAAGAAGTGGGAGAAAGATTCGACTCATACAAGTTTCGACTGATGAAGTTTATGGATCCATAGAAAATGGATCTTGGAATGAAAATTCCCCGTTAATGCCCAACTCCCCTTATTCTGCCTCAAAGGCTAGCGGAGAGCTGTTGGCTCGCGCTTACCACCTTACTCATCAACTAGACGTAGTCATTACTCGAAGCAGCAATAATTATGGGCCATATCATTATCCAGAAAAATTGATTCCTTTATTTATCACTAATTTAATTGAAGGAAAAAAAGTTCCGATTTACGGAGCAGGTAGTCAAATACGCGACTGGCTTCATGTTGACGATCATTGCAAAGGAATATACTTGGTGCTTTTGAATGGCGCAGCTGGTGAAATTTATAATATCGGTGGCGGACGAGAATGCACAAACTATGAGCTAACAAAATTATTACTAAAAATTATGAACAAGTCTGAAAATTCAATCGCATATGTGGAAGATAGAAAAGGGCATGATTTCCGTTACAGCATTAACTGGGGCAAAATAAATGAGAATCTCAAATACACTCCAGAAGTGAATTTCGAAAAAGGATTGATCGAAACTATCCAGTGGTATCAAGAGAATCAATGGTGGTGGAAGCCGCTTAAAAGAGGCTTGTAGTCTTATGACTTGGTTAGTGATCGGTGGTTCAGGACAGCTGGGTCAGGCTTTGTCGAGGATCATGATTGGAAAAAAAATTCAATTTATAGCACTAAATTCACGCCAATTAGATATCACAAACGCCGATCAGTGCTTAAAACTTGTTATGAAAATAAAACCTGACGTAATTATAAATGCTGCAGCATGGACTGACGTTGAAGGCGCAGAAGTCAACGATTCCAAGGCATTTGCGGTCAATGCGATCGGAGTAAAAAACTTAACTCTTGCGGCGATGCAAGTCCAAGCAGTGTTTGTTCACTTATCTACAGACTATGTTTTTTCAGGTGCACGAAAATATCCATGGGGTGAGTACGATGCCAAATCACCTCAATCTGTATACGGTAAATCAAAATCTGCCGGAGAGGATTTTGTTTTAGAACTTTATAAGGAAAAATCCTACATATTTAGAACTGCTTGGTTGTACAGCCCATGGGGCAAAAATTTTGCTAAGACCATGTTTAATTTAGCAGTCAACACTGATAATCAGATTAAAGTTGTAAATGATCAAAAAGGTCAACCAACATCAGCGCTTGATTTAGCAGACCAAATAGTGAATTCCATCTTGATAAGCCTCCCATATGGTATTTACCACGCAACTAACTCTGGAGAAGCATCTTGGTTTGACTTTGCACTCGAGATTTTCAAGTTAACAAATATGGATGAAAGTCGTGTTGAACCTGTTTCATCCTTAGAATATTGTCAATCAGTTCAACGCCCCATTTATTCTGTACTCGGCCACGATTCTTGGTCTCAAGCAAGCACAAAAGGTGAACGTCTTGAACCCATGAAAAACTGGAAAACTGCACTTTCTGAAACATTTCCGTTAATTCGGTCTAAATATTAATTCTTGTGCCTACTTTTGTTTTTTAAAGTAATTAATTATTGACCGAAATGGCTTAGTGCTAACCCATATTGTAGAATCTTCGATACTTTGCAACTTAGTTGTTATACGACTCAACTCAATTTGAGTCATAGTCAATTGTTCTTTCATTCTTTGGTTCTCTAACTGCCTATATACCTGGATGACATCATCAGCGATTGAACCGAAGGTACCTTGTACATTCAAAATTGAGCCCTCCAAAGAGGCTTGGTAAATTTCATTCAATCCACCTGATGGTACTTGGTCGAGGAAAATTACTCCCAGCCCGTGCGAACCAACGAACTCAATGTTTTTATACTTTGGCTTAAGGCTTTGCCAAAGTTTATGAACCCCATATCCATTTCTTCTAACGTGAATATCATGGAGCAAAATAATGCCTGACTTTCTCATTTTAGGAAGCCAAGTTTCGAAATCTTTCGTAACCGATTCGTATGAGTGGTGTCCATCAATATGCAAAAGGTCAATTGATTGGTCTTCAAATAAATCAAGTGCTTCATCAAACGACATTCGAAGAAGTGTGGAGAAACTTTCGTAGGGCAAATTTAAAAGTTTTACAGACTCGAAAACAGTCTCCTCGAAGAAACCTGCCTGTTCGTCACCCAGCCAATGATCGACTGCCCAAGTCTTACAAGTTAAACCCAGCTCTCTGATAGCCTGATTAGCCACAAAATAACTGAAGCCATTATGAGTTCCTAGTTCTACAAAATTCTTAGGCTGAGCCTCTCGAAATAGGTATTTCATGAACGGCGCATGACCTATCCATGCTGATGGAACATAATTTTCGATTTTCTTCAGGTAATCGTCATTCGCTAAAAATATTAGTAAATCATCCATTTACTTAGTATGCCATGAGATCATAAGGGTATGGAGATGGAGGAACTTCCTATAGTTGGCGCCTGGCTCATAACATCGCCAGTATGGCCTGATAATCGCGGAAATTTTCGTGAATGGTTTAAATCATCAAAGTTTTTTGAAATCACCGGGAAAGTATTTGAAGTAAATCAGGCAAATATATCTATCAGTAAAAAAGGCACTGTCCGGGGAATTCACTACAGTATGGTGCCAAAGGGTCAGCACAAATGGGTTACATGTGTAATGGGTTCAATAGTTGATGTCGTAGTTGACCTTCGTCATACCTCTCTGACTTACGGAAAATCTGTTTCGATTGAATTAAAGGCTGGTGATGGTCGCGCAGTCTTCATTGAGCATGGTCTTGGCCATGGATTTGTCGCATTAGAAGATCAAACAGCTGTAACGTATTTGGTTTCTTCAGAATATCAACCAAATTTTGAGTATTCCATTAATCCGATGGATGCAGATCTCGCAATAAACTGGAAGAGCAATCTAGATCCTGATACTGATTTGATAATTTCAGGAACGGATTCATCCGCTCCTTCAATGAGGGAGAGAAAAGAAACTGATAAATTACCCCTTTAGAGCTCCTTCCGTAGTCGATCGCCCACTTCGTCAATCTCGGCATCTCTAACCAAGGTGTAAATCTTCAAAGTAACCATTGGATCTGAATGGCCAAGGAATTTAGCCGCAGTAGTCACGTGTACATCGTTTGTCTTTAGGAAGTATGCATACGTTTTTCTAAGCGAGTGGATCGTCACTCCATGCTCGGCGAGGGTTTTGGCAATAGCTACCCGAGTCTTGGGAAATTGTTTGAAGTAGCCGAAATAAGGAACTTCTCGCACCCCCGATTCAGTCTTTGTAGGACCATACATACTCTTATTAATGTGTACCTTGTCGTCGTAGATATCTTCAGTTTTGAGCGCAACTGCCTCTCCCCAACGCAAACCATGGAGAGCTAGGAATTTGATGTGTGAATCAAATTTCCCAAAATCGGTAGTTGAAACCTCTTCCCAGGTTAGGAATTTCTGAGGCTTAGGGCGTGGTTTTGGTGCCTTAATCGTTGCTACTGGCGAGACCTCTACAAGTTCACGATTTAGAGCTTCCCGGTAAATGACTCGAGTCGCCATCAAGGTTTGGAAATAATTCGGTGCAGCCAGGGGAGCCAATACATCCAGAAACTCTCGTCGCGAAATCTCGTTCATCTCCTTCTGTCCTAAAGGAGTCGAGATGTTCCGTTTGTAAGCTCCTTTGTAGTTAGAAAGGGTCTTTTTGGATACTGGGATAAAGGTCCAGCAATGGGCCGCAAAATCATCAAGCTTCATAAAATCTCCAACATAGGTCTTTTGCCTCATAAGTTAACTTAAGTATATAATTACCTATGTTAATGTCAAGCGCCGAACAAACGTCAGGCGTAATAGCCTTGGAACATGGAGATGGAGCACCTAGGGGAATATGCGGCAAGTGCTGCAGAAACCAGCGCTGGCCAACTCGTTCTCGTTTCAAAGGTAAAAAAAGATGAAATAGAACTTCTGTATGTGGCCCACGTTGAGATCAAAGGAAGAATTTCCTCCTTTTTGAAACATGTAATTTCTCAAGTCGAGGGCAATGTTCCATTAGATGGTATTTCTTTACGCGCAAATTTGTCTTCAGCATGGGGAGCTTTTATGACTGAGCACATCATGCGGGTTCATGATTACTTGGATCGTGACGCTAGCGATGTCGTTTTGTATACAGCATGGAGATTTTCAACTCTTACTGCGTGGGGTGAAGCTTCTGCAGCGAGAGAATTAGCCTTAAGCCTCAAAATTCCAGTCGCGACAATTCATAATCGCCTCCGCTTAGCACGAGAAAGAGGGATCCTAGCTTCCCCAGGCGCTGGAGCCAGACTAGGCCGTTAGTAATCTTCCTCTGGCCACTTGATATCTTTTGCAAGGGTATTCATGAGATCAAATTGTCTTTTCAAATCGATGCCCATAGCTTTGATATCTTCTTCTTGATCTAAGATGATTTGTGCAAGCTCATTCGTATCAAGGTTTGAAACCATAGCCATTTTCTCCATGAGCTCACCTTTAGATTTTGAAATAGCAAGATAAGCTTTCAAGGCTTTTTCATCTCCTGACCGTGCCTCTGTCCAATAGGCAGATTGCAATTTGTTCAAGCGATCGTACTCAACGCTGATTATCTGATTTGCAACCATTGAAGGATTTTGACCAGTTTTCCACATGTAGATCAAGCTGGCTTGTCTTGGGCTGGCCAAGAAATGTTTTTTCGCAAGTTCGCCAAAAGTCTTGCCGGCTAAATGTTCTGAAACAATGTTTGTGGCGATGGCTTCAAGATCGAAATACATTTATTTTTCAACTTTCTGTGCAGGATGTAAGAAGCCTCGTTTTCTTGCTTCTGCTACCCATTTTCTGATTTGCGTGTGTTGTGCCTCAGGTTTTAGGTGTTCAATTTCTTCTTGTAAATATGTTGCAATGTGCGTTGCAGGTTTCCGGGCGACACTGCCACCAAGCGACATTGCCTCCAAATAATATTTTGCTACTTTAAGATAGAAATTTTCATCCCGATCAAACGGTCTTCCAGTTTTTGTTGGTTTTATTAAATTTGACTCTGAAAGTGGATGAATTAGATCTATGTTGTTATTCAGGCTCCACTTGTTAGCTGCAAGAAGACAGCGTCGGGAATCATCGATAATTCTTTCGTAAGGAATTTTTCTCATCAATGTACTTGTAATTGGATAGTTGTTTCTTGTGTTGGCAATCCCCAGTCTGCGTTCGACAGTTGCACCACTGAAAGGCTCTGCTTTCCCAGATTCAATGCGAATCTGGAAGGGAGAAGCAACCACGGCTTCATTGCCTTGGTTTTCCCAAATCAAAGTAACTCTGTACTCACGATTAGTGGTTGGGTCGGTTACAGCTGTGATCGTCTGATTCCCCGTGGGGACGTCCCATGTCGGACCCACGATCAACGAGTACTTCTTCCGTGCCTCTTTAGTTGCCATTTCTTGCCGCACGGCGAACACCTCGATTCTCTTAAGGAACGGCGATGTCATAAGTGTACCTTAATTCCGTACGACCTGCTCGGGTCTACGGAAAAAGGCGATAAAAGTTCACTTTTTTAGCCTAAATAAACAACTAGAAAGGAGACGAAAATTCGTCCGCAAATCATCACACATGAGTTAATTGAAGAGATCTGCAACAACATTGCAGGAGGTCACTCTTATGCAAAGGCAGCGAAGTTGGCGGGAATCTCGGAGAGCACATTTTTCCGTTGGCGAACAATGGGTCAAATGGAAGGCGCCGAACCTATCTACTCGCTCTTCTTCTGTGAGATTCAGGAGGCTAGTGATTTTTCCGAGTCTGAAGCTCTCCAGTTAGTTAGATCATCAGCAATCTTGGAGCGAAACTGGCGAGCAGCTGCCTGGTTTCTTGAGCGGAGATTCCCTGACAAGTACGCGAAGCGGGCAAATCACCAATCACCAGATTCACAGATGGATGCAAACGCTATGCCTATCAGCGAGTAATAGCGAGAGAGTATGAGTTACTCCTAAGACTTTTGAGTTTTAGGAGTTTTAGGAGTAACTCGCTCGATAATTGAATTACTTTCTTAGATACTCATGGGGTATGAGTAGGCATGCATAACTCTTTCTATGGGGCCTAAAGAAGATTTTTGATTGATGACATCGGAAGGTTTGGATATGCTCCGATGGCTGGCGAATGTGCCCGCACTCGTTGATTGACTGTAAGAACGGCGGAACATATGTCCCACTCATTCCCACCTGACTTTCTATGGGGCACTGCTACCG
>Ga0208872_1001160_pt1 | contig 16691 bp, 10 predicted proteins | sample CryBogCBH12Aug08_FD_185508 | JGI IMG/M metagenome (GOLD analysis project Ga0208872, IMG submission 185508) | Freshwater microbial communities from Crystal Bog, Wisconsin, USA - CBH12Aug08 (SPAdes) | ecosystem: Environmental > Aquatic > Freshwater > Lake | place: Crystal Bog, Wisconsin, USA...
CAGCACGGCAAGCCTGACGCTGGCCGGGCGTCCGTAATCAAACAGTTCGTTGAGCACCGCCCGCAGCGTCCGCCCGGTGTAGAGCACGTCGTCGAGCACCAGAATATGCGCACCGTTGACATCGAACGGCAACTGCGTCTGTGCGCTGCTGGCCAGCCCCCGGTGGGCAAAGTCGTCACGGTGCATGGCCGAAGAAATAATGCCCTCCTTACCGGGCAGTTGCAGGTCCTGCTGGAGGCGCTCGGCAAGCCAGGCGCCACCGGAAGCAATACCGACCAGACGGGTCTGTGCAGTGCACAATTGCCGCACGCCGCGCAGAAGTTCGGCGTAAAGGGCCTGCGCGTCGAGATAAAGTGCGCCACGCGCGTTGTCGCTGTGGATGTCCATCAAAGACTCCTTAAAAACTGTTCCAGAATAATGCACGCTGAGGCCGCATCGGCATCGCGGGCGCCAGCCGATAACGCCTCAGTGGTGCTGTATCGCTCATCCACATCAAACACCGGCAAGCGAAACCGCCCCTCCAACTGCCGCGCAAATTTACGCGCACGTTTAGTATTTTCGTGCTCGGCACCGTCCGGATGAAACGGCACACCCACCACGATGGCTTCAGGTTGCCATTCGGCAAGTCGCTGCGCAATCTGCACAAAGCGGGCGTCTCCGGTGGCATGCACCGTGGCCAGCGGCCGGGCCGTACCCAGCAACCGACTCCCAAAAGCAACGCCGGTATGGCGAGTCCCGAAGTCAAAAGCCATGAACGTCATCAATTGCGCCGGAACCGCCCGGGCGTTCATGCGTGCCCCACTTGTGACGAAATCATCCACGATTCCACGCCCAACAAGGCCAGCGCACGTTCGTAACGGTGCGCCACCGGGGTTTCAAAAATAACGGAATGGTCCGCCGTGACCGTCAACCAACTGTTCTCGCCCAATTCGGTTTCCAGCTGTCCCTCGCCCCACGCCGAATATCCCAGACTGACCAGTACCTTTTTCGGGCCGGCCCCGCTCGCCATGGCTTCCAGCACATCTTTGGAGGTGGTCATTTCCAGCCCGCCCGGAATGGTCAGGGTTGATGCGTAAAGGGTCTCGGCCTTCTGATCCGTACTGACAAAAATGGGTTCGTGGAGCACAAAACCGCGCTCCACCTGCACCGGCCCGCCCTGAAACACCGGCGTAGAGCTCAGGTCCGGGCGATTCAGGGACAAATCCACTTTCTCAAAAAGGGCGGAGAGGGCAATCTCGGCCGGCTTGTTGATCACCAGCCCCAGAGCACCGCGCGCGCTGTGTTCGCACACGTACACCACGCTGCGACTGAAAATAGCGTCTTCCAGCCCGGGCATGGCGATGAGGAAATGATTGGTCAGATTAATAGGTGCAGAATCGCCGGGCATAGCTTCATTTTAGCGACTCACATGACAACCCACTATAAGACTGGTCTGGTCTGGCTGCGACGCGATTTGCGCACCGATGACCACGCCGCTCTGAGCACGGCACTTCAATGCTGCGAGCGGGTCCATTGCATGTTCCTGCTGGACAAGCTTTTGCTCGACCCGCTGCCCCGCACAGACCGCCGCGTGGCCTTTATTCTGTCGTCACTGATGGAGGTGGATCAGTCCCTGCGCACGCTTTCGGGCAAAAGTAGCGCCGGATTGATTGTGTTGCACGGCCACGCGCCTCAAGCCATTGCCAGCCTGGCCCGCGAACTGCAGGCTGATGCCGTATTTTGCGCGCGCGACTACGAGCCTCAGGCCATTGCCCGCGACGCGGCGGTGTCGCAAACTTTGCAGGCACTGGGTTGCAGCTTTCAGCAGGTAAAAGACCACGTTGTCTTCGAGCAGCGTGAAATTCTGACGCAGTCCGGCACCCCGTACACCGTATTTACGCCTTATTTGCGCAACTGGATGGCGCGCCTTGCTACGGAGCAGCCACCGTTGCATACACCCGTCGACCTGCAGTCCAAACTGGCCGAGCGTCCGCCAAATTACAGGCATCCGGTTCCGAGTCTGGAAGATATTGGTTTTACCAGCACCTTGAGCGACACTTTGAGCGGCATTGTTAGCGCAACGGAGAACAACCCGACTTTGCAGGCACCGATGCAAGCGCTGGGCAGCGGCATGTCGGGTGCGCACAAGCTGCTGGACGATTTTTTACACCGCATCGACCAATACCATGCGGCCCGCGACTTTCCAGCCGTTCGGGGACCGAGTTATCTTGGCGTGCATCTGCGGTTCGGCACGGTATCGATTCGCACGCTGGTCCGACTGGCGCTGCAGAAAATCGGAGCAGGAGAACGAGAAGAAGAGGAAAAAGGAGCTGATATTTCAGCAGGTGCCCGGATCTGGCTGCAGGAACTGGCTTGGCGCGACTTCTACTTTCAGATTCTGGCCAATTTTCCCCACGTCGCCACCAGCGCATTTAAACCTGCCTACGATGGCATTGTCTGGGAGGAGGGCGCCCTCGCGGACCGGTATTTTGACGCATGGTGCAATGGCCGCACGGGCTACCCACTGGTGGACGCGGCCATGCTTCAACTCCGGGAAAGTGGCTACATGCACAATCGGCTGCGCATGGTGAGCGGAAGTTTTCTGGTGAAGCATCTGGGCGTTGACTGGCGTCGGGGTGAGCAATTTTTTGCGCTGCACCTGAACGATTTTGATCTGGCCTCCAACAACGGCGGCTGGCAATGGGTCAGCTCAACCGGTTGCGATGCACAGCCCTATTTCCGTATTTTTCACCCGGTGCGCCAAAGCGAAAAGTTCGATCCACAAGGCAAATTTATACGCCGTTACCTGCCCCAACTGGCCGCCCTAGACAACAAGTCGATCCACGCCCCGTGGGCTGCATCGGCAGACGCTCTGGCGCGCGCGAATGTGGTTTTAGGCCACAACTATCCGCAGCCGATTGTCGACCACGCCACAGCCCGAGAACAAACACTCAACCGCTACGCTGCGGTACGGCAGCTTTGATGTCACATTGACGTCAGCCAGGCACCGCTGTGGCAGCGGCGTTGCAATAGCCACCGATCAACCTCAGTAGCTCATCTTCTGCGTACGGTTTTCCAAGGTAATGGTCGACACCGAGTTCGACCGCCAGATCGCGGTGCTTCTGCGCAATGCGGGAGGTAATCATGATCACCGGCAAGTCTTTCAGCGTGTCGTCGGCACGAATCGCCCGCACCAACTCGAACCCATCCATGCGCGGCATTTCGATGTCCGACAACACCACCGACGGCTTTTCCTCGCGCAGCTTTTCCATCGCCTGCACGCCGTCGTTGGCCAGCGTAACCCGATAACCCTCGCGCTTCAACAGACGTTGCGTAACGCGCCGCACGGTAATGGAATCATCTACCACCAGAACCAGCGGCACCTGCGTACCCGCCGCTTCGTCACCGGTCTGACTCAGCGCCAACGCCGACGAACTCGGCGCCGCTGCAACGGTTCCGCCCTGCAATGCCCGGGCCTGTTCACCGTACACGGCCGTGAGGGCCACAGGGTTGTAAATCAGCACAACCGAGCCCGATGCCAACACCGACATTCCCGCCAACCCCGGCAACCGCGCCAATTGCGGCCCCAGGTTTTTAACCACCACTTCGCGATTGCCCAACACTTCGTCGACGTGCAACACAATGCGCTGACCGGCGCTCCTGAACACCGCCACCGGCAAATTCTTGTTGTCCGCTTCCTGACTTCGGGCCCCAATCTGCAACAACGCACCAGCCCAGAAGAATGGCAACTCCTCGCCGTCGTATGGATAGGTGCCATTCGCATAAGCCTGCCTGACCTGCTCCACCGGCACGCGCAGCACCACTTCCATCAGGTTGGACGGCACGCCCATCACAAAAGTGCCAATGCGCAACATGACCACCTGCGTCACGGCCGTTGTGAGCGGCAGAATCAACTTGAACGTGGTTCCGTGGCCCACCTCCGTGCTGGTTTCAACCCGCCCGCCCAACGCCTTCAGCTCGGACAGCACCACGTCCATCCCGATTCCCCGACCAGAGAGTTCGGTCACTTCGTCCGCGGTTGAAAAACCGGGCATAAATAGCAAATTCGCTGCATCAGCACCCGACAGCGGCTGATCAGGGGTGATCAGTTTGTTGGCAATGGCCTTGGCCCGGATCTTCTCCAGTTTGAGGCCTCCGCCGTCGTCACTGAAGGCCACCGAAACGTCGTTGCCTTCCTGATTAACCCGAATCGTAATGCTGCCAATCGGCGGTTTTTCTGCCGCCACACGCTCAGCCGGGGGCTCAATGCCATGCGCGACCGCGTTGCGCAATATGTGCTCGAATGCAGACGTCATTCGCTCCAGCACACCGCGGTCCATCTCAAATGACCCGCCCTCAATGTCGAGCCGCACCTGCTTGCCGGCCTCTTTTGAAGACTGCCGGACAACGCCATAGAGACGGTCAGACACCACCTCAAATTCGACCATTCGGGTGCGCAGCAAGTCGCGTTGCAACTCGCGCGTCTGGCGCGCCTGCGCCACCAGATCGTCTTCCGCTCCGTCCACAATCCGGCGCAAGTTGCGTTGCACGGTGGCTACATCGTTAACCGATTCGGCCATCATGCGGGTCAGTTCCTGCACGCGCGTAAAGCGGTCAAACTCGAGCGGATCAAAGGCCTGCGCACTGTCCTTGGTCAAGGCCAGACGAGACTGCATCTGCGACTCGGCCTGCAGCTCAATGTCGCGCAATTGTCCACGCAACCGGTCCAGATTGCCGCCAAGTTCGTTAAGCGCGCCCACCATCTGGGTCGTCCTGCCTTCAAGCCGGGACCTGCTGATCATCACCTCGCCGGACAAATTGACCAGACGATCCAGTAATTGCGCCCGGACCCGGACGGTTTGCCCAGTTGTACTGCGCGGTTGCGCACTCGCTGTTGCAGTGGATGTTGCAGGTGCCGTCGGGTGTGCCGGTGCACCTTCACGTTTTACAGCCCGGGTGGTCCCGGGCACTTGCGTGGCCGGCGCATGTGCGGCTGGCGGATGTGATGCCGGAGCAGGTGAAACTGGCGCGTGTGAACCTGAAGCGTGTGAACCTGGAGCGTGGGGGGCTTGCGCGTTAGCCGCCGGTTCGGGCACCATTTCGACCGGAATCCGGGCGATTTCCGATTCCGGATTCGATAGCAGATCGAGCGCCTCCTGCAGCGCGTCGTAACGCGCCAGCAAGGGCTCCAGCTGTGAGGTTTGCAATCCATCGCTGCCCAATTCCTCAATGCCCGACTCCATGCGGTGCGCCATTTCGCCCAGCCGCATTGCGCCGGCCAGCCGCGAACTGCCCTTCAGCGTATGCAGGGCGCGCAAGACCTGAGAGCGATGCCCCATATCCGCCGGATTCGCAACCCACTGGCGCAGGGCGGTGCCCAGAGCCGGCATGAGTTCTAGCACCTCTTCCTGAAAGAAGGGGAAAAGATCCGGGTCCAGTCGATCTTCGGCTTCAAGGTCGGTATCGCGCGCCATTGCGACCCGCAAAGGTGGCGGTGCAACAGCAGGAATGGATGCAACAATAGGCGCCGATTCGCTCGCTGCAACTGGTAGTTCATCTGCTTCTGCTTCTGCTTCTGGCACACTCTGATCCGCTTCGTCGTCCGCCACGTTGACCGGGAAATCGCTATCGACGATTGCCTGCAGGTCCTTCAATACGGCCTCATCAGACTCCTTCAAAAAGCCCGCCGCAAACTGATGCAGCAATCGCCGTATGTCTTCCGCCGAGGCGTTGAAAACCTTGGCATGCTCCGCAGAGCGCTGATCGTGCAGCAGCACATGTTCCAACGCATGTTCCAGCAACCGGGCCTGCTTTGACAGGGCGGTAAAGCCTACCGCACCCGAACTGCCAGAAAGCGAATGCGCCAGAGCCACCGCCGTCTCAGGCACCGCACGCATATTGAGTTCCAGCGCCCACTCGCCCAATTCGGTTTGCAGTCGGCGCGACCACTCGTCCGCCTCATTCAGGAAGACGTTGTAGAACGGAATGCTCAGACGCAGCGACCCGATAACCTTGACCTGCTCTTCCTCTACGGCGTCCTGCAACGAAAGCTCTGCACGCTCCTCATCCAGTTGAATGACACCTTCTGGCACCGCGTGCGGCACATCTTCCGGCAGCACATTGGTGACGTCAAACAGCGGAAAATCGAGATCGATGTCCGGCAACGGATCTTCTTCAAGGACCTCGGCATCCAACCCTGCACGGTCGGCAGGTTCGGAGTGCTCGGTGTGATCCGGGTGATCGGCCCGGCCCGTTGTATCGGGATACGCCGGAGCGGGCGGCGGCACCAGCACCGAAAAATCCAGTTCAGCCAGATTGCCCGAAACCGCAGGCTCGGCTTGCGCAACCTCGTCGACCAGTCGCGGCGGCTGCACTTCGTGTCGCCCAACCGGTTCAAGCATTCCGGGCAAAACAGGCTGGGTGCTGACAAAATCTATGGGGCCGCCAATAGACTCCTCTTCCAACGGCGCCGCGTGAGTCCCTGAAAAAGCGGGATGCTGCTCAGTTGGAATTGCTTCCAGCAATGCAGCTGAATGGGTTGGCTCGAAATCAAAGTGCTCTTCTGCCCGATGGCTCCAGTCGACGTGGGGTTTCTCGGAATCATGGTCCACAACCGCGGCGTTCACCTTGGTCTCCTCCATGGGCAAAGGTGCAGGTGCAGGTGCAACCACCGACGCAGGCACTGGCGGGGCAGACGCAGCCTCATGCGGCGTTTGCGCGGCGCCCAGCCGCAGTGGCACAAAGCGGCTTTGCAACCGCATCGCATCAGACGAATTGCGAAATGGCAACGCGCTCCAACCCGGAGCATCGCCGCGGGCAATGTCCTCAATCCAGCGACCAAATGCCTGCATGCCCTGACTCGACAGCGTAATCAGTTCGTCGCTGGCCGGCTTCTGTTCCGCCAGCCAGGCATTGAGCATTTGTTCAAATGACCACGCAGCCTCACCAAACTCATTCAGCCCCACCATGCGCGAGCTACCCTTGAGCGTGTGAAAGGCACGACGCAGGGTGGTTTGCTCCGACAAATTAGCCGGATCTGCCGCCAGATCACGTGCCGCAGCCAACCCCTTGAGCACAACCTCACGCGCTTCTTCGAGGAAGATATCGCGCAAATCGTCTTCTTCGCCTTCATCGACCGGGGCTTCAACTTTGCCCTGCTTTTTCCCGGGTCCGTCTGACTTGTGCAACGCCACGCCTGCCGGGCTCACTCCTGGGGCCGGCTTGCCGGCTGGGCTGTTAACGGGGCCTGCAGCGGCAGCGACCTGTGCCTGTCCTGGCGCTTGCCCCTGCGCCGGTGATTTGGCCGGCACTTCGAATGGAATAGGAGCACTTGGGGCACTTTCGGAACCCGCAGGACCTGCAGAACTTGCTGCCCTGCCGTCTGTTCTGGTGTCTGATCTGGCGGTTGAGGGGCCCGGGGGTGCCACGACCCCGGACCCGCCCAGCGGCGCAGGCGCGGACGCAGGTGCTGATGCAGGACCAGAGACCAGCGGTTGAACATCCGCCGACTCAACGCCGCTTGCACGCTGGCGCCCCATCAGTGGTCTGAATTCCCCGGACGCCTCGTCAAATACGAAAAGCTTCTTGGCCATGGCGCGCTGATAGCTCAACATATCAATCAGCAGACTCATGGCGCCCAGACTATTGCCGAGCGTTTCAAATATTCCTTCGTGTGGAGCAGAAGTATGGGGCCCGTCTACCAGGAAGCGCTCCACACTCGAGCGCATCCGCAATGCTGCAAGTGCGGCCTGATCCATGCCCAAAACAGAAAACACACCGCGCATCTGGGCCAGTCGTCCAGGCACATCCCGCAGGGGCCCCTTCTCGGCCGGATTGCGGAAAAACTGGTCCAGCGCAACTTCCACATCGCCTAATGATGCACGCAACTCGTCGACGACGCTGCCCATGGTCTGGCGCTCACTCACACGCCGGTATAACTCCTCCATCCAGCCTTCCAGCGGCTCGGACTCCCCACCGGAAAGAACGTGCTCCAGGCGCTGTGCCAGACGGGCACCCCGATGCGCAAGGTGGTTGTCGGTGGGGTCGAGGTCGTCGTAGGCCGCTTCAAGGTAGAGAATTGCGGTCGCCACTTCCATGGAAATGGAGGCTCCGGGAGACGCCCCTGAGTGAATCGTAGAGTCAATGGCGGATTGCAGTGCACGCGCCAGAGCCACACTTTCCGGGTGCATTTTGACAATCGAGTCAGACACCGCTGCAAACTGTTCACCCACAATCTTCAGGCGGTTGGTATCGCCACCCGCCAGCGCCGACCAGGTTTCAGCCGCTGCGGCAATGCGCTTGCGAGTCGCGGCCAATTGTGCGGGATCGTAGCGTCCGAATTGCGCCACGTCGTAACTGATTGGCTTGTGCTCTTTGAAACCATAGGCGTCGCGCACTGCCAGAAGTTCGGGGGCTGCGCGTCCCGGTGCAGGCGCGCCCTGCCAGCAGAAGAAAGCAAGATCCTGCCCCAGGCGCTCCGAGGGATGCGTCTCGCCCTTGGCCAGCGCTGCGTATTGCTGCAATACGCGCGAAGCCGTCCTACGGGTATAAATATCCATTGGCAAAAAGCCGAGACCCAGCGCCTCAAAAAAGCCCGCAGCAATGGCCCAAAAACTCCGCGCCTCCGCACCCGTTTGTGCTGCCGCAAGCCCTACACACAGTCGCGCCATCATCAGCGCAGACGGCAAATCTCCACCCTTGACGATGCTGAGCACGGCGCGGTCCATCCGTGCGCGCACTTCCTTGGAATAGGCCAGCGGCCCGACATGTCCTGAAAACGGCACCTGTTTCCAGCGCCACGCACCCGGCCAGAGATCCGCGGGGTGGATGCGCTCAGCGCCTGCAAGCTCCAGAATATCCCGATACTGGGGAAAGAGCGCGACCGGAGATACGTCCTTGCCCTTGAGCACGACCTCCAGATACTCCGTGAGCGCCAGCCCGGCATGGTCCATCTTGGTCGCGGCTGCATCGCTGCATTGCTCAGGATGGGCAACAAATTTCTGCACTACGGCTTCCATTCCACCCAACAAACTGGCGGGTGCCGGCAGGCCGACCATCACCAGCGCGCCTTCGGCCTGGTGCAAATGCTGACGCGCCAGCCGTAACTGCCCCGTATCGATCTCGGTTAACTGCGATCCGCGGGCCAGTTCTGCGTCTCGCGCAAAACGACGCAATGCCTTGCTGGAAAAGTCAACGGACTTGCGCAGTTCATCCAGAACCCAGGTCAGTGGGCCCAAGTCATTCATCAACAGCTCGCTATCGACTGGAGCCTCTTCATTCAATGACATGGGTTAGGTCTTTCCGGTTTTCACGCTAGGGATGCTGGGACAGATTGCTCGTTCAGCTGATCTTGAATCGGGACACTGATTTACGCAGCTCTTCGGCAACGCGGGAGAGTTCGCGCACCTGACCGGCCGTAACCCGGGTACCTTCTCCAGTCTGCTCGGTCACTGCAAAAATATGCTGAATATTATCCGCCACTACATTTGCAAGCGAGGCCTCGCGGGAGGCCGAGTTGGAAATCTGTTCGATCAGATCGGCTACCCGCCGCGAAACCTGATCAATTTCGGTCAGTGCCGTACCGGCGTTATCCGACAGTTTGGCTCCCTCCACCACGCCCTGAGTGGAACGTTCCATAGCGCCGATGGCATCCTGTGTGTCGGTCTGAATCGCTTTCACCAGTGCCGCAATCTGACGTGTTGCATCGCCTGAACGTTCGGCCAGCCGTTGAACTTCCTCCGCCACAACCGAAAATCCACGCCCTGCATCTCCGGCAGAAGCTGCCTGTATGGCAGCATTCAGGGCCAGAACGTTGGTCTGCTCCGTAATATCGGAAATCAGCTCCGTAATTTCACCAATTTCCTGAGAGGATTCACCCAGCCGCTTGATGCGCTTGGAGGTTTCCTGAATCTGATCGCGGATGGAGTTCATACCGCCAATCGCGTTCTGCACCGCTTTCAATCCGGATTCTGCAGCTTGCAGGGATTGACGGGCCACCCGGGCCGACTCCTGCGCTTGCGTTGACACCAAGTTGATGCGCCCCGCCATTTCAACGACTGAGCGTCCGGTCTCCCGAATTTCATGCAACTGCTCATTCGAAGCCGCCAGCAACTCAGTGGACGTTGCGTCAACTTCGGATGTGGTTTGCGCTACGCGGGTAGCTGTGTTCTGCACGTTGGCGACCAGCGAACGCAACTCCTCCACCGTCAGGTTAACCGAGTCGGCAATGGCGCCCGTGATGTCTTCGGTCACCGTGGCTTCCTGGGTCAGATCGCCCTCGGCAACGGTCTGCAACTCATTCATCAGGCGCAAAATGGCGGCCTGATTGGCGTCATTGACGCGCTTGGCTTCCTGCTCTTCTTTTTCGGCCGAAAGACGGCGCTTTTCAGCGACCACCTGCCGGCGACGACTGTCCTGCAGTTGCACATACGACAAGCCACCCGCAGAAAGCAACGCAAGAATGGCAGAAACCACCAGCACCAACAACGAAACGCCTCCAACACCCGCATCGTCGGACAATCTGGACTGCAATTCTTCAAGGCTTCGGCGCAGCGGCTCGCTCTGCTTAATGATGACGGTCTGCGCGTCGCGCGCGGCCACCAGACCCTGCAAATTGCCGAGAATCGAACCGGCCTTGACCCGCATTTCCTCATAGAGGGCAATCAGCGCATCCACCTGCTCGCGTGTTGTGGCGTCTTTGGGTTCACTGAGGTGCAGATCGGTGCTGCCATGCAGCAACCCCTGCGCAATTTCCTTGAAGGTGTTCAGATCCTTACCAAGCAAAAACACCGCCTCCGGACTCACGCCCTCGGAGGTCAGAAATTCGTTGGAAGATTTTCCGATGCGCTGGGTCAGCATCACCAGTTGCCCGATGGAGGAGATTTCTGCCGCCGGCGCGTTCTGCTGCAACTTGATGGACGAAATGGTTTCGGCAATTTCAAGCAAATCAGAAGACTGCCGGTTGATCACGCGCAGCGACGCGCCAATCTGCGTCAGTATTTTCTGCTCGGCCAATATCGCCTTGGCGTTCTTTTCGGCCTCGGTTACCAACGGAACAATCTTGCCAATCTGTGGCTTAAAACTATCCGGCAAAGCCTTGATACGCAAGCTGTCGTCGCCGTTTTGCAGGGCCATCGCCGTTTTCAGCAATACACCGGAGCTCTCTGCCACATCGGGAAAGGACTCTGCACTGCCAATCAGCGCTTGCGAGACCGATTTAGCCAATCGCTGGGATTCCATGAGGGCCTGCCCGGTTGCACCCACCTGCTGCGCAACGCGATCGGACTGATTCAAGGCGTACACCGTGACGCTGCCCAGCAATATAAGGGCCACCGCCAGCACCAGACCAAGCAAACGCTGGTGCTGATCCAGTGTGCGCAGCCCCAGGCCGGGCAACCGGACCAGATCGGTTTCTGTGGCGCCCCCTTCGGCCGGCGGATCGTTTTCCTGCCCTGGCCGCTTGCGAGACAAGGTTGAAGGGTCGACGGCAATGGTCGAGCGAGCCACGGTATCGGCCAGACTGCGACCGCTTCTCACAGCCTTCAGATCTTCCGAAAAGCGGGACTCCAGTCCCTCGTCAACCGGGGACTTTTTAGAAAACAGGCTCTTGATCTGGTCAATCACGGACATGGTAGGCACCTGGGTTGAGCTAAGCACTAATATTCAAAAAATGGGGGGAAAGCGCCAGAGAACGCAAATTTATTTCCTGCCACGACTCTCCGCCCCCATCGACAAACCGGTTACCCAAATATTCTGGTGCACCTTCTTCCGCCGGCGACAGGGACTTAAACGCTTCGCTTCCACGCAACCCGGCAAGGCTGTCCACCTGCAGCGCGCAATTGACCTCGAGAAGTTCGTTGAAGGTCACGACCGAACGCTCGGCAGCAGGCGCCTGAGGTTCGGGACTGGGCGCACCCCGGTCCCATTCGATGAAGGCGGCCAGATCGACGATGCACAGCAAGTTGCCCCGCACATTCAGGACGCCCCGAAACCAATCCTTCACATAAGGCACCGGCTGGAGGCCACTCAGCGGGAAAATCTCTCCGGATTGCCCGAGCGGCAACAGATAGTTTTTGCCACTCGCGCGAACCGCCAGCCAGGCCACCGACATGCCCTCGGACTGCGCGGCCTGCAACCGGGCAGCCAGACGCGTCTGCAATTCTCTTAAGCCTTCACGATTGGCCATTGTCGGACTTACCCCAATGCTTTAATTTTTGCGAGCAGATCAGCTGAATCGACCGGTTTGACAATGTAGTCGCGAGCGCCCTGCCGCATGCCCCAGACCCGGTCTGTTTCCAGATTTTTACTGGTGCAGATAAAGATGGGAATATGGGTGTACTCCGGGGTGCGGTTGATTGAGCGGGTCAGCTGAAAGCCGTTTTGTCCGGGCATGACAACGTCCATCAGGATCAGATCGGGCTTGTCCTCGCTCAGGCGCTTGAATGCCTCATCTGCGTTTTCGGCGCTGCGCACGACAAATCCGTTTTTACGTAGCAGATCCGTCAGAAACATGGTTTCCGTCTTTGAATCATCGACTATCAGGACCTTGTGGACCGCCATTAAATATCTCCTTGCGTTATTGCGCCAAAGTGCTGCACCGCCTGCAACAACTGCTCTTTTGTGAACGGCTTCGTCAAATGGTGCTGAGCGCCCGCCATACGACCACGCGCCTTGTCAAACACGCCGTCTTTGGAAGACAGCATGACGACCGGCACCGAGGAGAATTTTTCATTGCGCTTGATAATTGCGCAGGTCTGGTAGCCATCAAGTCGTGGCATCAAAATGTCACAAAAAATAATGTCCGGCTGGTAATCATTCACTTTGGAGAGGGCATCAAAGCCATCCTCCGCCAGCAATACCTGATGCCCCCCCTGCTTAAGGAAAATTTCTGCACTGCGGCGAATCGTGTTGCTGTCATCCACCACCAAAACTTTAAATACTAATTTTTCCATGCTCACAAGACTTTGCTCCTAGGCTGAACAGTCGCGCGAAAAGTTGGTGTACTTTGTCTCCGAGCGCATAAAACCTACAGGCGAACCATTTCGAAGTCGTCCTTTCGGGCTCCACATTCGGGGCAGGTCCAGTTCATAGGCACATCCTCCCATAGCGTGCCAGCGGCAAGCCCGTGATCGGGGGCGCCAAGCGCCTCGTCATAGATCCAGCCACAAATCAGGCACATCCAAGTTTTGTAATCAGTCACAGCTTAAGGTGCGTTCGAATAGAATGCAACGATTGTATAGAGGCAATAAACAATTGCCCCATGGAACTTCGCCATTGTGTCTGACGGCAACGTCAAGACTGCGCACCAAATGACCGCATTACCGATCCCCGACCCAGAAGATGACAACCTTGAAGAGGGCCCGGCTGCGTGTGTGCTGGTTTTCAACGCCAACGACCCCAGCGGCGCTGCGGGCATCAGCGCCGACCAGATGGCCATTGCATCGGTCGGAGCGCACGCCCTGCCCATCATGACCGGCACGTACATTCGCGATACTTCCGAGGTATTTGACCATTTTTCGCTGGACGACGAGGCCGTTACCGAGCAAGCGCGCGCAATACTGGAAGACGTGGCGGTGCAGGCCATCAAGGTCGGTTTTGTGGGCAGCCCGGAGAACCTGAGCGCCGTGGCTGAACTTGCCTCCGATTACGCCGAAATCCCCTTGATCGCGTATATGCCCGATTTATCCTGGTGGCGTGAAGACCAGATCGACATTTATCAGGACGCCTGTTGCGAACTGTTACTGCCACAAGCCACAGTGTTGGTTGGCAACCACAGTACATTATCCAGATGGCTGTTGCCGGACTGGGCCGCCGAGCGCAGCCCGAGCGCACGCGATATCGCTGCCGCAGCCAACGCCTATGGTGTGGCCTACACGCTGGTAACCGGCATCGCACTGCCTGACCAATACATTGACAACCAACTCTGCTCGCCCACAGCGGTGCTCTGTTCGCACAAATTTGAGCGATTTGAAGCTGTCTTTACGGGCGCCGGAGAAACGCTTTCGGCGGCGCTTACGGCGCTCATTGCCAGCGAAACCGAGCTCAACGAAGCCGTATCCGAGGCGCTGAGCTATCTAGACCGCTGTCTGGACAGTGGCTTTAGGCCCGGCATGGGACACGTCTTGCCCGACCGCCTGTTCTGGGCCCAACCCGAGGATGAAGGCGAAGAATCCGACCCGATTTCCAATTTCGAAATTTCTCCCAACGACACCCGACACTGATATGTCCACTGACCACAATCAAGTTCTGTTCGACCGCGCCCGCAAAACCATCCCCGGCGGCGTCAATTCGCCGGTACGGGCGTTCAAAGCGGTGGGTGGGACGCCCCGATTTGTACAGCGTGCACAGGGCGCCTACTTTTGGGATGCCAACGACAAGCGCCACATCGACTTCATCGGGTCATGGGGCCCCATGATTCTGGGCCACGGACATCCAGCGGTTGTCGAGGCAGTACAAAAAGCCCTGTTGGACGGCTTTTCATTTGGCGCCCCCACGGAGCGCGAAATCGAACTGGCAGAGGCCATCGTTGAACGCGTTCCCAGCCTGGACATGGTGCGCTTGGTCAGTTCCGGTACCGAAGCCAGCATGAGTGCCATTCGCGTGGCCCGTGGCGCCACCGGTCGCAGCAAACTGATCAAGTTCGAAGGCTGTTACCACGGCCATGCCGACGCCTTGCTGGTAAAAGCCGGCTCGGGTCTGGCAACATTTGGCAACCCCACCAGCGCCGGCGTACCGCCCGAGGTGGTGCAGCACACGCTGGTGCTTGAGTACAACAATCTGACCCAACTGGAAGAAGCCTTTGCCCTGCATGGCAAGGAAATGGCATGCCTGATCATTGAGCCGATTGCCGGCAACATGAACTTTGTTCGCGCCAGCGTGCCGTTTATGCGCCGTTGTCGGGAGCTGTGCACGCAATACGGTGCCGTGCTGATTCTGGACGAAGTCATGACCGGTCTGCGTGTGGCATTCGGGAGCGCGCAGAGTGTTTATGCGCGCGATATTCCCGGCTTTGAGCCCGACATGACGGTTCTCGGAAAAGTGATCGGGGGCGGCATGCCGCTGGCGGCCTTTGGTGGCAAACGCAGCCTGATGGAACAACTCGCGCCGCTCGGCCCGGTTTATCAGGCAGGCACGCTGTCCGGCAACCCGGTTGCCACTGCCTGTGGACTTGCAACGCTGCGCGAGATTGCCAGGCCGGGCTTTTATGACGACCTGTCCCGCAAATCCCGTGCTCTCATGCAAGGTCTGCAGGAAGCTGCCAATGCGGCGGGGGTGCCGTTCAGCACCGACTGCGAAGGCGGGATGTTCGGATTTTTCCTCTTCCCCGATCTGCCGCAAAATTACGCCCGGGTCATGACCACCGACAACGCGCGCTTTAATACACTGTTCCACGGCTTGCTGGAACGGGGCGTCTACATCGCTCCGGCACTGTACGAAGCCGGCTTCATGAGCGCCGCCCACTCCGATGAAGACATTGCCCACGCGGTGGCTGCAGCGTCCGAAATATTCCGGACACTATAGCCAAACCTAAAGTTAAAGTTAAATTCAACCCAATCGGTTCAATGGCGAAAGTGCCGTACGCCGCTGAACACCATCGCTACGCCCCGCTCATTGGCTGCCGCGATCACTTCTTCGTCTCGTACCGATCCACCGGGCTGGATGACGCAGGTTGCGCCGGCATCCACCACGACATCGAGGCCATCGCGGAACGGGAAAAAGGCGTCGCTGGCAACCACCGTTCCCTGTAGCGACAGGGCAGCGTGCTCCGCCTTGATGCTGGCAATGCGCGCCGAATCGAGCCGGCTCATCTGACCGGCACCAACGCCCATGGTCATGCCGTCTGCACAGAATACGATGGCATTCGACTTGACAAACTGCGCCACCTTCCATGCAAACATCAGGTCTTGCAATTGTTGTGGTGTGGGCTGCTTCACGGTAACTACTTTCAGGTCGGCCAGTGAGAGGCGATGGTTGTCTGCGGTCTGCAACAAAATGCCCGAGCCAACCCGCTTCATGTCGACGGCATTGCGGCCATTTTCCCAATGGGTGCTGCCGCCCGGGGGCAAGTCGATCTGGAGCACCCGGACATTGGCCTTGGCGGCAAACAGAGCAAGCGCCTGAGGGGTATAGGCTGGTGCAATCAGAACCTCGACAAACTGCTTGGAAATTTGCTGCGCAGCCGCCTCATCAACCTCGGAATTGAAGGCTATGATGCCGCCGAACGCGGAAGTCGGATCGGTCTTGAACGCCTTCGAATAGGCTTGCAGCGCGTTTTCGGCAGTCGCAACTCCGCACGGATTGGCGTGTTTGACAATCACACACGCTGGCTGCTCAAAACTCCTGACGCACTCCCAGGCGGCATCGGCATCCGCAATATTGTTGTAACTGAGTTCTTTGCCCTGAAGTTGATGCGCCGTAACCAGCGAGCCCGGTGCCGGGTACAGATCGCGATACCAGGCGGCCTGCTGGTGCGAATTTTCGCCATAGCGCAAATCCTGCAGCTTGACAAAGCGCCCGTTGGATTGCGCTGGAAACTGCTGCAGCACTGGCACTTGCCCGGCAGCAGTCTGTTCATCAAACTGTACTGACGACAAATAGTCGCTGATGGCGCCGTCGTACTGGCTGATGCGGTTAAACGCCGCCACGCTGAGGGCAAAGCGCGTTTTTTCGGTCACCTTCCCTTGCGCGGCCAACTCGGAAATAACGGCCTGATA
>Ga0208872_1001161_pt1 | contig 16687 bp, 11 predicted proteins | sample CryBogCBH12Aug08_FD_185508 | JGI IMG/M metagenome (GOLD analysis project Ga0208872, IMG submission 185508) | Freshwater microbial communities from Crystal Bog, Wisconsin, USA - CBH12Aug08 (SPAdes) | ecosystem: Environmental > Aquatic > Freshwater > Lake | place: Crystal Bog, Wisconsin, USA...
GCTGTAGAACCGTTCCTTGGTTCCTTCCGCCCGCGCCAGGGCCATGTCGGCAATCGCGCGGCTGATGCGGCCATTGCCGTCTTCAAAGGGATGGATGGTCACAAACCAGAAGTGGGCGATACCGGCTTTGAGCACGGGATCAATTCCATCCGCCGCAAACCATTTCAGAAATGTGGCAACCTCACGGTTAAGGCGATCGGCGGCGGGGGCTTCAAAATGAACCCGCTCCCGTCCCACCGGACCGGACACAACCTGCATCGGACCGATGGCAGTGGTTCGCCATCCCCCCACCGTGATCCGGCGCATGCCGCTCCGCCCCGTTGGAAACAGCGAGGCATGCCAGCCAAACAACCGTTCGGCCGTCAGTGGTTCGCCGTATTTTTGCGTGGCGTCGAGCATCATTTCCACCACACCCTCCACGTCACGGCTGGGTTGAACGGTGCCACCGAAGTCCAAGCCCAACCGCCGGGCGATGGAAGAGCGCACCTGTTCGGCATCCAGCAGGGCCCCTTCGATGGCGCTCGACTTGATCACATCCGCCGTCAGGGTGGTAAGACTGGCTTCTGACCGGAGCTGAAACCCCAGCCCTTCCATCCGGCCCAGCAAACGCCCTTGCCGGTGCCGCACATCTGCCAGCAGCGGCAGCAGCTTCGCATCATCCCATTTGAAATGGGGCCAATCCGAATGTTGGTGGATGTAACGCATACCTCATTCTCCGCTTTTTATGCGGAGATTGCAATCTTTATTCGCCGCATGGTTTGCGGCGCATACAGGGTGGATTCACCGCAAAGGATGGAAGCGAGGTGAGCTATTGCTATAATCTACACAACATCGGGATGTGGTTTAGACTTGCTGACAACAACGTTCAAAGTAAGCCCGCAGGGAGCAAGAACTAGCTGATTTCCAATCTGGCACATAGGCAACTACTTTACGTTAAGGAAGCTCTGGAATCCAGAGAGCATAGCTAACGCGAATGTGGCTGTCTGGGCATGATCGGTGTTAGGCTGATTTTTAATCGTCGCCTCCCATTTTGGCTTGTGTGTTTTTTCTACAATAGCTAACAAGATTTGATACTCACGCAAGCGTTTGAGAAGTGGACGATTGAGCCGGAGTTGCTTGATTTGATACTTTGCAGGAGGCTTTTTATCAACAATGGTTCCATCATTCTGAACTTGAAGGAAATCAGCACGACATTCTTTGAATGGGTCAATCCATCCTTTTTCGTGATCATATTCCCGATCTGGGTCTTCAGTTGGCCAATGAACCCACTTGAATCCATTGCACACGCCGCACGAATGCACGAGATTTGTTGGTTCGTTAACCAGATTTTCAAATAGCTTTTCCGCCGATACTCCAAATTTCTTGTTCCAAGGACGAAGATGGTCCAGCTCCATCGCTTCTCGTCCACCAACTGAATCCTCGTGGCAATCGCAATATACGCACCTAAAATTGCAATCCTCTGCAATAGCCGAGCGATAATGGTTATAAGGATAAAAATTATCGCTGTCAGCTTTTTTTTCATAGCTGGCGCGCCGCTTTAGAGGAGCATAAAACATCATGCTTTCAGGGGTAACTGACCACTATCGAGGAGTCTCCGTAATTGTTCAACACTCTTCCCAAGTTCTTGCTCTTTCAGTCGTTCGGCGGCTTGGATCGGAGCGGTGGTTTCACCTTCGATTTTGTTCATCTCATCTTGCTCTGTCTGCGTGAGCTGTGTGCTGAGGCTTTTTATGAGAAGATCATGAAATCTTTGCTCCCGCTCATCCAGCACATCGTTGAATACGTCCAGATGGCGAAGCATTCTAGCTTTGATGATTTTCGCTTCCTTTGAGTTTTGGTCTCTCATTTCGCCTTTCCCAATAATATATTCGACTAGGTATTCACTACCATCAAAATCTCCCTTCTCCTCCGCATATCCAGTCAAAATGTATATGGGCATTTTGGAGTCAATACTCCGCAGGTGAGCGGCCAAATCTGTACCATTATAATTGACTAGACCAGCCTGCTTCATTCGTTGATCAAGAACGAATGCTGCGGTAGTATGTTCCGCGACAAGTCGGTTGTAGTCGGCCATATTGGTAAGCGGCTCCAACTCTTTAACTTGAATTTCTTGATTGTCCAACAGTCTTCTCAACGCCTCGACGTTGGCTCGTCTTGCCGGCGGATTTTCATCAACCAAATAGATGATGTTTCGTTTCATCGTTAAAACATTATGTTTATTGGGTAACTGATTTTGGCACTCGAATGACAAAGCCTGCGCCGCCAAGAGCACCTCTGACAACTGCGTTGATGGTGCCGTGAGAATGAGCCTCAACAAATTGCTTCACGATAAATAGCCCCATACCTGTCCCATCAATTTCACCACGCTTACGCTTGGTGGTAAATGCTGGCTGAAATATGAAGGGTTCTGTTCCTGCTTCTAGGCCACAACCGCTGTCGTCAAAAGTAAACAGCCATGCGTCGCCGTCATCCTTTATTGCAGCTTTGATTCGACGATCTTTTGCCGACTTGTCCTCTAGTGCCCATAAAGCATTCGTGATGAGATTGACCACCACGCTTTCCCAGTCCATTTGGAATGCGTATATCAGACACTTTCCCGTCGGCATTTCGGTAATATCGACAGTAGTATTGCGGTGGATTCTAATCACCTCGTCAAAAGCCGCAAACACTTTTAGAATTGTTTCCTTGAGACAGAAATCGCGTTTTATGCGTTTTTTTCTGTTAAGGTTATCGATGGTGAATTGGGCAAACTTGCGGACCTTGTCAGCTTCTCCGGCCATGTCGCTTAACACCCGGTGAAGACGTTCCTCTTCGAGCTGTGCGACCATGAAAGTTTTGTTTATAAGGTTTGCCCGAACGTCATCGGCATTTTCAGCTACGGTTATAGTCCAATCGAGAGTTTCATGACCAAACGCAGCTGCAAGGATGCCGAGCGAGGCAAGATTTGCCATCGTGTCTTTTTGTTCCTCAACCTGCCTAAATAATTTGGAAGTTTCTACATAATCATTACGCGCTTTTTCCAAGCCGATTTGGATTTCCGTGGCAGCCTTCTTAATTTCCTCTGTAACGGGAGCTGCTTCTAAGCCTGTTGTGGTCGGCTTTAACATCTCTGTGATTTTGCCGGCAAGAGATTCAATTTTTTTTAGCGTTTCACCGGCTCCTTCAATGGACTCTTTAGCCTTATCCTCAGCTTTTTCAATAGGGCCACGTTCAGCTTTTCGGCCCTTCTCAAAGGTCTGATGATAAAATTGAAACCACTGAATCGCTTTTTCAGCGAATGCGCGCAAATGAATAAAAGCCCTGCCTTGCAGCAACCCTTCGCGATTGGTCTGATCATCCAATTCTGGATTTTTTTCGTGCGTGATAAAAACTGCACCAACAACCTGATTGTGACCAAGTCTCCATGTGCCTGGCTGCGATTTTCCAGCCACAGCATCTGGATTTTGCATGCGCTGGTAGGCAAGGCGAAGCCAGTCGCCAGTGCCATCGGGTTCGCCGTAAGGTTTCACGCGAAAACCATCCCGGTAAATTCTGATTCCTTGATTATATTTAAGAAAGGCAGCTATTTCTGACCGGTCAAATTCTTGCTCTGAGAGATCGTTTCGCCCACGAACAAAAACATAGAATTCCATCCTCAATGGACCACAGTGCGGCTCGTCCCCAACCTTCTTAATAACTTCGCTCCACGGTTCGGGTTTGAAACGATATGCGGTCTCGTGCCTTTGGGAGGTCATCTCAATCGAGATGCGATTTTCTTCATCAAGTGTCGCAACGACTTTCCAGTTGGCGGCATCAAGCACCGCCGCTGGCGCGGCAATAAGTCCATCGACATCTTTCCATAACATTCCACTTTCGATGGAGATCTGAAAATCGTTCTGTGTATTGAATGGGGAGAGCAGCAATGCCAACTCATCGCGAAGATTCTCCACGGTGTCGTGGTTCCAATCGTCCTTTAGCCCTCGTAAAATTAAGCGTGTGCCTTCTGGATAAACACATGCCTCTTCAGTGATTGGGTCAAGATTTAAACTCGGAACACTGTAGTAGTCATGCTCGATTGTTTCAAGTCGGGCACGAGTGTCTTCGTATTTGCGCCAATCAACATCCAGACGAATTCCTTCGGCAGCGCCACGGCGGATTGATTCAACTTCCGTTCGCGAACACAGGCGATCCAACCCTAATCGCCCGAGTCCTTTCTCTCCAGTAACAGTACGGTTTTTATTGGTGGTTCGGCGCTGAGCTTTGTTGTCTGTTCCGATAACAAGCCAGTTGTCTCGGAGGGTTTCAGCCGTCATCCCAACACCATCATCCTCAATCACCATTATGGCCTGTTCATTTCCAAGGTTTGCAAATCGTATCCGAACATGGTTAGCATCCGCGTCGTAAGCATTTTTAACCAGTTCAACGATCGCGGTGATTGAGCTCGATATACTTTCTCGACCAAGCTGCAAGGCCACCCTCGAACTAACGGAGAAGGATGCCTTGCCCAAGTGTTTGGACATTGAGTTCCTGCTAGCTAGGGCTGACTTGGTATTGGCTGAACTCATTAATAATTGGGTGAAAACGGAATTCCAGAAACTGCGCCAACCGTGAGGTGGCGACAACGGATACGCTCATCAAGGTGTTTGTTAATTTTTTTGCTCATTAATTTTTTCATGAGCATCTTCGCGGTGCCAAATTTGCGATCTTTAGGCTCGCAAACGATGAGGTGATTTTCAACCGCAACCGGAAGTTCGCCGGCGATGACGGTGGCTGCCGCACGATACGGATGTCCTGGACGAGACGTGCGTCGAATCACAACAAACGGCGGCTTGTAAACCAGCCCTTTATGCCGTCGAAACTCCTCAAATTTGCGAATGGTTTTCCACATTGGTATGCACCGCGCGTGGATATATGGATGCCGATCCCCTTTCTTTGGATCTCGGTGTGGCACAACTCGACCAACATGAACATCAAAAAAGTCACCAACGGTGGTGCCAACTTGCTCTGACACGGTCATCCAAGGAACTGACTTTGCTTTTGAATTTTGCTTCCGACGAGTCACACGCAACAGAAAAACATCCACGTCGGCACTTTCGTCAAAAACCCCGTATGGTTCAACGCGCCGTACAACAGCTAGATCTTCAATCTTTTTCCGCCATTGTTTAGAAAATGAACCTGATCGTAATACGTCGGGCAAAATGGCAACCAGTTCAGCTCCAGGCTTTGCGTGTTCCAGAGCGGTAACAACAAAATTGGCGGCGGCGGTTATTCGGCCTCCAGCCCATTCACATCCATCCGGAGCGGCGGTGAGGACAAACGGTGGGTTTAGCGTCAGATTCGTCGCCTGCTTGAATGCCTGCTTTTGCGTTAACCCGTCTGCAACACGGATGCCGGGAAAGAGGCCCTTAACAGAAGTGACGCCTGGTGATTTCAGCCCATGCCGTTGCTGCGCAAGAATCACTAATCGAGTTTTTGCACCTTCAACGAATTCAGCATGAATATCTGTGCCTGTGAGTTGCTTTCCCCACTTTTTCAAAGTTTTGTTGAAGGTACTCCCAAGCGGAAGTTTCTTGGCGACCGCCAACAGCAGATCACCCATCCCCATGCTGGGATCGTGGACGACGCTGTGACTGTTTAGCTTGGCGCATCGCTTAATGAGCAGCGCGGCCAAATTTGACCCAGTGAAAAATGCTCCGACGCGGCGGCGCGTTTTTAGAGCGATTATTTTTTGTAGCCGTTGCGACGCCTGTCCATTCAGAGCGGCAAAAGCCTGTTTTTCCCATTCGCCAGAGCGCTGAGAATTTCTAGCAAGTCCCTTTAGTTCAGCAACATACTTCCAATAGGCTGCAAAACCTCTAGGTCGAGATGTTGTGGATGCTTTTGTCATGCGCTGCACATATCATAACGATTCTGCAGCGACCGCAAAGCGAAAGTTGTCCGTTATGCCAAAGTGGCCTTAATTGGGGCATTCCCTCTTGCTCTCGGTTTGCAGGCGCATCCTATTTGACCACTTTTATGTTTTACTTTGTTTGCGATTGAAAAGTCTTGCTTTCGCTTATCTCGAAACTAGTTTCCGCCCAGTCTCCACAGAGTAATTTAGCCTGTTCCAAAACTGTTTGTGTGGCCTTCTCCTGCTTGTCCGGCGGATAGCCGTATTTGCGAAGGATGCGGCGGACAATTACCCGTATTTGAGCCTGCGCCGATTCGCGGAGGGTCCAATCAATGGTCACACTCTTACGAACATTGGTTACTAGCTCACGGGCGATGTCCTTCAATGTGGGTTCGCCAAGAACTTTCACGGCGCTGTCGTTGGTTTCCAAAGCATCGTAAAATGCAACCTCATCATCCGTGAGGCCGAGGTCTTTGCCGCGTTTATGGCCTTCGCGCATTTGTTTGGCGAGCTCGATCAATTCCGCAATGACTTGGGCGGCTTCGATGGTGCGGTTCTGGTATTTGCGGATGGTGGCTTCCAGCATCTCCGCAAAGGAGCGGGACTGGACGAGATATTTCTTCGAACGAATCTTTAGCTCGTTGTTGAGCAACTTCTGTAACAACTCAACAGCAAGATTGCGTTGCGGCAAGTGTTTTACTTCGGCCAGAAATTCATCGGATAAAATGGAGATGTCCGGTTTCTTCAAGCCGGCGGCGTCGAAGATGTCTATGACCTTGTCTGAAGAAATGGCGCGGGAAACAATCTGCCGCACAGCCAGCTCCAATTCTTCCGGCGATTTCCCACCGCCCTCGGTTATGCTCTTGGCAAGCACCGCCCGGACTTCCTGGAAGAAACCCACTTCATCGCGAATCTCTAAGGCTGAGTCATGCGGCACGGCCAGCGCAAACGCCTTGGATAATTCCGACACGGCTTGCAGATACCGCTGCTTCCCATCCTTTTGTTGCAGGACATGTTCGGCGGCTTGGGCGATGAGCGGCAAGCGTTTTGCCGCCGTGGTTTCCGCCGCGCTTTGATAGTCAAACCCGTGCAGGATGGCGCAAACCTGCTCGTATTTCTCCCGCATCACGGCGACGGCTTCTTCTTGGTCCAGCGTGATGCTGCCTTTGCCTTTGCTGTTCGTGTAATCAGCCAGCGCCTGTTTCAGTTCCTCCGCCAGACCGAGATAATCCACCACCAAGCCGCCGGGCTTGTCTTTGAAAACCCGGTTCACTCGCGCGATGGCCTGCATCAACCCGTGCCCCTTCATCGGCTTGTCCACATACATTGTGTGCAAGCTCGGCGCATCAAATCCGGTCAGCCACATGTCGCGCACGATGACGATGCGGAACGGCTTCTTTGGATTCTTGAATGCTTTCGCCAGTTCTTCTCGACGGGCTTTGCTGCGGATGTGCTGCTGCCATTCAAATTTGTCGGACGCCGAGCCAGACATGACGATCTTCATCACGCCCTTGTCATCGTCGTCGTGATGCCAGTCTGGGCGCAGTTTCTGGATCGCCTTGTAAAGCTCCACGCAGATGCGGCGACTCATGCAGACGACCATCGCCTTGCCCTCCATCGCATCGTAACGCGCCTCCCAATGCTTCACTAAATCCTCGGCCACGAGCGCGATGCGTTTGTCCGTGCCGACCATCGCCTCCAGTTGCGCCCACTTCCGGCGCAGACTTTCTTTGACGGTCGCCTCCGCATCCTCCGTCACCTCGTCAAAGTTCGGATCAATCTTCGGGCGTTCCTCCGGCTTCAAATCAATCTTCGCCAGCCGCGCCTCGTAATAAATCGGAACGGTGGCCTTGTCTTCCTTCGATTGCAGGATGTCGTAAACATCGATGTAATCACCGAACACGGCCTGTGTGTTCTTGTCGCCGCTTTCAATTGGCGTGCCGGTGAAGCCGATGAATGACGCCTTGGGCAGCGCATCGCGCATGTGCTTGGCGAAGCCGTCAATGAAATCGTATTGGCTGCGGTGCGCTTCGTCGGCGATGACCACGATGTTGCGCCGGTCGGACAGCAGTGGATGCTTCCCGCCTTTTTCATCGGGAAAGAATTTCTGAATGGTCGTAAACACCACGCCGCCGCTGGCCACGTTGAGCAACTCGCGCAAGTCATCCCGGCTCTGCGCTTGCACCGGCGTTTGTCGCAGCAATTCTTTGCAAAATGAGAATGTGTCAAAAAGCTGGTCGTCCAGATCGTTGCGGTCGGTGAGCACGACGATGGTGGGATTCTCCATCGCCGGGTGCTGCACAATTTTCCCGGCGTAGAAAACCATCGAAAGACTTTTGCCGCTGCCTTGCGTGTGCCAGATGACGCCGGCGCGCCGGTCACCCATGATAGCCGATGCTTCGACCGTGGTGGCGACAGCCTTGTTGACCGCGTGAAATTGATGATAGCCCGCCAGCTTCTTCACGACCTTCTCGCCATCGTCCTCGAAGACCACAAAGTTTTTGACGAGGTCCAGCAGCCGTGCCTTGTCGAACACGCCTTTGAGCAACGTTTCCAGTTGCAACGATCCCGGCGGGACAAGTTCTTTGCCGGTGATGGTGCGCCATGTCATGAACCGCTCCCAATCCGATGTGATGGTTCCCAGTTTGGCCTGGTGTCCGTCAGAAATCACCAGCAGCGCGTTCGAGTGGAACAGCGACGGGATTTGCGCCTTGTAAGTCTGGAACTGGTCGAACGCCTTGCGGATAGTGGCCTGTTCATCCGCAATGTTTTTGAGTTCCAGCACCGCCAGCGGGATGCCATTGATGAACACGACCACATCCGGGCGACGGTTGAAATGGCCTTCCTCCACCGTGAACTGATTGACGGCGAGAAATTCGTTGGCTTCGGGATTCGAAAAATCAATCAGCCAGACCTTGTCGTGAACAATTTCGCCTGCCTTGCTGCGAAACTCCACGTCCACGCCTTCCACCAGCAACCGATGAAACACGCGATTGTTCTCGATGAGCGTGGGATGACTGATGAGCCGAAGTTTGCGCACCGCTTCCTGCAAACCTTCCAGCGGAATCTTGGGGTTCAAATCTTCCAGCTTGGTTTGCAGCCGGTCGAAAAGAAAAACCTGCTTGTAGTCCGCGCGCTCCGCCGCCGGTTCACCCGGTGCGATGGCGAGACCGGACAAAACCTCGTAACCCAGCCCACGAAGCCAGTCGAGCGCGGCGTCCTCCACGACGGATTCGTTCAATCGTGAACTCATGGCTTTTTCTTCCGGGGTTTCTTCAACTGTTTCACCTGCTCGATGGTTGCCTGAAAATCTATTTCTACCGGCGACGGCTTCGCAGCTTCCAACCCACGGAATTTTTCATACTCGGTTTCGGCCTTGGCCTTGGCGGCCTCGGCGGAAATCTTGCCCGCATGATCCAGCAGCTTGCGCCCGGAGATTTTCAGAAACTCATCCAACTTTGAAATCCAGTCACGCATCGTCATGGGTTTACGCTCCAGCGCCTGCAACTCCGCGTATTCGATGTAAAGGTTCACGATGCGGTTGAGCACTTGTAGTTCGTCCTCCGTGAGGTAGTTCTTCGCCACCGCAACATCTTCCCGGTGGATGCGATTACCGGGCCGCGTAGTCAGCAAGCCCATGAGGGGTTTCTCCGCGTTGGCGCGCTGGTGGATCACCTCCGCCGCCGTGTGTCCGTGCGTGGCCCAGTGCATCTTGTTTTGCACCGTGGCAAAGAACAACTGCGACGCCTCCGCCGACGGATCGTAATCCACGCTCGTCGCGTAAATTTCCAGCACCTTCTGGTAAAACCGCCGTTCCGAGGAGCGGATGTCCCGGATGCGCTCCAGCAACTCGTCGAAATAATCCTTCTGGCCTTTGCCTGGCGGATTCTTCATCCGCTCGTCGTCCATTGTGAAGCCCTTGACGAGATATTCCTTCAACCGCGCCGTGGCCCATTGGCGGAAAGCCGTGCCGCGCGGGGAACGGACACGATAGCCCACGGCGAGGATGGCTTCCAGATTATAATGCTCGATTTCACGCGTCACCTGCCGCGCGCCCTCGAAACGAACTATTCGGAATTTCCGAATAGTTGCCTCTGGCGGCAGTTCACCCTCGGCATAGATGCCTTTCAAATGCTCGTTGACCGTCGGCACGGTGACTTGGAACAGTTCCGCGATCAACGCCTGCGTCATCCAGACATTCTCGTTCACGAACCGGCACTGGATGCGTGTCCGACCGTCCTCCGTCTGATAGAGGATGATTTCGGATTTGGGCAATGGCTCGTCATTCATGCGTGGGCCTCCATAAATTTGGCGGTGGCGGGCACGCGCAACTCGCCCGACAGCAGCTTCGGCAGCAGCGCGTCGCGCAGCGCGGCGAGCGTGCGGGATTCTTCGGTGTTGGCGCGGATGCGAGCAAACATCGGCTCAATGATTCCCGCAAATTCTTTGCAAACCGATTCCGGCGGCAGCACAAACGGCACACGGCACAAGTTGCCTTGATTGAGCTTCGGCTGAACAGCGCCAGTCACGAAAGGACGAATGTTCACCGTCTTGAGAAAAAGCAGAAGATGCTCAACCGAAACCCCATTTTTTCCAGTTAAGACATGAGCGTGATTGTTTACCCAGAATTTTCCCCACACGTATTGGAGAACAGGCGTGTCGTCATCGTTCACGACCGAGCCGTCCTCACCAATGAGTGTGTAAACACCATCAAAAAGAAAATCGTCCACGTAATCCATGACTGACGCCGCACCGTGGTAGGGATATTTCCCGCGCCGCACGGCACGTTCACGACTTGAAAGTGGTATGCGTTTTGAATCGTGAATGACGATTGCATCTGCCAACGTGGTTTCGCGCCAGCCTTTGGGGAGGGCGGATTGGGTGGCGTCCACGAACCAGGATTTGAACAGGCTCTGGGCCAGCGCCTCCAGCGTCTCGTTCATCCGCCGGTTTAACTCAATCTTGTCGTCCAGCGCCGCGAGAACTTGTGCGATGCTTTTCTGCTCGGCAAGCGGTGGAAGAGATAACGAAAATTGTCCGAGGACTTTTGCGTTTGCGCCAGCTTGAGCAGAACCCGTCTTTGAACTGTTGATGAAGTTCCACCATCGTTTTGAACGAAGGTTATACCAAATGAAAGCAGGGTCTGCCTCTTCGTGGTTTATACGAAACCGAATCAAGTATGAGGCAAACACCGCGTCCTCAATTCCTCGATATAGAAAATTCTCACCTGTGCTGTTTCCGGTTCGAGCAACAACAATGTCTCCCGATTGCAAGCGATACTTCCCATGATCCGCTTTTGAAATTGGACAATATGGAACATTCCCCCAATTAACGACGCCATTCTGAATGTCTGTTATGCGAAGGAATCGCGGCCCGACCTTTTGGTCTGACGCGCTCTCGGTGTAGCCATACGACACGTCCGCCGAAATATCAGCCAATGTTGTTTCTTCCCATTCAGCCGACATAGTTCAGCTCTTTGAGGTTTTGCTTAATGGCCTTCTCTAGTTTCGCCGACTCCGCAAATTGTTCATCCAAGACTGCTGTGAGGCGTTTCATTTTTTCTTGGAATGGTTCACCGTCATCTTCGATGTCTTCTGTGCCGACGTAACGACCGGGCGTGAGAACATAACCGTGCTTTTGGATTTCTTCGAGCTTAACGGATTTACAGAAGCCTAGTTCGTCGGCATAAGCTGGCTTCGCGGCTTTGAATTTCCACGCCTGATAGCAACCTGAAATTTTCGCAATTTCCTCGGCAGTCAATTCCCGATGGATGCGGTCAACCAACACGCCCATTTTCCGGGCATCAATAAAGAGCGTTTCGCCGCGACGGTCGCGGCGCTTGTGGTTCTTTTTGTCGCGGGCGAGAAACCAAAGGCAGACGGGAATTGGCGTGGTGAAAAACAACTGGCCGGGCAGCGCGACCATGCAATCCACGAGGTCGGCTTCAATCAAGGCCTTGCGAATCTCGCCTTCGTTCGAGGTCTGCGTGGACATTGAACCGTTCGCCATGACGAATCCCGCCACGCCCACGGGCGAGAGGTGATGGATGAAATGTTGAATCCAGGCGTAGTTGGCGTTGTTCACCGGCGGCATCCCGAATTTCCAGCGCACGTCCTGCCGCAGGTTTTCACCGCCCCAATCGCTCATGTTGAACGGCGGATTGGCGAGGATGAAATCGGCCTTGAGGTCGGGATGCAAATCCGCGCGGAAACTGTCGGCATTGCGCGGGCCGAGATTGGCGTCAATGCCGCGAATGGCGAGGTTCATCCGCGCCAGTTTCCAGGTGGTGTAGTTGGATTCCTGCCCGTAAACCGCGATGTCGCCCACGCGTCCGCCGTGTTCTTCCACGAATTTTTCCGAGGACACGAACATGCCGCCCGAACCGCAGCAGGGGTCAAACACACGGCCTTTGTAGGGTTCGAGCATGTGGACGAGCAACTGCACGACGCATTGCGGGGTGTAGAACTCGCCGCCGCCCTTGCCTTCGGCACTGGCGAACTTGCCGAGAAAGTATTCATAGACGCGCCCGAGCACGTCCTTGGACTTCGCCGCCGAATCGTTGAAGCCGATGTTGCTGATGATGTCCACGAGCCCGCCGAGCCGGACTTTGTCGAGGCTGGGCCGGGCGTAATCGCGGGGGAGAACACCCTTAAGTGCCGGGTTTTCTCTTTCGATGGCAATCATTGCCTCGTCAATGACCTTGCCGATCTCCGGCGACTTGGCCTTGGCCTTGATGGTGTGCCAGCGGGCTTCGGGCGGCAGCCAGAAAACATTCGCGGCCAGATATTCGTCGCGATTCTCGGCGGCGTCAGCGCGTTGCGGTTCGTCCTTGATGAACCATTCGCTTTTGGGATCGGAGAAGCCGAACAGCAGTTGCTCGCGTTTTTCCTCGAAGGCGTCGGAGATGTATTTGAGGAAGATGAGGCCGAGGCAGACGTGTTTGTATTCCGAGGCGTCCATGTGGCCGCGCATCTTGTCGGCGGCAGCCCAAAGCTGGGCTTCAAAGTCGAGGGCGGAGCCGTCCGCCTTTTTCTGACCGTTTCCCTTAGCCATGATGTGTCCGAGTTTGCGCCTAAATTATTAATCCGTCAATTTTGCTTTGGCAACATAGCCACTCTCGTAAGGGTGAAATATCATAAAATCCTGAAAAAAAACCGGACCAGCGATGAATAATTGGTGTTTTCCGGGCGTCCGCCAACAGGAGATCACTTTTATTTTCAATGGCTTGCCGTTTTTTTACCTCTTCGCCCATCTTTCTTAATAGTTGGTTCAAAAATCCTGTATAATGTTCTATGAGTGAAGTTATTAAACCAGTTTCAAATGAGCGTCATGCTCCGGCTTCTCCTAGTGAGACCGGGGCAGGGGTCCTTGTTTCTGAGTAGAAATGGTTGTCATCGATCAGGAGGTAGAACGTGAGTGTCATCATTGCCCAACCTGCTCTGACCGTCAGCGTGGAACATTTCGCTGCACAGATTTCCGTATCGCCCGACACCGGCTACCGACTTGTCAAACTTGGATTGCTTCAAAAATTGGCGGGGCTGGGACGCAATGTCAGGGTTTCGCGCCAGGCCGGCAGTACATGGATTGCAGCGGCGTTAACCAATTTTCCACATCTGAAAACACAAAATTCATACCCGCTGGTGCTTAATGACGGAATTGAAGTGTTGGCGGTGGACTGTGAAGCTGCAGCCCTCATCCTGGGCATTTCAGCCTCGAAAACATCAGACTTAGTGCGCGATGGCCACCTGCCAAAGGTTCCGCACCTGCAACGCTTGGTGCGCATACCAGTTTGCGCGCTCTATGGGTTTGTGGAACACGCTGAAAAACAGGCTGCCTGGGCCGGGGCCAATTAATCGGCCAATGTCAGTCTTAACGCCACTTTCTTCACATGCTTTTTCGTTGGCTCGATATATTCTTTCAACGCGGTAACACCACCGTCCCGATGGCCTAAAAACTCTCCAATCACCTCCGCCCCGGCGCCTTCCTCCGCACAGCGGGTGCCGAACCAGTGCCGTAATTTGTGGTGAGTCAATTTGGGGAGGCCGAGTTTTTTGCAAGCCCACTCCAATTGTCCATCGCAGGCGATCACCTTCATAACCTTATCTGTTGGCTTCCGGTTTGGCTGCTTGGCTTCCAAGCGGCGAAGAAGGATTTCCAGCGACTTGTTGATTCCCAGAACCCGGGTTTCGCCGGGCTGTCGCCACTTGAGCCCATTGTCAGGATCGCCGCGGAAAGTCAGCTCCATGTTTTCCCAGTCCACGTCCTGCCATTTGACCCAGGCAGCCTCGCTGTAAACGCGGGCTCCCGAGTAGGCCAAAAACTCTGCCAAGTCAATGCAGTCTTCTGCCTGCCGCGATCCGCGTTCGCGGATGGTTTCCAGGATTTTCTTAAAGGTCGCAACATCGGGCAGATCCATTGATCCGCGCCGTCGCTTGGGCGAACGTTTGATGGTGCTAGTCGGGTTTGAAAGCAAAACGCCGGTGCGTTCTTTGTGGATGGCAATCGCGGCGTCGAGCGATTGTCGGAGGAACGACAGCAGGTTGTTGAAATAATTCGGGGTCACTTCGCCGCGTTCCTTGGTGACCCACGCCAGACAAATCTCCTCGGTCACTTCGGAAATCAGCAGTGCTGGTAATTGGGGCCAGACCTCTAGTAATCGCTTTTGACAGGTAGCGTGGTAGCGGTGGGTGTGTTTCTTGAATGGCCCTGCCACCAGTCGGGAAAAGTGTTTGGTTATTCCATCGCCGACCGTCACCGGCGCGGTTGATTTGGGAACGCTCGTAGTGGTTGCATCCGGCGCGGGCTGGGCCATGGTGGCGGCTTTAAGTTCGGCCAGAAGCTCTTTAACTTTGTTGGGGATGCGTTCACGGGCCACCGAGAACACATCGGTTTCCAACGAACGACGATAAACTTTTCCGTTGATGCGTTTGCGCAGGTAAAACATTCCGGTCGTGCGCTGCACAAGGCACGGCACAGCCTTGAAGGTGCGCCACAAACCATCTTTGGAGACGGTGCTGTTCTCCAGCGCCTTGGCCGCTTTTCGGCGACCGGCATTTTTTTTTGGTTCCTGAATACTTTCCATAATTTCACCATTATATCAGGAATTCCGACTTGCCCCTTGTCCGGTTTCTGGATCGGGGCAAAGTGCACATTGGCAGTGCACATCGGGTGAAATTATGCTTTTGGAAGACCCCTTAAAACCGACTTAAACCCTTGAAGTTGAGTGGTGCACCCATCAGGAGTTGAACCTGAAACCTGCTGATCCGTAGTCAGCCGCTCTATCCAATTGAGCTATGGGTGCGATTTTTCTCAACAAGCTATCACGCTTGCAATGTTGGTTCCAACACCCAAAGCCGCTTAAATCAGGCACGGAACCACATAGTTACGAGCCGCACATCCTATTCGAAAGCCTTCGATGACAGCAAGCGTAGAATTTCGCAACTTCTGGCAGCAAGAAATGAGTCTTGTTTGGGCTGATTGGCGCGGGAGGCTGGAATGTGTGCTTTCGCTAAGGCCGCACACTTCTCATGCAACCGTGTTGTTTAACGGTTCATAATGCCAACCGGTGAGCCGACCTAATCATACCCACCTAAACCGGCGCGTTTCAGCGGCGCGCCGCCACGGCGGATTCGGCGCGGTTCACGAAAACGACATACATCGTGCAGGACTTCAGCCGGTTGTTCTCCGTGTTCGAACCGAGCGTGAGGCTTTCACCGCGCCGGAGCTGCCGCTCATAAACCTTCATCGGCTGGCCGTTGATCACCAGCGCCATTTCCGTGCGGCGGAATTGACGTTGCAGCCAGTCCGGCACCGGCAGCCGGTGGTCATGCGCCACGTAAACCACGCCGTCCACTTTCAGCGAAAACTCGAGCAAGTCCACCGCGCTGTAAAGTTTGTCCGCATTCGCCGTCTGCACCCAATCGCTGCCGGCCAGCGGCGCGGGCAGATCGCTGAAAACCAAATCGCGGTCGGCGTAAATTTTTTTACCCGCCTGCGCGTCCGACTCGACATGCACGGAACCCGTCGGACCGGAATACGAGAACGACGTTAGAAAACGGCCCGCCGCCACGATTGCGCCGGCGGCAACCGGCACCGGTGCCTCGTTCAACATCGGTTTGGTCAATGCCGGTGGTGGCGGCACCGGCGGCGCTTGCACCGCGCCACCGTTTTCCAGCACCACCTTTTTGCTGGTGATGGCGACCATCACCGGCGGGAGACCGGCGGTGTGCGCCGTGAGCTGGACGGTGCCCGCCGCCAGCGTGGAACGCACCGCGACGCGATTGACGCCGCACTCCAGTTCCAAAAATTTATTATTGATGGAATCAGCCTTGCCGCTGTTGTAACCACCGCGCCAGACGCCGGGGCCGGCCAGATCAAAATCCACGCGCTGCTGAAATGTCGGGCAGCGCTCGCCGGTGGCGTCCACCACTTCCACATCCAGCAGTGCCACATCCGAGCCGTCCGCTTGCCAGCCCTTCGGCCCGAGCATTGGCGAGAACTTCAGCGCCACCGGCGAACCGGTGGTGTGCTTGCGCTCGGAAATAATTGCTTTGCCGTTTTGGTAAGCGACAGCTTGGATTTCACCGGCTTGCCATGTGACATTTTCAAACGTGAACAGATAACGGTCGGAATTTTTTCCGTGGCCGAGCGACTGGCCGTTCACGAATAATTCCACGTCGCCGCAGTTCGACACGACGTAAACCGTCTTCTTCGTGCCCGCCGGATAATTCCAGTGGCCGATGATGTGCACTTGCGGATCGCGGCGGAACATCGCCCGGCAAACATAGTAAGCCTCCTTCGGCAACCGCACGCCGTCCA
>Ga0208872_1001162_pt1 | contig 16687 bp, 17 predicted proteins | sample CryBogCBH12Aug08_FD_185508 | JGI IMG/M metagenome (GOLD analysis project Ga0208872, IMG submission 185508) | Freshwater microbial communities from Crystal Bog, Wisconsin, USA - CBH12Aug08 (SPAdes) | ecosystem: Environmental > Aquatic > Freshwater > Lake | place: Crystal Bog, Wisconsin, USA...
CATTTCAACCGCTTGGTCAAAGGTTTCACCCAAAGTTCCAGCCAACTGCTGCAGAGCCGCCGCTTCTGTCAAAATGACTTCGCGACCTTTTTCCTGGTGGGATGTGGGCGTGTTTTTTAAGGACATAGCTGTCATGGCCTGGACCATTCCTTATTCTGAAATAGTGTGTGTAAAGACATCATACGTACCGCCGCCCAATAGGTCCATCTGTGCTCGGTAAGGCAGAAAACGAAAGCAAGCCTCGGCCAGCTCATACCGATTTTCACGCCGCAGCATAAGGTCCAACTTTTCTTTCAGCTTGTGTAAATGAAGAACATCGGTTGCAGCGTAGCGGATTTGGTCCTTTGTCAATTCTGGCGCACCCCAGTCAGATGTGCCTTCTTGTTTCGAAATCTCAACGCTTAAAAGTTCCCTGCACAGATCCTTTAAGCTATGGCGATCTGTATAGGTGCGGACAAGACGCGATGCAATTTTGGTGCAATAAATATTTTCAATAGGAAAACCAAAGGTATGGCTTAAAATGGCAACATCAAACCTGGCGTAATGAAAAATCTTTGTGACTGATTTGTCTCGCAGCAATTTCTTTAAATGAACGGCCTTTTCAAACAAAGGTTCTGGAAACTGAACAAGGTGACATTCGCCATCGCCCGCTGAAAGCTGAACAACACACAAACGGTCGCGGTGATTTTTAAGCCCCATCGCCTCTGTGTCAATGGCAACAGATTCGGAAAAAATTAAATCCTCAGGGATGTCATACTGATAGAGGCGCGTCTTCATAAAAAGCCCTTAAATTTGTAGCTAATCTCATGGTGCCCAGAAGAAGACTCGAACTTCCAAGGGCTTGCGCCCACTAATACCTGAAACTAGCGCGTCTACCAATTCCGCCACCTGGGCCCTTAGGTATTGGTAGAAGATTTATCCCCAGTTTGTCAACGGATTATTAACTTTTGGCAGGCAAACTAAGACTTAAGCAAGTATTGAAAACCCCTGAATTTAAGAGGTCTTATGAAGAAAGACGATGTGAATATGCCTGACTACAAAGGGGCGTCTTATGATGAAATTCGGGTCAAACTTGGCACATTTCAATGCATAAAAAAGCAATGCGTTGCCACTGGACTTTGCACCATTGCTCTGACCCTCTTTTGGTTTACAGTGGGAACTATCCTAGAGGGAGTTTTGAAAGAATCGCTTTCCTTCGAAGAAATGGCTCAATTTTCTGTGTTGACGGCAACGTTGTCAGTGATGGTTTTTTACATCCACACAACGTGTCGTCGTCACCTTTTTAATTTTCATCTTGTTCGACTGTTTTCAAAACAATCTCCACAAAAACAAAAACCTAGAACTTCTGAAAATTCTGGCAGAAAGCCCTAAGCAGAGGAAGATACTTCTTTTGAGCCGCTTTCAGCAATACCCATTTCCTTAAAATACATATCCTGCAAAATAACCCACTCTTTCAGCCCCTCCACAAATTCTCTTAACACTCTCAAAGCCTGAAATTTTTGGTTTGCCCTGTTATAAGCTGCATCGAACCCAGAAAATTTAGTTGCAACAGCTTTGGCACCCCGAACTGATAGGGACAAAACACTGTCCGCAGGAATTAATTTGTTAAGCGCATTTAATTCATCCAAAGCAAGAAAGTTCTCATCCCTTGCTTCTCGATATTTTTTTTCAAAGGAGCGCAGCCAGCCATTAATGTACGGTTCTGATTCAGCCATTTTTTCAAGGAATTTTTCATCAACAGTTCCATCTTGTGGATTTAAAATCAAAGACTGCCCATAGTTAAGCAAGTAATCACAATTCCTTGGATCAAACTCGAGGACTCTTTTTTCTCGAACACTCAATCCAATGTAAAGCAAAGAACAAGAGTGGGCAGAAGATTCTGAGCCAACTCGAATGAGACCCAATTTTCCAAAAATTTCAAAAACTGTCGGGGTGAAAGCAAGAAACTCTCCCAATTCTCCGCCAACATCTTCTGCAAGTTCTACGCACTGTAAAACCGCCCAATCTATAATTTTTTGAGACTCCCCATGCGGTTTTTCTAGTTCATCAAGCCTGGCTTTTATGGTCGGCACCAAACCAGGATCCCCAGAAGCCTGAGATTCCAGAATTCTTTCCGCCTCAAGCTTTCTATGAAAATGCTTCCATTTTTCAGTGGATATCGCAGAAAGATTTTCTCTATGTTCTGGGTCCTGCAGAGACTTAATAGAAAAGGAAAGGGTGGAGAGTTTTCTAAACTCTCTGTCTGCTGGATCAAGGTCACAAAGAGATAGCCCTGAGTCATCTGCCGCATACGCAAAACCTGTGAGCTTCAAGTTTAAAACACTGCTAAAAAAAAGCCACAACATTACTTTTGACGAAAATCTCATGGGTACTCCAGTCTCTCCTTTTGTTTGCTTAAAGCACAACCATCAGTAACTTTTGTTAAGATTTGTAATATTTTTTATAACTAAAGTAAATTTTATTATATTTTACGGTAAAATTATATCGTTTTTTTTAAGAAACAAAGAAAAATCTCATTACAAAGCCTGCCGAACCTCGTGCATGTTGTCCATGAAATGGTAACGCATTTTCCTAAGCGCCCTGGCTTCCAGTTGACGCACCCGTTCTTTGGTAATCAACAATTCCTTCCCCAAATCCTGAAGAGTCTGCGGGGGGTCACAAAGGCGCCTTTTCGTTATAATGTAATGTTCTCTGGGTTCAAGGCAAAGCATTGCACTTTCTATCCAATTATGGTGGCTTTGTGCAGCGTGTTCTAAAAAGCTTGTTTCCTCTGGATTCAGGCGCGTGTCCAAAATAAAATCCTGCCAGCTGTTCTCTGAATTCTCGCTGATGGGATGACTTAGGGAAAGATCAGGAGCTGACAGGCGAGCCTCCATCTTTTCCACATCACTAAGACTGACCTGAAGGTGACCGGCGATCACAGCACGGTCCTCTGGCGACATCATTTCTGTTGAAAGGGAAAGAAGTTTGTTCCTTAAGCGGTTCAAACTAAAAAATAAACTTTTCTGCGATGTTGTTGAACCGGCCCTGACAATTGACCAATTTCTAAGGATAAAATCCTGAATGTACGCACGAATCCACCATTTTGCGTAGGTGGAAAACCGAACACCTTTTTCTGGGTCAAAACGATTTGCTGCCTGCAACAATCCGATATTACCTTCCTGTATCAGGTCAGATACAGGCAAACCATGCCCCTTGTACCGAACAGCCAAGCTGATCACAAGGCGCGCATAGGCTTCGATCAATTCATGAAGGGCCTTTTCATCACGGCGTTCATTCCACGCTTTCGAAAGCTCCATTTCATAATCACGGTCCAAAATGTCCTTTTTCATGGCTTGCCTGACAAAAGCAAGGTCCGCCCGATGAGAAAGTGCGTTTAGGTATGCCATTCCTTTTCCTGACTATTATTTGCTCTTAATTGTCATTATAAGGTCAGCTAATTAATATACTATTAAAAATACATTTTATTTATTCAAATTTTTTCCAAAACCCCGTTCAGCCAGCCATTTCCAATCGAAATGGGGACCTGGGTCCTGTTTCCGGGCTGGCGCAATGTCACTGTGTCCCACAATATCACATGGTTGAATAGGATGACGCCCAGTCAAGTCTGTCAACAAAACCACTAAAGCCTCCATTTGGGGCAAGGGGTATGGGCTCCAACAACAGTGCTGCAAAAAATGGACATGCCCAGGGTTTTGAAGTTCAATTCCAATTGAGAAATGATTGACATTCTCCCTCCCCCTCCAACAGCTTAGGCCCGCATGCCAGGCACGCTTTTCATCAGGAACAAGCTGATAAATCGTCCCATCCACGTCAACTAAGTAATGCGCACTAACTTTGGCCTTTGAATCTGAAAGCCTTTCCAAGGCCAACTTCGCCGTTTCCATGTCGGTATAATGAATCACGGCTGTTTCAATCAGAACACCCTTTGGGCGTTCATCAAAATTGGGGGATGGATAAGAAGTGACTTTCATGTATCCATATTATCTTGCTTCTTGGTTATGGAGCAACGCCGCCTTTACGTTTTCTGCAATTTGTGTTTCAATAACAACAAGTTAGGGGTTTTTTACGGCTCAAGATGGTTTTATTCGTTACAAAACGGCTGTTGGTTATTCTGGGGGGCGCCATTTTTACCCTTCTGTTTGACGCAAATCCAGTCCACGGCCTTGACAGAGAAACATCGGTCAAAAGTTGTAAAAATGGTCTAAAGGCTTTGGAACAACAAAAGTACCGGGTTGTCCCTGAAATCAGGGGGGCTTACAACAGAACTGTCGAAGACTTGAAAAATGTAATTGCTAAGATGAAGGAGCGGAACGATCCAATCACGGCCCTTGCTCTTTCTAAGGAATGTCAAGATGGCCTATCGGCAGCAGATTGGTTGATTAATCGTTACGGAAAACCTTCAAAGGTTACCCAACTGAAACCATCTTCTGCCTTCTCAGAAGCTATTTTGTCCCTTCCCCCCAGGTCAAAGCCCAGTCATAAAATACAAGGGGGTAAGGTTAAAAAAACCGCTGCCCTTAAAAAAATGACTCCGCTGAAAACGGCAAAAAAGCCAAGAGTCCAAAGACAGCCCCTTCGAAAAAAACCTCAAGGAACTTCAGTGGCCTGACAAAGCATTTGTGATCCACCCGCCGCCAAGAATCCTATCGTCCTCTATGAAAACGCAGGCCTGTCCAAAGGCAACCCCATATTCAGGTTCCTCAAAAGTAACCTCAGCCTCATTAGCCCCTGCCCTTGTAACCTTGGCCCGAACGGGACTGTGGGTGGACCTGATCTTAACCTCGCACCCATAACCACCTTCAAAGGTATCTGGACTTTGAAGCCAATTAACCTCTTTCAAATAAATTTTGTGCTTCGCAAGGTCTTGGTAGGGACCAACAATGACCCGGTGGGCTTCAGGCTCAAGGCGAATAACATACAAAGGTTCGGCGGCCGAAACGCCAAGCCCACGGCGCTGACCAACAGTATAGTTGATAATACCTTGATGGACACCTAAGACAGTGCCATTCACATGCACAATCTCACCCGCCTCCAGTACGCCAGGACGCAATTTTTCAACAACAGAACTATACCCCCCGCTTGGAACAAAGCAAATATCTTGGCTGTCTGGCTTTTCAGAAACCTCTAGACCAAAGCGGCGCGCATGGTCCCTAGTTTCTGACTTTTCCATACCGCCCAGCGGAAAACGTAAATAATCCAATTGGTCTTGGGTTGTTGTGAATAAAAAATAGCTTTGGTCGCGGTTATAATCCTTGGCTCTTAAAAGTCTAGCCCCCTCAGGAGATGGAGCGCGGCGGACATAATGCCCCGTCACAAGGGCCTTAGCCCCAAGGTCACGCGCCGTTGCCAAAAGGTCCTTAAACTTCACCTTTTGGTTGCAACGAATGCAGGGAATAGGTGTTTCCCCCTGCAAATAACTGTCCACAAAGTCGTCAATGACGTTCTGCCTGAAAAGATTTTCATAATCAAGAACATAGTGCGGAAAACTTAAGCGATCAGCCACAGTCCGTGCATCATAGATGTCTTGCCCAGCGCAACAGGCACCTTTTTTTTGAACCATCTCGCCATGATCATAAAGCTGTAAGGTAATTCCAACGACGTCATACCCGGCTTCAACCATCAGGGCAGCGGCCACAGAAGAATCAACCCCCCCTGACATAGCAACGGCAATACGTGCGCCCTTTTCGACCCCATCTAGACTAATCATCAAAAGCTCTCAGCACGTTTTAACCAAATGGTTTTTCGAATGATTCTGGTTATGGAGTAGATAACCAAGAAAGGGTAAATCCAAGTCAAAGCCGTCCCAAGGAACGCGCATATGGATTGAAAACCAAGCAAGGACATTCCAAAAGTCGCAGATAAAGTGATTCCTATGGACTGCGGACGGGTAAGGCGATTCCGACTGATATCCTCTTGAAGAAAATCAACCACAAGGGTCGTCAAAACAGTTGCTGTTGCAAGGCAAGATACCGCAAGCGTGAAGGCAACAATAGGCATCGAATACTGGCCAAGCGCATGCCTTGCAATTTCAACCAATAGAGACTCAGGGGCAACACCTTTTAGATAAGGCGCATATTCGGCCCCCAGCATCACGAAACCAACATAAACCAAACTTAGAAGCAGGGCGCCAATCAAACTTGCGTAAATGCCCTTTTTCAATAGGTTCTTTTCATCATCCAAGCCACCTTTTGAAACTAAATTAATCTTAAGGTATTCATAAATGGTGCAGGCAAAGAAAAAACCCGCTATCAAATCCATCGTTTGATACCCCTGCAAAAAGCCAAGGTTAAACGCATCTTTTGGTGTTTGAAAAGTTGCAACAGGACCGTCCCCGAAATAAAGCCCGGCCAGAATCAAAAGCACAATGCCCCCAAGTTTAAAGGGGGTCAAAACAAGACCGATGATGTTCACAATTTGATTACGCTTCCAGATCAAAATGCCTGTCAAAATGCAAAAACAAAAGCTAAACAAGGCAAACGATAAATCAGGAAACATCAAACCCAATCCACCAAAAGCAACAGTAATACACCTTGGGATAACACCAAAAGGACCCATAAGTGATAACATCAAAAGGGTTAGCAAAAAGGCTGGTACTTTCCCAAGGGACGCAAAGTATTCCCTTCTGTCGCCTTTGAATTGAATCATACCAAGCAAACCTAGAAAAGGAACGCAGACAGCCGTAATAATAAGCCCAGCAATGGCGTAAACATAATGATCTGATGTTTCGTAACCAACTAACAAAGGAAATACCAGGTTTCCTGACCCAAAAAACATAGAAAACATGGCAAACCCAGCTGTTAAAACAAGCTTATGGGACTGCATTTAGGGTTCCTCATACAGGGACTTTTAAGTCCCGATTTTTTACCAAGAGGCTGATTCTAAATCACTTTTTTATTTATTGCCACCGAATTTTCTTTACCGCCTATTGAAAAGCTTTTCGATATCTTCTTTTTTAAGCTCAATATAGGTTGGGCGGCCGTGGTTGCACTGCCCTGAATGTGGGGTTTCCTCCATTTGACGGAGCAGGGCATTCATCTCTGGCAACGATAGGTTTCGGCCAGCCCGCACGCTGTTGTGACAGGCCAGGGTGGACAGAACTTCATGAAGATGTTCTGTAAGGGAATAATGATTTCCAAATTCTTTAAAGTCTGCGATCAAATCCCGAATAAGGGCAGGAATGTCCGTGTTGCTAAGAAGCGCTGGAATTTGCCGAACGACCAAAGACGTTTCGCCAAAGATTTCGATTCCCATCCCAAGGCGCTCTAAATCCGGAAGATAGGGCTTTAAAATTTCCACGTCCGTTTCAGTCAAGGTTACAATCTCCGGCAGCAAAAGGGTCTGCCCCCGGATTTCCTTAGCGCTATATTGTTCCTTCATCTTTTCGTAAACAAGGCGTTCATGGGCTGCATGTTGGTCCACAATCACAAGGCTGTCCTTGGTCTGGGACAAGATATAGGTTTTGTGTATTTGGGCTTTTGCGGTCCCCAAGGGGTATTCTTCTTCCAAAACTGGATCAACTGCCAAATGAACGGCTTCATCCACAAAGGCTTTCGCTTGAAGGTTTCCACCGCCAATACCAGAAATTCTGCTTTGAAAGGGCACGGAATTACCTTGCGGAAAGGCAGAATAGCTTCTTGTGGTCATGCCTGTGGCTGAATGATTGTCCCTTAGGACGGCAACAGCATCCCTAGCCAAATGGGTCGAGGTTTCGCCCGAAACTTCACTTAGGGTTTGCTTTAAGGCACTAATTAAAAGGCCGCGCACAATTTGGGCATCCCTAAAACGCACTTCAGTTTTTGCGGGATGCACATTCACGTCAACCTCAAGGGGGTCGACTTTTAAAAACAAAGCAAGAGATGGATACCGGTTCCCAGGCAAGAAATCCTGATAAGCAACCCGGACTGCTGACCCCAGAACCTTGTCCTTTACAGGGCGATCGTTAACAAAAAGGTACTGACCTGTGGATTGGCTTGAATTATAGGTTGGAAGGCTAGTCCAACCCACAAGTTCCCCCCCATCCCGTTTGGCAACCACTTCCCGTGCATTCTCAATAAAGGTTTGGCCCAAAACAGCCTTCAAGCGTTCTTGAAGGTCTTTGCACAAGGGGTAATGGAACACCGTCCGTGTTCCATCTTTTAAGGTGAACTCAACGGACGGATGAGCAATTGCCAAACGGTTTAAATGATCGGCGCAATGGCCCAATTCTGTTCCTGAGGATTTGAGAAACTTAAGTCGGGCGGGTGTTGCGTAAAAAAGGTCGCGCACCGTAACCCGTGTTCCCCCTGGGTGGGAAGCTGGAATCAGGTCACCCTTTACGCTGCCCTCAACATCCAGTTGCCATGCCATCTCTTCATCGCGGGATTTACTGACAATCGTCAGACGGCTGACTGAACCGATGGATGGAAGGGCTTCCCCCCGAAATCCAAAGCTATGAATATTAAACAAATCCCCTGCGTTCAGTTTTGATGTGGCATGCCGTTCAACACATAAACTTAAGTCCGCCTGGTTCATGCCGCACCCATCATCCATCACTTGAATTAAGGTTCGGCCGCCATCCCGCAAATTAACCTCTATTCGGGTTGCGCCAGCATCTATCGCATTTTCAGCTAATTCCTTAACAACGGCAGCTGGCCGTTCAACCACCTCGCCTGCTGCAATTTGGTTAATCAAGGACGAATTAAGAAGTTTAATGCGTTGAATCATGATTTCTGGGGCTGGGACAATAAATTAGGCTTTTTCGCAAAGCACCATAAAATTAATCCTGGCAAAGCTGCTAAAAATTGGACGACCCCGAACAACAAAGACAAAGCCAAGGCTTCTTCCTTGGGGATTCCATAAACGCTTAGGATGACAACCATCGCCCCTTCTCTTAGGCCCCAACCAGCGAAGGAAATAGGAATGGCTGAAATAATCACAACAAGGGGGATCACCACAAAAACCTGGGAAAGGGTTAAGGAAAGCCCCATCCCAACAGACAAAAGGAAAGCAGCGATGATGACCAACAAGGAAGCGACTTGGGACGTTAAAAAGATTAGAACGGCTTCTTTTTTATCAGAAAACGTCGCTGTGACTGCCTCTGAGAAATCAACAATGGGCTTTAAAAAGACTGGCAATAACGCCCTAGCAAATTTCAGGCCGTACATGGTCAAAAGCCCCCCCGCAACAAAGGCTACAACCAAAACCATCATTTCCCCAAGAGATGTGGTGATAAGGGTTTTCCATTCCACAAAACATCCCAAAATTGCAAAAATCACAAAACTTGCAATTCCATAAAGGCGATCGATTAGGGTGGTGCTGACCGAAAGGGTTGTCGAAATTTTGTAGTGTTGCTTTAGGATGATTCCCTTATAAACATCCCCCCCAACAGAACTTGGCAAACATTGACTTAGGAAAGACCCGATTGCCGTATGGTAAACTGCATCCCACAGGGGAATGGGAATCGCAATTGTGCGAATAATTCTTTGCCACCTTTGGGCCGTGGCCAAAACCCCAAAGATAACGCTTACAACGCCAAGGCCTAAAAAGTGGTAAGGAACGCGCTTTAAGGTCAACAAAACCTGATGAACATCTATGTTATTGATCAGAAAATAGACAATAAGCCCTGTTAAACAAATTTTGACAAAGAAAAAAAGAAACGCTTTGTTCATGAAGAACCGTCTGTATTGAGGCCGTCCCCCTTTTTACCAGGTCTTTTGGGGGAAATAAACCAAATACTCTTGGAGGCCTCTCATGAAAAAACCATGTCATGGCTTTAGGCCTTTTTCATGAGGCGATTCTGCTTGTCTATTCTTTGAACATCTCTTGCAGGGTGTTTAATATCTTTCTCTGGGTGTGTTTGTTCAAGTGAGCCAGTTTTTTGATCAGGCGTGATTGATCAATAGTTCTAATCTGGTCTAGAGCAATCTGACCTTTTTTGTCCAACAGCACAAGGGGAACACGGGTAGGATATTCACGTTCCGTAGTTGTCATAGGGGCAACGATAACAACCTTAAGATGGTGGTTCATCTCATCAGGGGAGAGAACGACACAGGGGCGTGTTTTCTGCATTTCAGCCCCTTGCGTTGGGTCCAGGGTCACCAGAAATACATCAAAACGACTAGGCCTTCCAGAAACGGCTACCATTGCCAGTCGCTTTCATCCCATTCGTTTGTAATGGCCTTAACATCTTTAAACTCTTCCTCTGATTGGTCTATCTTTGAAAAAGCTGCTTTCCATCCTTGTCGTGGCCCATGAATTGCTTTGATAATAAGTTTGTGGTCGACAACTTCCGCCTCAACTGTTTTTTCAAAACCGCATTGCTCAAGAATGGATTTGGGCAATCGAATTCCTTGAGAATTTCCAATCGCTACTATTTCCATGTGCATTCTTCTCTCCAAGACTTTGCTTTATGTAGCTACATTGTAATTACTTTTTGGATAAAGTCAAGGAATTTTTCATGACGTAATCTCCCTCTTCTACACTCCCCCCATTAGACAACGCAGTGTGCAAGTTTTAATTTCCTGATCCTTCACCTTTCCAGGAGCCCATGAAAAAGGTCCTGTCATCATCCCGGAAAATTGGACGAGTCCAAGCTTTGCTTGGATTACGAGTCCTTTATCCGGGATCTTTTTCAAAAGTCTGCCAAGAAAGATCCCGGGTATTAAGGTTCATCTCGGGGCAAAGCCCCGGTTCACCTAAATCCCGGGATGACAAAGTCTCTCAAAACCAAAACTTGCACACTGCGTTAGACATTAAATCGGAAATGAAATATATCCCCATCCTTAACAAGGTAATCACGGCCCTCTTGCCTTAGTTTCCCAGCCGTTTTGGCCCCAGATTCCCCATTACAGGTAATGTAATCCTCATAAGCAATGGTCTCTGCGCAAATGAATCCCCGTTCAAAATCAGAATGGATCGCACCCGCTGCCTGCGGGGCCTTGGCGCCCTTGTAAACTGTCCAGGCCCTTGCTTCTTTTGGACCAACTGTAAAAAATGTCAAAAGGTCCAAAAGTTTATACCCTTCACGAATGATCCGCTTTAACCCAGTTTCCTTAAGGCCCAAGCTTTCAAGATACTCTTTTTGATCTTCTAAGGATTCAAGGTTCGCAACCTCAGACTCAATGGCAGCGGAAATTACAACAGCTGCAGCCCCCTCTGACTTTGCGTAATCAAAGACCTTTTGTGTAAGGTGATTGCCCGTCGCAGCTTCCTGTTCCGAAACATTGCAGACGTACAAAATGGGCTTGCTAGTGATCATTTGCAATTGTTCGTACAAAGGAAGATCATCCTTAGCGATATCAACAGACTTTGCGGGTTTTCCTTCCTGAAGGGCAATCAAAACCTTTTGGGCAATTGGCAAAAGGGCTTTTGATTCAAGGTCATTACTTTTCGCCTTTTTCTCCAAGGAAGCAACCCGGCGTTCCAGGCTTTCCATATCAGCCAAAAGCAATTCTGTTTCAATGGTGGTCAAATCACGCAAGGGGTCAACGGATCCCTCAACATGGGTGATATCATCATCCTCAAAGCACCTTAGGACATGAATAATTGCATCCGTTGAACGGACATGCCCCAGAAATTGGTTACCAAGCCCCTCGCCCTTGCTGGCGCCACGAACAAGACCCGCAATATCAACAAATTCAAGCTGAGTTGGAATAATCTTAGCAGATCCAGCGATTGCAGCAATTTTATCCAAACGGTCATCAGGAACACTGACGCGCCCTGTGTTGGGTTCAATTGTGCAAAATGGGTAATTAGCAGCCTCAGCGGCAGCTGTCGCGGTTAGCGCATTGAAAAGGGTGGACTTACCCACATTCGGTAATCCTACGATTCCACAGTTAAATCCCATACTTAAGTTAGCCTTTCAAAACGAATGTTATTATCTAAGGAACGCCCTTTGTTGTGGAGTACTCAAAGTGAATCACTTCCTCAGGGTACAAAAAATGACGAATGGCGTGGGCAGCCTGCGCAGCCTCAGCAAAACCAGTCAAAATCAGTTTAAGCTTATGCGGGTATGTTGCAATATCGCCAATTGCGTAAACGCCTGGTCTGTTGGTTGCGGACGTACCCGGTTCAATTGAAATATGATGCTTCGACAGACCCAATTCCCATTCTGCAATAGGACCAAGGTTCATAGATAATCCAAAAAATGGCAACAGCACGTCGGCCTTTATTTCCTGTTTTTCCCCCTCCAGGGATTCAACCTCCACATGACTTAGCTGCCCGTCAGCTCCCCTTAACCCAGAAAGCTGAAAGGGAATAACCAAGTCAATCGTCCCTGCATCCGCAAGGGATTTCAGCCGCGCTTCACTTTCAGGGGCCGCCCGGAATTTAGGGCGTCTGTGGACAACGGAAACACGGGCAGCAATTTCGCTTAGCGAAAGCGCCCAGTCAACTGCAGAATCACCGCCGCCAGCAATGACAACATGTTTCCCGCGGTAGCTTTCCCTTGAATTAACATAATAGTGAACGGATGTGCCTTCAAAAGCCTCAATCCCCTCCAGGGGTGGCCTATTGGGGCCAAAGGCACCAACGCCCGCTGCAATGATCAGGGATCTTGCCTGAATAACGGTTCCCTTGCTGCCTATGATTTGCCACAAACGACCCTCAGCATCCAGTTGTTCAATCTGCTGGACTTGTTCCCCCAAATGGAAAGTGGGGTCAAAGGGCAGCGCTTGCCTGTGAAGGTTGGAACTGAGATCAGCCCCCAAAATTTCAGGATGAGCTGGAATGTCATAAATAGGTTTTTCTGGGTAAAGGGCAGCGCACTGACCCCCAACACGGTCAAGGGCATCAAAAACATGGCACTTTAGTTTTAGCATGCCACATTCGAAAATCGCAAAAAGCCCAACCGGCCCTGCGCCAATAATCACAACGTCTGTTATGTGCGTCATTTCATACCCTTAATCTAAAAAAAAATGGGGAGCGAAACACCCCCCATCTTTGGGTAACTTTTCTTAGAAGTTTAAGCGAGGGCTTTGACCTTTTTGGCCAAGCGGGAAACTTTACGGGAAACTGTATTTTTATGCAAAAGACCCTTGCTAACACCGCGCATCAGTTCGCGTTCAGCCTGGACCAATGCTGTCGCAGCCTCTGTCTTGTCAGTCTTACCCTCAAGCATCGTTTCCACCCTTTTTACGAATGTGCGGATACGGCTCATGCGGTTTTGGTTGATAAGCGTACGACGTGCAGTTTTGCGGATACATTTTTCCGCAGATTTATGAGAGGCCATTAAAATACCTTTACCTAAAACAAATTGAGAACGAATTTTGCTGTTATTTGTACATAAAATACGGACCAAGGTCAAGAGAAACTGCAGGGCCGTTCACCATGTAAGGTTCTGTCATCTCGGAACGTAGTTGAACAGCGGCTTTGCCGCATAGTGAAACTTGGTCTCCGGGATCTTTTTCAAAAGTTTGCTCTACTAGATTCCGGGTCATAAGCCCTGAACCGCAGAAAATCTGCGGATCCGGCTAATGCCCGGAATGACATGGGCTCTGTGGGTTGCATAGGATACAGTCAAGGATATCACGGCCTTGTATTACTTAACGAATAACCCACCTTATGCCGTAAAGACCGGGCCGCCCTTGCATAGTCAAAGGAACCAACCAATTTTTCAAAATGACCGCCCCATAAATTTGTTAAATCAACCTGCTTTCCTGTCTTGTTTGTATATAGTTCGTTAACTAAGGAATAAGCTTGATCTTGGGTTGCATGAATAGGTTGAATCTCATCATTAGCCCCCCCTCTTCTTCCTGATTGAAGCGTGCTAAGATAGGACTTTGAAACCCAAGCCCCAATGTTGTAGTTGTTCAAAATTCCCATCAATAAGGGGTAAGTTGGCGTTTCAGCCTTCCAGTCAGGGTTGGTGGGAAATTCAAGCAACTGACCTGAATCGTCACCCGGACTCTCTTCAACCTGATCAATTGAAGTTTTCTTGAATAAGGCCACCATGTCTCTTTCTATGATTGACCTAAAATCATCCAAGGAATAAAACAGACTGGTCAGCGGACTATTAATCTTTGCGATTCCACCGGCACGTCTTTGCCTTGAAAAGGCGCTAATTTGGTCGCCTATTTTTACATAAATATCTTCTGCCTCACTCCAAGCCTCCGGAGAAATCAAAGCTTTCAACTGATTCTTTTCCCCAAAATACAAAGAACACGCACCATATCTATTGACTTTAAATTCTATTTTTTCACCAGACTCTGCCTGAATCTTATCAAGATAGATTTGTAAGTTATCACGCTCAGCAAGGGTCTTGTTTGCAATTTCCGCCTCTGAAAGCATATCAAATCCATCATCATTCTTGTGATGGGCCATCCAGACAGCAATTTCTTCCTCTGCCGGAACGGAAACCGGAAGACCTGCGTCCACTTTTTGTGCATCTATCCTTTCGCCCAGTTCCTTTTCTTCCTGGTCTATACGTTTTTTATGAACCCGGTAGACATCAATAAGCTGCCTTCTTAACTCTCCATAGGTTCCACGAAAGTTGATTTTCTCCCCATAACGCATCAAAAGATCTTCAGATTCAGCATCATAATGATTGGCAAAAAAATCTTTTTCTATCCTGGTCCTAATCTCAGCTTCAATCTCTTTGGCATTGCTATCCCATTTCCTTTCATCAGGCTCTTCTCCTAAATCAAACGGATAGTTGAGGATATCACCCATCTCTTCTTCTAATGCAGCTTTAACTCTATCCTCTATTTCATTTAAGACCCTATCCATCACCCTCCTAATACGGCCACTTGTGCCAGAAATTCTATCCGCCAAAACAAAAATAGTTGGGTCTTTTAGATTGTCCAAAACTTGATCTTTGGCTTCTTGCCGGCTTTCATAGCCCAGACTAAAGAAACCACATTGATTGCTGACCCCGCTGGACCCATAGAATCTTAGGAAGGTTGGCTTATAAGTTATCTCCCCGGTCTCCTGATTAAAAACGGGCATCGCATAATATCTTAGGCGCTGCTTTAAATTTTCTTGATCGATTTCAATTCTTTGAAGATCGTTGATTCTGACAGGCTTTTGAAGAGCATCCAAAAGGTCCTGATTGATAAGTTCATCTGGGTTTAGGGCCCTCAAAAAATCCTCTATGCTCTCAAGGTTATGATCGTTAGCCTGATAAGAAAAAAGTCGTTTCAAATCCTCAAGCGTTGACTCTGGATTATAAAGGTAATTTTGAATGGCGCTGACAAGGGCAACAAGAATTGCCTGGCTTGCAGCATTTGCTTTGCTGCCCTTTGTGTATGGAAAAACCCTGGGATTTTTATCATTCAGAGCACCCTGCTGCGTTTCAAGCATTCTAAACTTTTCAACTGCCACAAGGGCACGAATCAGTTGGCCCCTAGCTTCCCCTTCCAGAAACGCTACGTTGGTGTCGGGAAGTTTAAGAGATTTAACCAATTGCAGAGAAAGATTGTAAGCCTTTTCGGTATTCAGAGTCGTTTCCAACTGGTCGGCAATACCCTTAACGAACTCAATGGTCTGAGGAGTTACAGGCTGAACAGGAAAATCTTCTTGCTTCTCTTCTTGCCCTTGTTCTTCTTGAATTCTCTTCCATTCAATGGCGTTATATTTGTTGGCATCTGGGTCAATGGCTTCCCCCAAAAGCTGGCGCACTTTAGCATCATGTTTTAGAACAGCCTCATCCTCGCCGGCATAGGGGGTCAAAAGTTTGGAAACATCATCGAAAAGATTTTGTTTTCTTAAATAATCAGCGGCCTTCTTCACCGCATCAGTGGCAAGTTGTTTCTCTGTTGCATTAAGAATCCGGCGCTTGTGACTTTGCTTTCGAAGACCATCAACTCCCTCGCCCCTTAGAACCATAGCAATGATAGATTTTGCAGCGGCTGTTGCCCTTGCTTCCTCTTTATACAGGGACAATTCGTGGGCAAGCATATTGACGGCTTGCACGGGCTTGCTAATCTCATCTTTGGTTCTGGTCACATAATCGGAACTTGTCATATTCAAAACATTATCAACCATCCCCTGGTCAACAAGGGCATAGACAGTCTGACTGCACAAGAAAAACAGAAAGAAAAGGCGTTTCATTTAAAAAATCCACAGACGTTGAATCTTATAGAAAACTATAGCAATCTAATTATAAATAAAAGGTTAATTCAACCGTGTATTCATTTTATTAAGCCACTGCGCTGGTTCAGTGCCCAAAAGCTCTTCCGCTTGCTCAGCTATGGCTGTCAGAACAGGGATGATCAAATCTTCTTCATCCCGTCTAAAGTTGGAAAGAACATAGGGCGAAACAGCATCCTTGTGACCAGGGTGACCGATGCCAATGCGCAAATGCCAATAGTTTTTGCCAATGTGTTGATCTAGACTGGCAAGGCCATTGTGCCCCCCCGTCCCGCCGCCTATTTTTAACTTGACCCTGCCTGGAGCCAAATCTAAATCGTCGTGAATGACGTAAACGGATTCTGGGGGAATTTTATAAAAACGAATCAAGGGCCCTACTGCCTGGCCCGATAGATTCATAAAGGTTGCAGGTTTGCACAAAAGAACCCTGTGGGGGCCGATTTGCCCTTCGCTGACCAAGGAATTAAACTTGGCCTTAAAGGGGGGGAAACGATAACTTTCGGCGATTGTGTCAACCACCATAAAGCCAACGTTGTGCCGGTTCATCGCATACTGCGACCCCGGATTGCCCAGGCCAACCAGCACAAACATAAAATCCCCCCAGCGTTAAGATTACTGG
>Ga0208872_1001165_pt1 | contig 16667 bp, 7 predicted proteins | sample CryBogCBH12Aug08_FD_185508 | JGI IMG/M metagenome (GOLD analysis project Ga0208872, IMG submission 185508) | Freshwater microbial communities from Crystal Bog, Wisconsin, USA - CBH12Aug08 (SPAdes) | ecosystem: Environmental > Aquatic > Freshwater > Lake | place: Crystal Bog, Wisconsin, USA...
CGCATGGAATCGGTAGGGTCTATCCATAAATCATGGTTATCACCATGTGGTAATTTGATCTCCTGATTAAAATGTAGGCCCCCATCAGTTGACTTATAGAAATTTACGTTCAATCCGTAGACTACTTCCCTGTTTTGGGGATCGGCCACTATTCTTGAATAATAAAATGCCCGCTGCCGCAGTTTTCGCTCATTATTCACCAATTTCCAGGTTTCCCCGCCATTATCCGAACGGAATAGCCCTCCCTCATTGGCTTCTACGATGGCCCATACACGATTGGAATCCACGGGAGAAACAGTTACGCCTATTTTCCCGATGCCTCCAGCAGGCATTCCGGGCTGGTGGGTTATATTTTTCCAGGTAGTACCGCCATCGGTTGATTTATAGAGTGCCGAAGTGCCGGTATCAGCCCACATTTTATAAGGGGTGCGGTATACTTCCCAGATAGTGGCATAAATTATATTGGGGTTTTGCTGATCAATTACCAGATCTTCTGCTCCTGCATGATCATTGATATATAAAATCTTATTCCATGTTTTACCCCCGTCAATGGTTTTAAATACACCTCTTTCTGTATTGGGTCCAAAAGCATGCCCCAGTGCAGATACATATACAATATCCGGATTGGTAGGGTGTATTCTTACACGGGATATGGATTGTGTATTGTTCAGGCCAATATGGCTCCAGGTTTTTCCTGCATCTACTGATTTATAGACCCCATCTCCCTGCATGATATTGCCCCTGAACTCCGTTTCTCCGGTACCGATATACACTATATCCGGATTGGAAGCTGCAACAGCCACTGCCCCTACAGAGGAACTGGTGATTTGTCCGTCAGTTACCGGTTTCCAGGTCAGTCCCCCATCTGTAGTTTTCCATAAACCTCCGCCTACTGCGCCGAAATAATACTCGTATTTCCGTGCAGCACTGCCTGCAATTCCCAAAGACCTGCCTCCTCTGTTGGGGCCAATATTGCGCCAATGCATACCTTTATACAGGTCTGTAGAATCTTTTTTTAAGGAAGGGGTTTGTCCTGCTATAGTGAGTGACAACAATAAAGCAAAAAAAGTAAGCATTCTGCTGTTCAAAATAGGTTTCATATTATAAAGTTAAGTTTGGTGGAAGAAATAGGATTTATTGACCCCGTAGCTTCAGCAAAATACTGATTTACTTTTAAATACTCATTTTCCCGTTTATCTAATTATTGATAGTTTACATCAAATACTTCCTTACTTTCAATATCCATTAATTTTTATTTATCATGAAACTGAAGACAATTTTTCAATGGTTGCTGTTTGCAGCATCAATTGCTGTTTACCATTCCAATGCACAAAACAGTGCTGTTACTTCCAAATATGATCAGCATAAAGTATTTACACCACTGTTTTATACGAACAATGGAAATGAATACCGTTCTGCCAGCGGGGAACCGGGTCCTAAATACTGGCAAAACCGTGCTGATTATAAAATAAATACCACATTAGATACAGGATCACATAAAGTAAGCGGTTCCGTAGTGATTACTTATACCAATAACAGTCCTAATAAATTGCCTTTTTTGTGGTTGCAGCTGGATCAGAATATTTACAGACAGGATTCCCGTGGCCAGGCAACTGCAGATGTGAAGGGTGGCCGTTTTGTAAATAAAAATTTTACTCAGGGGGATGAAATAAAATCTGTTGAGATCATTTCAAATGGTAAAGCTGAAAAAGCCGACTATATCATTAACGATGCAAGAATGCAGATTCGGTTAAAAGATGCTTTAAAATCAAGTGGTGGAATCATTCAATTAAAAATTACGTATGCATTTTCTGTTCCCGAATACGGAACTGACAGAACGGGCAGAACTAAAACAAAGAATGGCTGGATCTATGAAATTGCACAATGGTTTCCGCGTTTTTGTGTATTTGATGATGTGGTGGGATGGAATACAATCCCTTATATGGGTTCCTCAGAGTTTTATCTGGAATATGGTGATATTGATTACACCATCACAGCGCCTGCTGATTTGCTGGTAGTGGGTTCCGGTGAATTACAAAATCCATCAGAAGTATATACTGCAAGTACCATCGCCAAATTAAATCAGGCAAAAAACAGTGATACCACCATAAGTATCAAAGATTCCTCCAGTCTGAATAATACTTCCTGGCATCCATCAAAAAACAATCTTACCTGGCATTTTATCTGTAAGAATACCAGGGATGTGGCATGGGCTGCTTCGAGAGCATTTATCTGGGATGCATCCAGGATCAATTTGCCCAGTGGTAAAAAAGCATTGGCTCAATCCGTGTATCCTATAGAAAGTATTGGTAAAGACGGATGGGGCAGATCAACTGAATATGTAAAAAATTGTATTGAACTATATTCTAAGGAATGGTTTGAATTTACTTATCCGGTTGCCACCAATGTTGCCGGTAATATAAGTGGTATGGAATATCCCGGTATAGTATTTTGCCAGCAGGGTGCTAAAAAAGGTGGATTATGGGGGGTAACCAATCATGAGTTCGGGCATAATTGGTTTCCAATGATTGTTGGTTCTAATGAACGGAAATTTGCATGGATGGATGAAGGCTTCAATACTTTTATCAATGATGTGGATACAAAAGATTTTAATAAAGGAGAATACTTCAGCAAATCAGATGCGCAAAAAAATGCGAAATATTTTTTCAATGCTGCTTCTGAATCCATCTTAAATACACCCGATGTTTTAAGCCCGATGTCCTTGGGTATTGCTGCTTATGGAAAACCAGGTTTGGGTTTATCTATTTTGCGCAATCAGATTCTGGGGGTGGACAGGTTTGATTATGCATTCAGAACTTATGTAAAACGTTGGGCTTTCAAACATCCTACTCCTGATGATTTCTTCAGAACAATGGAAAATGCCGGTGGAGAAGACCTAAGCTGGTTTTGGCGGGGATGGTTTATAAATAACTGGAAATTAGATCAAAGTGTAAAAGATGTAAAATATATAAGCAATGATCTTAAAAAAGGGGCATTGATTACCATAGAGAATTTAGAAGAAATGGCCTTACCGGTTATTTTGGAAATCAAGCAGGAAAATGGAAAATCTGATACCATCAATTTACCGGCTGAGATCTGGCAACGGGGCAGTTCATTTACCTTACATTTTAATTCCACTTCTAAAATTACCAGTATTGTTATTGATCCTGAACATGTTTTTCCTGATTTTAATCCAGCAAACAATACCTGGTTGGCCGCTAAACCTAAATTGGTGCCAGCGGGTGTTACGGCAAATGATATTATAACTAACTATATCAAGGCAATTGGTGGGTCAGATCAGTTAAAATCTGTTACTTCACTTGCTATCAATGCATCAGGTTCAGTGCAGGGAATTGAAGTGCTTTCAGTTGCTAAACATAAATCTCCTGATAAATACCTGCAGGAAATTACTGTTCCGGCCATGAATATGGTAGCCGCTCATATTGCCATAAATGGAGATGATATTATATTGAATCAGAATGGCCAGGCTGTACCGGTTACAGATGAAATGAAAAAATCATTAAAAGAACAAGCAGTTATCTTTCCTGAATTTAACTATGCGCAAAATGGGTACACGCTTACACTTGATCCTAATTTAGAATTACTGAATGAGGCTTATGTTTATGTGGTAACAATCAGTAATGGTAACGGTAAAATAATTAAAAGATATTTTGATGAGAAATCTGGGTTACTGGTAAAAGAAATTACTGAAACCAAAGGGGTAACCAATTCTACTGTAGAATTTAGTGATTACAGAGAAATAAGCGGCATTAAATTTGCATTTGATAGAAAAACAGATTTGGGTGGACAGAACATTGACTTTAAGGTTAAAGAAGTAAAAGTGAATGCAAATATTCCTGATACGGATTTTAAATAACTGAATATAATTAACATAAAAAAGGCTTCCAAATGGAAGCCTTTTTATATAAAACTATCCCTAATCATCATCTTTATATTGCTTATCCAGTTTAAGTCCCAGTGCCCTTAAATGTTTTGGCTGTACGGCGAAGTATTTTTCAGGAAAGGGTTTGTCACCATAAATGGTTGACCAGATATACCTGCTGAAAATCAACGCATCCCTGTCAATCAGATCGGGTTTGGAGAAATCCATTTTCTGTGTTAAAGGGGCCAACCTGGCGGTGGTTTTACTTAATTTATCTTTTGGAGGGTTCATCTCGTCTATAGCAACAGAGGGTGTTACCGCATTATATCCGGTATAATCAGGGTTTTTCACAAAACAATCTGTCATTAAGGGTGCCATTGCCACCAACTGATTGAAGGGTTGTACACCAAATATCTGGCAAATCGTGTGGAGTACGGATGACTGGTTATAAAACTTACTGAGCAGGTTATGCCGCTTTGCAAAAGGGCTCGCAATATAGCAGACAGACCGGTGTGCGTCTACATGGTCCGTTCCGCTTTGTGGGTCATCTTCATTGATAAATACCGCCATATCTTTCCAGAAAGAACTTTTTGTAAGGGCTTCTACCACCCTGCCGGTTGCCAGGTCATTATCTGCTACATAAGCCCGGGGTGTGGGTACATTTTCCCCATACCCACTGGTATGGTCATTGGGCAAATAAAGTATGATAAACTCCGGCAGGTTGCCTTTCACTTCATATTCCTGCAGTGCTTTAATAAACCAGTCGGCCCTTACCTGATCTGTAATCGTTAAATTCCATCCGGGAAATCGTACATCACTGTATTTTTCAAGTGTCCCCATTTGATAGGAACATTTATACCAAACAGAATCGCTTTTATTTTTCCAGGCAGTATAAATATTTGTCCAGGTTTTACCTTTTGTAACTTCTGCCAGGTCTGTCTCCCCAAAATTCCGGAAAGAAATACCCTTTCTAAGCAGGTGGTCCCAGATAAATCCACATCCGGCATAACACAAAGGGTCAGTTCCAAAATCATAGGCACAACGCCCTCCTGAAAAGTCTTTTTCATGATACGGAGTGGTAATACCCTGTATGGCCCATTGGTGCCCGTCGCTGGAGTTCACACCATTGCAATAATAATTGTCCAGCAAAAGAAACTGCCTGGCCAATTGATGCGCATTGGGTGTTACTGAGTCCCCGAACTGAACCAAATGCGGATCGCAGTTGCCTGTTCCAATATCTCCAAGTTCCTGGTCGAATTTCTTATTTTCCCTGATAATATATACTACATGTTTTATGGCTGATGGCTCGCCGGTATGGACAGGTACCGGAACAGGCTTTGCATTCAGATTGGCTTCAGCCTCTGTCCTTAGCATTTCTATAAAATGAAACCCCTTTTTTGCTTTTGCGGTATAGGCAGCTAACTGGGCTTTGTTTTGGGGTAGTACCACTTTCTGTAATGACTCCTGCTTTAGTGGCGTAACATTGCCAATAAATAAATGAGGCCCGTCTGTACAAACGGCCCCGGGGAAACCTCCCCCGGCAATAAACCCATAGGCTGCATTTTGTGGTTTTGCAGGATCAATCAGGGCAATGGAATTATTGCCGGCATTGGCAGCATATAATACTTTGCCATCCGGACTAAACGCCAAACCTGTCGTTAAACTGCCATAGGGCAGAGTAGGATCTGGCTTTGTGGAAATAGTATGTATTACTTTAAAAGTGCTTACATCTATAACACTGATTCCATCTCCGCTTTCATCAGTTACATAGAGCAGTTTGCCATCTGGTGATAAGACCATTGATTCCGGATGTATACGGGTGGTGATCTCTGCAACCACTTTTCCGGAAGGTATATCGATTACTGTTACTGAGCCACGCAATGCCACAGAACGGTTGTCTACAGCAACATCTGTCCCGGCAGATTTTTCTGTCCTGTCTCCCTTTTTGGGTTGAGGCCCTCCGAAATTGCTTACAAAGGCATATTTTTTGTCTTTGCTGATTATAATGGCATAAGGGCAAACACCTACCGGTATTTTGTTCAACACTTTGCCCCGTTTAATGTCTACAACAGCAACTTCATTGGGAATAGCCAATGCCACAAAAGCAATATTATCGCCAATTAGCCCAATACCCAAAGGGGTGGTTGTTTTATTGCCGGCAGACAAGTCTATTTTTTGGGTAAGTGTAAAAAAGCCGGATGGATTTATAGTACCTGTATATAAATTCTTTTTTGCACCGGTAAAATAAATGGTTGAATCATTATCATCCAGTGTCAGCCCGAACATGGATCCTGCTTCGTCTTTTTCGTAATCGTACTGGCTGATTACTTTAAAACTGTCTGTGCCAACAACAGATATGCCTGTGTTTTTCTTGACTACCAAAAATTTTTGATGCTGTGCAAGGTTCAGGTTTAATACCCTGGTACTCTGTGCCAAATTAAGAATTTGCCCCGCTGGGTTAAACAATTCACTGTTCGCAAACATCTGGTCTCCTGCTAAAAGCTGCCTCCAGGTTGTATCTACCGGCGCTCTTTTATCTTTATGCTTTTCCTGAAGCGTATTACTTGTGTTGACCTGTGCTTTGGCTGCAAATAACAGAAGCAACCAGGATAGGGTTGATATTAATTGTTGAACTTTCACCTTTCTTGTATTTAAATACTATAGGAGTAATATTCAAATGTCTGCCTTAATTTTTATTATACAGTTAACCGGATATTAATGTTATAATAATAATGCAGCTTTATCCCGGATGGTATATCTTTTCAGCATGCTGATAAATGGTGGTTTTATCCAGCGTCATCGGTTTCGTTTGCTGATGAATATACATTTCCATCTGATCTGTATAATGGGGCGAATCTTTATGTGCGGAAGCACCATAAGCATTGACAGACTCGATGATGGGTCCATCTTTTGTAAATCGAACCAGTTCTATATACGCATCACCGGAATACCCTTTCACCATTCCATTTTTATAGGGATTTGAATACATAGCTGCCAGTACATCCGGCAAACCAGGCAGGGGTAACTCTTTATCTCCCCGTACTATTTTTTGAATCTCACCCAACTGCAGGTTGGTTCTTCCAAAATCTTTCAGCATCTCTGCTTTAATGTCTGTTAACAAAGCCACACATTGATCTTTTGTAAGGGGGCCAGCTTTCCGGTAGGTACTGTTTGCTGCTGAAATTTTTTCATAGCATTTCAAAAAAGTACCAGCTCCAATACTCTCTGCATCCCCTTTTTTGTCCCAAGTTACCAGGTTATTGATCAGGTCTGCTATCTCTGGATACTCTTTTGATTGGAGCAGAAATAAAGTATCACTATTAATCGGGAATGCGAGTTTTACAGGATATTGCCGGTCGAATTTTATTTTTTTAAAATTGTCAAATGATATTACAGGATAGTTACTTAATAGCTCTGAAAACCGCAGGCTCCTGTTATTTTCATAGGTTTCATAACCCATTGTAATATCCCGGTTGATGGGGTTCTCCGGGCCTTCCGTTGCATGAAATGGAGCATGATTGGTATTGAAAACAAATCCACTTGCTGGTTCTAAAACTTGCGGAAGATCTGCAACAGGATGCAGGGTAGTCCATAAAGTAGCACTGGTATTGCCGGGTAATGTGGCCTTCCAGTTAAACCTGGGATCGCGGATGGGTAATCTTGCATTGCTGATATAGAAAATTGTATCAAAACGGTCGGCATACACAATATTATAGCCGGGTATTGCCAGCATATTCAATGCCTGTTTAAATTCCGTATAATTTTTTGCTTTATTAAACCGATACCATTCTTCCATTCCGCGAATATCCATTTGTGCAGGCATTCTGATGGAATAAGTCCCTTTTGGGGTGATTACCGTTGGGCCATAAATACTCCGGTATATTTTTTTGTGCACACCAATTACAAAACCTTTGAATTTAACTTTCAGATTAGCTTTATCTGCCTCCAGGGTTTTCCATTCTCCATCATATTTGTATTGCAATGGATTAGAGGGATTGATTTCCAACTGGTAAATATCTATTTTATCCGGTGCATTCACTGTATGTGCCCACCCCAGGTTTTGGTTGCATCCGTGCAAAATACAGGGTGCCCCGGGAAAATTGGCTCCCAGTATATTCCATCCTGCTTCACTGCATAAATGTGCCTCATAAAATGCGGCAGGGCCTTCCAGTGGCTGGTGTGCATTAATAGCCAGGTAAACCGCTCCATCGGTTGTTTTTTTACTGTTGAAAGCAAAAGCATTACTACCGGTAGCTTTAAAATTTTCAGGTAAGGGTACAGTGCCCTTCATTATAGAGGTTAATGCTTTGTCTGCCCCGGATAAGACGCATAATTGCAATACAGTATACTGAATCATATCTTTAGGCGTTACCGGAAATAACTTTTTTAACAGTATTTCATGAGGATGGTATTTTGCATAAGCATTTAAACCGTCGCAATACCCTTCCAATAATAATTTAAAATCACTGCTCAGATCTGTATCATATTTTTCATCCACCAATTCTTTAATGCGTAACAGGCGCATAATATAATCAACCGAAGCGCCATTCTTCCCCTTATACCTTGCCAGCATGCCTTTTCCGGCCATGAGTGACTGCTGTATGGTATTAAAATCATCCTCTGCATGTGCCCAGGCAAGTCCATACGCAACATCAGGATCTGTCTTTCCAAAAATATGGGGTACCCCAAAATGATCTCTTACAATATCAATTGCAGCAGGATTTATTTGGGCATTTAGAGTGGAAATGAATATGAAAAAAATGAATATGGAAAGCAAATTATTGCGCATAAGTTAATTTTTATTGCAGACTAATGGCTATACATTATTTTTAATCAGTTGTAGTTATAAGTCAATTCCAGGTTTCATTTATAGTGGTATTTTTACTTCTGCACAGTTTCTGAATCTTATTAAAAAGATAATATAATGATACCAAATTACTGTTTTATATGCAATAGTTTTATGAGAATAAAATAATACCATGTTCCTTAGAAATATCCTTGCATTCGTTTATTTTTTTTCTGCTTTAAGTTTGCTTCAGGCCCAGGATCTTAATTTAACAGAAAAGAATAGAATAAAACTACCAAATGGATGGTCATTAACGCCGGTAGGGAAAAACCTGCCATTAGGGGATCTTCCTTTAAACATTGCTGTCAGCAGGAATCATAAATTTGCAGCCGTAACCAATAATGGCCAAAGTACACAAAGTATTCAGTTATTAGATGCAAAAAACGATAAGGAATTAGATAAAGTTACGATCAGCAAAGCATGGGGTGGATTGGTATTTAGTGCTGAAGAACAATCGCTTTATGTATCGGGTGGTGATAATAACTGGATTCTGAAATATGTAATTATTAACAATAAATTGGTTGTAAGTGATACAATCAGGCTTGGAAACCCTTGGGGCAGGCAAAAAAATGCAGCTTCTATTTCTCCAACGGGTATTGCCCTGGACAACAAAAAAGAAATATTATACGTTGTAACCAAACAAGATAACAGCCTATACCTGATTAACCTGAAAACAAAAAACATTCTGCATAAAATAGAATTAGGCACCGAAGCCTATACCTGTATTTTGTCGAAGGATTTCTCTAAATTATATATAAGCCTTTGGGGAAGGGATAAAGTAGTAACTTTTGATACCAGGAAGAACGAATTAATCGATTCAATTGCAGTAGGAGATAATCCCAATGACCTGATTATTGCTCATAATGGCCGAACCCTATATGTTTCTAATGCGAATGACAATACAGTTTCTGTTATTGACCTTAAAAAATCTACTGTGCTGGAAACGTTGAATACGGCTGTTTACCCCACCCGCCTTAGTGGTTCAACCAGTAATTCAGTTGCATTGAGTAATGACGACAAAACGTTGTATGTTGCCAATGCGGATAATAATTGCCTGGCCGTTTTTGATGTTAGTAAACCAGGTTCCAGCCATTCACTTGGATTTATACCAACGGGTTGGTATCCTACTGTAGTTAGGGTAATTGACAACAAACTATATGTGGCAAATGGTAAAGGTTTTTCCTCATTCCCTAATCCTAATGGCCCAAACCCAATCAGTAAAAAAGAAATGGTACTGTTGCATGGATCTGATCCATTAAAGCCAAAGGAAGTTCAGTACATTGGTGGATTATTTACCGGAACTTTAAGTATTATTCCTTTGCCGGCTGAAAAAGAATTGTCAGTATACTCTAAAGCTGTATATCACAATACCCCCTATAATAACGAACAGGAAGTTACAGCAGCAGGAGAAGCTGGCAATCCTATCCCACGTAAAGTTGGGGATACCTCTTCTATTAAGTATGTATTTTATATCATAAAAGAAAACCGCACTTATGATCAGGTATTATCTGATTTTCCTCAGGGCAATGGCGATACCAGCCTGCTTTTATTTGGTAGAAATATTACTCCCAACCAGCATGCTCTTGTAGACAATTTTATTTTGCTGGATAATTTTTATGTAGATGGTGAAGTAAGTGCAGATGGTCACGATTGGTGTATGGGAGCTTATGCAACAGATTATATGGAAAAGAACTGGCCAACCAGTTATGGAGGCCGGGGCAGAGGTGCTATTGGAAAAACTGCTTTGAACAAAATATTTATCTGGGATCTGGCCAGCAAGTTTAATGTAAGTTTCCGAACCTATGGAGAATTTGTGAATGCAGATAACACACCCAGGATACCGGTATTGAAGAACCATTTTACCCCGGAATATCCAACAGGAGATTTGAAAGATGCGGATACCATGAGATACCGTATTTGGGAGAAGGACTTTGATTCCTTGCTAAAACAAAATGCAGTTCCGAGATTAAATACGTTCAGATTACTGAGCGACCATACTGAAGGAACTGCTGCCGGCAGGCCTACTCCTTATGCACATGTGGCCGATAATGATTTAGCAGTTGGTAAATTGGTGGAACACATCAACCAAAGCCCCATTTGGGAAAATACGGTAATCTTTATTGCAGAAGATGATGCACAAAATGGCCCGGATCATGTTGATGCTCATCGAACTACCGCCTATATTGCCGGTGGGTATGTTAAACGACATTATGTGGATCATACCATGTATTCAACCTCCTCCATGGTTCGTACCATTGAGCTGATACTTGGTTTACCTCCAATGAGCCAGTATGATGCTGCAGCAAATCCTATGTGGCGTTGTTTTAATAATAAACCAGACAAGACCGCATTTAAAAGCCTTCCTTCTAATATTAATTTAAATGATGTTAACCCGGGAGGGACAAAACTGGCTGCTATTGCAAAAGGTCTAAATTTTTCAGAAGTTGACCTTGTTCCCGACGAAATAATGAACCGGATGCTGTGGGCAAGTATTAAAGGTGAAAATGCTAAAGTACCTGTGCCGGTTCGTGCTGCATTTGTTAAGCCAATAAAAAATAATGAAGAAAAAGATTAAACTATATTAAAGTCATCGTTTCTTCTTTGATTTAAGTACTATAAGGCAACAAAAGATAGTAATAACAGAAAATATCAATAACTGAAGCATATACTTTCTTTTAATCTTTTTATTTCGCAATAATAATTAACTAATTGGAACAATTAATGAATCCCTGCCCTGCTTAAACTGTCCATATGCATTACTGTACTTAAAAAGCTGGCCACTTCTCTCATGGGTGTATTGATATCATGAGATACAATGGGTGATGCCAGCACATGTTCTCCGGCACCGGGAATGGGAATCATTTTTTTCTTATCAGTAACCGTACCCAGTTCATTGAACATTTCTTTCATAGCTGAAACTTTCACCACTTTATCCTGATGGGTTTCATCCTTGTAATAATATAAAACCAATACAGGTTGATTCACTGACTTAAATGTTGCTATAGTCATAGTAGTTTCCAGTAATTCCTGCAATTGGGAAGTGGCTTCCAGCCTGTACTTATCATTCCAGTAATTTCTATAGGTCGGATTTTTCCCGGTTATTAGATTGTAATTGCCTTTTTTCACCAGCCTGGCCAGTTGTAAACCCCAGGGCTTATTCAATAACCAGGCATTGGGATCATTAATCGCAATATTGGGCGACAATAATACAAGCCCATCCACATCCGGATAAGCAGCAGCTAACTGAATGGCGACTGTACTTCCTGTTGAGGTACCCATCAAAATCACTTTTTTGCCCAATTGTTTACCAATTGCATATGCTTCTTTTGCAGTCTCCCACAATCTTTCAGGGGTAAAATTGATCAGGGCATCCACTGTATCAATTCCATGTTCTGCCAACCTGGCCAGATACAAATTACAGCCAAACTGTTTGGCAATATTCCTGTGCAAGGGATTACCTTCTTCCTGCGAAGCACTGAACCCATGCAGGTAAACAATGGCGTATTCAGTTTTTTCTTTGGTGAAATCATTGGCCCACACAATTCTTGCCTCATTGTCTGGTTTCAGGGTATGTTTGGATTCCTGTGCCTTTACATATTGCTCCAGCGCAATACTGCCTGATGGAACAACAGGTAAAGTATTGTTATAATAAGGCGTAGAAGGATACGGGCCCAGCAGGTAAACTATTAACAAAGTTGCCGTTATTGCAGCACTTATTTTTAAAAATCGCATTTTTCTTTTAAATATAATGAGAATCCTGAAAATAAAATACACTTTATTAGTCTTAATATCCTTACTTTATTTAGCAGTTAAGAGAAAAAAGTAACTCCATATTATTAACCTTAACTATAAAAAAATGAGTGAAAATATTTTTTTGTTCTTGCGAAAATTCTGAAAATAATGTAATCCGTAAATACACAATAGAAAAAAGAAAAATGAAACCAGAAAAACAATTAAAAATTCAGACACTAATTATTTAATATATTTTTTACATCAATTATATTTCATCAATAAATAATCAAATTTGACATTATATCTTTTGTTAAGAATAAGCCATTATATTTACAAAATTTCTCAGTTATTTACTAATTATATATGCATTTAATTTATTTATTTAATAAGATAGTTGATAAATATCCTAACCATACTGCTTTAAGATTTAATAATGAACGCCAATCATATAGCGAACTAAATCAAACCAGTAATAACTTATATTGTTACCTGCAAAACAGGAATATTAAACCGGGCTCACGGGTTGGACTTTCCTTTAACGATCCCCTTCTTTTTATTAATTCGATGCTTGCTTTAGTCAAGTTGAATGCTATTTATGTGCCTTTTGATAAAAAAGATAATGATCATAATATTGCTGAACTATGCGAGATTGCAGGAGTAAGCTTTTTTCTCCATGACAATATTAATCTGGACCCAATTCTGGATAAGTTTAATCCAATAATTATAGAAAGGGAAATCCTGTTACATTCTGAAATAACTGTTGAACCTGTTTTATCTGACAAACAACTGGATCCTGTTTTGTATATCATGTTTACTTCCAGCACAACGGGAAAAGCTAAAGGTGTATTAATAAATCATTCCGGAATCAGCCGATTTATTAGTGAAAATAATTTAATTAAAATACTACCGGGGGATACTTTACTTCAGGGATCATCTATTTCCTTCGATGCATCTTCTTTTGAAATATGGTCCTCATTATTGAATGGTGCTACATTGGTTCTTATAAAAAAAGATTTTGATTTCCTGAATATTGGCTCTTGTATATCTCAATACAATATTAATATTTTATGGCTTACAACAAAGCTCTTTGAAACTTTACTTTTGGTGGATATCAGTGCTTTTGAGAAACTGAAATATCTGATTTTTGGAGGCGAATCCTGTAATCATAATTTAATAATTAATGCATTTCAAAAATTACCTGGTGTAAAATTAATCAATGGTTATGGCCCCACTGAAAATACAATATTCACTACATTGCATCTGGTTACAAAAAATGATGAAAAAAGGGGATTTATTCCTATTGGGTTTCCTGTAAATGGCACAGAATGCTTTATATTAGATGAGCATTTAAATGAAGTTTCTGAAGGAAATATTGGCTTATTATATGTTTCAGGAGCGGGAATTGCGCATTCTTATACAGACAAAGATCTTACAGCCAGCAATTTTATTACACATCCAACACTTGGTAGTAAGATTTATAATACAAAAGATTTAGTGAAGTACTCTCAAGAATTTGGTTTTGAGTTTATAGGCAGAAAGGATCGGCAGATTAAATTGAATGGATATAGAATAGAATTAGACCTTATCGAAAATATTGCTAATAAAATTGAAAATGTTTCTAATTCAATTTCAGTATTTATTCCTTCTACCATTTCAGATGAATTAGTTCTTTTTTATACAACCACAACTAAAAAACCTTTAGAAATCCCATTTATTAAAAAATTTCTGGAATCAAATCTACCCTGGTATTCATTGCCAAAAACTATCCTATTCTTAGAAGAATTTCCTTTAAATAATGCTAATAAAATTGACCAAAAAAAGTTAGTGGAGCTTTTACATAGTAGAAAAGAAAAAGAAACAACTTCTGCTAATATTATTGAAAAAATTTGGAAAGATATTTTGCAACTGGAAAACATTCATCCGGATGATAATTTTTTTAATATTGGTGGTGATTCTCTAACTTCAATTGTATTAATTTTTAAAATTAATAATGAATTGAATTTAAATTTAAAAACAAGCTATATAATTGAAAATCCTGTTTTTAAATATTTTTCTTCTAACTTATTACAAAAGGACTATTCTCAAAATGAAATAGTTTTACTTAAAGATGGGAAGCTGGACTGTCCAATTTTTCTTATTCCTGTTTTAGGGGGAGGAAGTGAAATGTATTTAGCTTTAGTCAAAAAATTAAAAACAAAACAAGCTGTTTTTAGTTTCAATATGCAATTTGATTTTGACTATGAAATTGGTAATTATCATATCATTAATGCTAAATTGATAGATAAATTATCAAAATTATTTACTTCTTTCATTGTTAAATCTGGCATTTCCCCTAAAATAATATTAGCTGGTTTTTCACTTGGCGGAAATATAGCATTAGAAACGAGTTTTGAATTGCAAAAAAACGGGATCACAGTAACACAAATTCATCTCCTTGATTCATATAAATTTGGAAATACTGTTTCTAGTACTATCAGTGAAATGAGGTTTAAGTTGGCTTATTTCAGGAAAAGTTTAGCTTATTTAAAGTTTTGTATTTTATATAGGGATAAAAAAGTTTTCAAGCAATTAATAAATTTTTTATATCAACCCGAAATTAATCCTAAAAAAATTACTAAAATTCCCGTTTATTTATATAAGTGTACAATTATAACTAAGTCATCACCAGATTTTTCAGATAAGGAAAGCCTGGATTGGAATAAAACCATTGAAAGATTGAATATAATCCCTATAAATTCTGACCATGATTTCATGTTAAAAGAAGAAAATGTTGAGGAACTGGCTAATAAAATGGACGAATCGATTGATGAATTACTTAATGAACTTGATTTTAAAATACTAGAATTTGATACCCTGTCTAAAGCTGATCTTGATTATTACCTTTCAAAAGGTTGGTTCAGGTTGAGGTTTGGCAACCATTTGTTTACGGATACCAAAGCTCCATTTGATAATAATTATTATCCTGTTAAATGGTTGAGATACAAATTGGATGCTACATTTCTGAGGGAATCAATCAAAAAAGAGAAAAAATTTAACCAAAAGAGAATTTTCACTCCAATAATAGTAGATTTTAATTATGAAAACGAAAAACATAAATTAGAACCTCTTTATGCAAAATACAGATCTAACTTAAATTTCGATGCATATACATCTGTTTATAGTGCAGTGCATCATGGAGAAGCAGATACCAGCATTTTCAACAGTAAACTATTAATGCTTTATGATAATGATAAGTTAATTGGTGCTTTCATATTTGATATTGGCGAGATTTCCGGTGCAGGTATTATTTATTTCTTTGATCCGGAATATTCAAGATATGGAATTGGCAAATATTTAGTACTACTTGTTCTAAAGTATCTGGTTGATAATAATTTCAGCTATTATTATGCTGGTTTTATATTTATTGGCCATTCGAAATTGAATTATAAACTTTCAGTAAAGAAATCTGGAATTGAATATTATGATATTAAATCCGGAAATTGGTTGAATTGGATGACGGAATAAAGTATTATATTATTTTAATTCTATTAAAAATGCATCAGCACCCGGATATTCCATGAACTTTTATTTTAATTTTCCGTTTATCTTTAATAATTTCCAGGGTTCCGGAATCCAGTGACTTTTCCACATCAATTTGCTTTATAGTTTTGGAAATTAATATGACGGTAAATCCGTCCCCATTATAAGTGGATTTATAAGTTTCACCAGGCAGATTTTTATTATTCAGCAATTTCAGTTTAATTAATTTGCCGTCTATTTTAATATAGGCTGTCTGGCGGAGGTCGGTTTCAATAATATAGGCTTTCTTTTTAAAATTCGTGGTATCAAATGTAAATAAACCGGTGCATCCTTCTATATCATGTGGAATATGGGTAATAAATTCAGGTTTTACCACTTCAATATGATCCTGTCCGTAAGAGAGTATAATAGAGTAACTGCACAACAGCAGGATGATCAACTGTTTCATATGGCATAAGGTTAAAGCTAATATAGCATTATTTTAGATTCGGGTATATTAAATATTCCTTTCTCTCTATTTAATGTGTAAGCTCCCCTTATTTTAGTACCAGGGTCAATTAGAGTTTTCTAAGTTATTAAAAATTTGTTTTCCAACTACTTTATCCACTAAACGGCTCTCTTCAATTTTTGATTTATTTCCGTTCGCCGTTTGTGGATAAAGCTCCGGTTCTTTTAATGAGCTTCGGT
>Ga0208872_1001167_pt1 | contig 16659 bp, 5 predicted proteins | sample CryBogCBH12Aug08_FD_185508 | JGI IMG/M metagenome (GOLD analysis project Ga0208872, IMG submission 185508) | Freshwater microbial communities from Crystal Bog, Wisconsin, USA - CBH12Aug08 (SPAdes) | ecosystem: Environmental > Aquatic > Freshwater > Lake | place: Crystal Bog, Wisconsin, USA...
CACACCGTTCGAGGCCTGCCGCAAGGTTTCAACGACGGCCAGTTCGTTGTCACTGGTGCGCTTTGATAAGAACGATTATTCGGTGCCGGTGCGCTGGGCGCATCACCCCATCGTGGCCAAGGGCTAGGCACATCGACGCCGGACTCAATGCAACGGGTAGCAAATAAATGGCGAAGGTCGTGGTGGGTAATACGCTCCATGCCAACTTTAATGGCCGCCCGATTCATTGCCTTCTGACATTCACGAACAGTCATGACAGCACCGGTCGGCTTGGCCTCGGTCTGCTTGGCTTTTAATCGCTCAATCAAATGTATCATTTCTAAAATCATTGGAACCGAACGGAATTCGCCGTTTTTGGTTCTGCCCTCTGGATCACCCCAGACAGTTATTTTTTTGTTAACCAAGTCACAATCCTGCCATTGAACATTAGCTGCTTCCGACTGACGAAAACCGCCGTAGGCAAGAAAGCGAACCAGATCTGCACAAGGTTTTGAATAGCGCCCACCAGATTTTTCGATAGCAGCGATGAATTCATTGAATTTATCAAATTCCGGCAGCCGCATTTTTTTTGGTCGGACGCTTGCCCTTTTTATGTGCAACGCCGGATTGTCATAACGCGCGCCACTTTCAATACCGATATCGATTACATCGCGCAATATTTTGACCGTGTTGTTAAACGCCGTGGCACTAGCATCCTTACCGAAAGTGGACGCCCAATCTAAACAGTCTGATTTGGTGATTCTCGCCATGTCGGTTTTTTGAAGACCTTGCCAGGATTTCAACAGAGCGTCACACCGCTCTCCGTAATAATCTTTCGTGCGCGGCTTGAGCGTTACACTCCCCTCGATTCGCTGACGGTAGATTGCCAAGGCATCGCCAAAAGATAATTTTCCACGCACGGCATCAGAATGGGAATCAGCAGACTGCCGCTCGAATTTTTCCATGTCCGATAAGCGCATTTTGGCGACCGTCACCACGTCGGTCTTCAAGCTCTTGCGAATGAGCTTGCCTTTGACCCTCACTCGAGCAAAATACATTCCGGACGGCACGTAGCGAATTAGGTTCGCATATTGAGTTTTCTGCCAGATAACGGCAGTTTCCGACTTTGGTTTTGGCTCATTCACACGACCAGTATACAAAGTTGGTATCAGATGGTCAAATCGCGAAAGCAAGAACCGCCTGAAAACCCAATAAAATCAACGGTCGCACCCATAGCTCAATTGGATAGAGCGTCTGACTACGGATCAGAAGGTTCCAGGTTCAACTCCTGGTGGGTGCACCACTGCTTCGCCGTATTTTTAGATTTCCATTTCAAATAGACTGTTCGCCGCATTTTCGTGCGGTTTGCGCCCAGCGCCTGCAACTGTTATGTATTAAACGTGACCGTAACCTTCCGGCTCCGTTTCCACACGCAACCCGGCCAATCGCTTTGGTTGACTGGTAGCTATCCCCTGCCCGACCACCCGATGCCGATGCGATATGTGGATGCAGAAAACTGGCAAGTTACTGTTCCGCTGGCCGCTCAAGCCACCAACGCACCGCTAAAATATTCCTATATCCTGCGCCAATCTGATGGGGCGCAAGTCACGGATTGGGGACAAGATCGCGCACTCGTGCCTGCCAGTTTCAACGCCACCGAACTGCTCGTCCTGGACGCGTGGAATAACGCCGGTTTCATTGCCAATGCCTTTTACACCGCGCCGTTCAAAAAAGTTTTGCTCGCGGAAAATTATACTGAAATCAAATCCAACGCGCTGAAAAATACCACGCACACCTTCCGCGTCAAAGCACCGCTACTCGCGGAAAATCAAACGCTCTGCCTGCTTGGCGAAGGCGCGCGCTTTGGAAATTGGAAAACGGAATCGCCCATCCTCCTCACGCGGACGCAGGACGAAGATTATTTTTCCGCGCAACTCGATTTGCGCGGGCAAATGTTCCCGTTCGCATACAAATACGGTGTATTCGACATCGAGAAAAAATCCTTCGAGCGATTTGAAGGCGGCGCTAACCGCACGTTAAAAGCCAGCACTACACGCAATCAGCACACACTCGTCAATGATGGCTTCGTGGAGTTGCCAACAAATACTTGGAAAGGTGCGGGCGTAGCCGTCCCAGTATTCAGCTTGCGCAGCCAAAAGAGTTTTGGGGTCGGCGAATTTGCCGATTTAAAACTGTTCGCTGATTGGGGCAAAAATGTTGGACTAAAACTCATCCAGCTTCTCCCCATCAACGACACCAGCGCCACTGGCACTTGGAAAGATTCGTATCCTTACGCCGCGATTTCCGCTTTCGCGCTGCACCCGATTTATCTAAACCTCGCTGCCGTCGCGAATCCAAAAAATAAACTGCTGCTAAAGAAACTTGAGCCCTTGCGCCAGCGACTCAACGCCCTTGATGCAGTGGATTACGAAGCGGTGATGGAGGCGAAACTCGACTTTCTGAAAAAGATTTTTTCATCGCAAAAGGCCGCGACGTTTCAAGCGAAGGAATATAAAAAGTTTTTTGCCGAGAATGAGCATTGGCTCGTTCCTTACGCCGCGTTTTGTTATTTGCGCGATAAATTCGGCACAGTGGATTTCAGCCAATGGCCGGAAATCAGAAATTTGACGCAGAGAAAGTTACCGTGCTTGCGCAGGATAACGACAAAATTGCCTTTCACTATTTCATTCAGTATCACCTGCATTTGCAACTGCGCGGCGCGACGGCGCACGCGCATAAGTGCGGCCTCGTGGTAAAAGGCGACATCGCCATCGGCGTGCATCGGCACGGTGCGGACGTGTGGCAAGCGCCGGAACTTTTCAACACGGACATGCAAGCTGGCGCGCCGCCCGACCCGTTCGCCGCGAAGGGACAAAATTGGGGGTTTCCAACTTACAACTGGCCACGCATGGCCGCCGACAATTTTGCGTGGTGGAAGAAACGGTTCGCGCAGATGGGAAATTATTTCGACGCGTTTCGCATTGACCACATTCTTGGTTTTTTCCGCATTTGGAGCAGTCCGGCGCACGCCGTCGAGGGCATCCTCGGCCATTTCGTTCCCGCAATTCCAATTGAAGAAAATGAATTTTCGGCGCGTGGAATTCCATTTGACCGCAATCGTTTGACGCAACCCTTCATCACCGACGCCGTGCTACAAGAAGTTTTCGGTGACGAGACGAATTCGCTCAGAAGCAAATTTCTGACGGCAAACGGCGATGACAAGTATTCCCTCAAACCGCAATTCGCCACGCAGCGACAGGTGGAAAATCATTTTTCAAAACTTAAACCGACCGCGCGCAATGAAAAATTAAAAATCGGTTTGTTCGATTTGATTAGCAATGTGATTTTGTTGGAAGTGGACGGAAAGTTTCATTGCCGCTTTGCGATGGAACAAACGGCGTCATTCAAAAATCTCGCGCCGGATGTGCAGGCGAAGTTGCGCGAGTTGTATGTTGATTATTTTTTCCGGCGGCAGGATGAATTCTGGATGCGCGAGGCGATGCAGAAGTTGCCGGCACTTAAGCGTGTCACGAACATGCTTATCTGCGGCGAAGACCTCGGACTTGTGCCTGCGTGCGTGCCGGAAGTGATGCGCGATCTCGGCTTTTTGAGTTTGGAAATTCAGCGGATGCCCAAAAATCCGGGCGTGGATTTTTCGCGTCCAGCAAATGCGCCGTATTCGAGCGTGGTCACACCGGCAACGCATGATATGAGCACGATTCGCGGTTGGTGGGCAGAAGATCGCGCGGTGACGCAGAAATTTTTCAACCGCGAACTTGGTTTATCCGGTGAAGCGCCGCGCGTAGCGACACCGGAAATCGTCGAAGCCGTCGTGCAGCAACATCTCGCATCGCCGGCGATGTGGAGTGTTTTTCAATTGCAAGATTTGCTTGGCGTGGACGGCGATTTACGCCGCGCAGACGTTGAAGCCGAGCGCATCAACGTTCCCGCAATTCCCAATTTCTACTGGCGTTACCGGCTGCATCTTGATTTGGAAAGTCTGCTGCGTGCAAAGAAATTTAATTCGCACTTATCACAATTGCTCCGCGAAAATGGACGGTGATTTTAGGTGCTGATTTTATTTTCAAAACAAACAAGCCCCGGAAATAAATTCCGGGGCTTGATGTTTTTTGGTTTGAATCTGTTGTGGTTTTACCAACTCAATCGGTAATAGGCGCTGGGCGCAGTTACGCCGCTATCATCGAATTGGAAAGCGCCGCCGGCGGGTGCATTTGTGGTCCAGATGGTGAACCACGGGCCGCTCACATCATTGGTCGCGCGCTGCACGTTGTAAGTGAAGCCGGGAATGCCCAAGAAGGTCATGCTCGCTACGCCGCCGGTAATGGTGAGGCTGGTAACCTGACCGGTCGAGCTGGCCGGGCTGGACGAATTGAGAGTGATAACCGCGCTATTCGTCCCGCCATAACCGTCCGCCACGAAGTAAGTAAATTGATCGGTGACGGTGTTGGAATTGTAATACACGACGTAGCCCGGAAAGCTATTGGTGTCGAGCGTGACGCCGTTGGTGCTGGTGCCGACGGCGGCCAAACTCAAGGAGTCACTGTCCACATCGCTGGCGTTGGTCAGCAAATCGCTGATGAGAATTTTCCAAGAAGGCAGATTGTTGCGAGCGTAAGTATTTGCATTCGCCACCGGCGGATGATTGGTGACGACTTGGTTCAAGCTGTTGGTGCTGGTGAAATAATTTACATCGCCGGAATAAATCGCGGTGATGACATTGGTTCCGCGCGGCAGATTGGTGATGGTCAAACTAATGGCGGTTCCGCTCGCAAGATTATTGGAACTAAATTGCACGTTGTTGGCGTTGAAGAGAACGTAGCCGGTCGCGTCTGCTGGCAACGTGTTCGTAAACGTCACGCTATCGCGGTAGCCATCCGGATTAGCACTCGAAGTCAATGCGCCACCAGCGTAGGCTTTGGTGATAACGACCAAGCCGCTCGCTCCGGTCATCGTGTAATTCGTCGCCGACGCGCCGCCCAAGACGAGCGTGCCCAAGGACGTGATGGCTTGCGAACCGACGGTCGCTCCAGCCAAACCGCCGAGGCCGGAAGCTACGGTTACGCTGTCACTGCCAACGATATTTGTGATAGAAAGAATTGAATACGGCGCATTCGTGGTGCCGTCGTAAGTGCGTGTGCCGAGGATGCCGACGGCAAGCGGATTCACTGTCAAAGTTCCATTGGTGTAAGTAATGGTGTAGTTCGCCAAACCGCTGCCGACCGCCGCGCTAGGAACAATCGCGTAGCCGCTCACCGGCGCGGTGCTGGTTGTGCCGGAACTAGCCAAACTCACGTTGGTCACAGTGTCGCCACCGAGCAAACCGCTGGAGGAAAATTCCGTGCCCGCAAATACAGTTGTCTGGCCGTAGATTTTGCTCGAACTGTTGGCCGTGATGCCGAGCGGAGCTGGCGTGATAGTGACCGCCACGAAGTTGCTGGTGCTGCCGTAAATGTTGGTGACGATGACGGTATAATTGCCCGAGGCACTCACACTGGGAACAGTCAAGTTCAGCATTGAATTGGTCGCACCGCTGATGAGGTTCGTGCCGTTGTCATACCATTGATACGCCAACGGCGACGCGCCGGTGGCATTAGCCGTCAACACGACACTGTTGCCGTAAACGAAGTTGGTCGTGGCGGGCGTCATGGTGATTGCCAACGAGGAGATAACGCTGATGCTACCGTTAACCGGCAGTTGCGAAGTATCCCAGACAAAGCCGGAACCGAGAGCTGGTAATACAACTGTCGTAAATGAACCTGCGTAAGTTGCGGCCTGAAATAATGTAAATGTGTCACCGGCTTGCAGCGCTGAACCGACGTTGGTTGCGATCAACGTGCCGCCGTAGGTGACGGTGGTGATACCGGAAATTTTCGCAGCGGTTTGCGCATTGGTGCGATTCAGCGCCAACACAGCTTGACCCGCAAGCGTTAGGCTGTTGCTAATGACGAGCGTTGACGTGTCGAAGCCGCCGAGTCCGGGCTGCACCGTGCCACCGAGTTGAATGGTGGTTGCGCCGTTGAGGACGCCGTTGCCAGACAAGGTGGCGTTAGTGGCAACCGTGACAAGGTTCGTTCCGAGAACTCCGCTAACGAGCAACTTACCAGCGCTCACCGTAGTCGGACCGGTATAATTATTTGTGCCACTCACCGTCGTCACGCCAATCCCGGATTTTGTAAGACCGCCGTCCGCCGTTGCGCCGAGCGTGGCATCGTGCGATAACGCCTGCGCGATGGTGATGTTAAAACCATTGTCGTTGATGAATGCGCCGTTGGTGGAAACGCTGGCGGTCAAACCAGACAAAGCCGGCAGGAAACTAGCGGTGCTCTGACCGGCTTTCAAGCTGCCGCCGTTAAAGCTAATCGCGCTGGTCTGGCTGCCACCGGTCTGCGATTTGACAAAGCTGCCAACGGTTAATGTGCCGCCATTAAGATTCACCACCGTAGTTGCCGTTCCACTGGTGGAATTGTGGATATCAAAAAGTTGCGCGCCCGAAGAAACAGCAGCACTGTCTTTCAGCGTGAAAATAATTGGACCGGGCGAAGCCTGCGCGCCACCTAGTTGAAAACCATTGGCGCCGGTCAATGAAAGCACGGCGCTATTTTGCACCGTCACGAACGTGCCGCTGCCAGAGGTGGAACGACCAAAGGCAATCGTCGTGCCGGAGGAACTGAAGTTTGCATTGGTCGCGAAAATGACCGTGCCGCGCGGCACAATAAAGTTTTTGCTACCCAGCGAACCCGTGCCCGTGAAAATCAACGTGCCACCGCTCGTGCCCGGACGGAAACCACCCGCGCCGCCAGATGTGACTGGTCCAGCCCACACACCGGTGCCGGTCGGACAATCCATCATCAAATCCGAGGTGTTAGCACTGCCGTTATCAAACTTGTTGGTAATGGTGATCCCGTTGCCGACCTGCACCGAGCCACCACTGTAAGCCACCGTGCTACCCGTGCCAGCGGCACCGTTATTGCCAAGAATTAAATTACCCGCTGTCATCGAAATGCCGCCGCTGAACGTGTTGGCATTGTTCAATACAAGCGTGCCGCTGCCAGCCTTGGCCAACTGATAATTATTTCCGCCATCGCCGACAACTCCAGTGATGGTAGCAGTAATAGTATCCACCGTGATCGTGCGCGTGCCGTTCGCAAGCGTCCACGCGCCGCCGTTAGCAAAAGAAATTGCCGCCGTCGTGGGTGAACCCAGCGTGAAGTCGGCATTGACCAAAATAGCCGAATTGTCCGGCGTGCGTGAACTGCCAGCCGTCGTGCGAATCGTGCCGCCGTTGATGATGAGCGAGCCCGCGCCAAGGCCGCCGCTGCTCTTGTTGAACGCAATTGTGCCAGCGTTCAACGTCAGGTTCGTGTAGGTGCTGCTGGCCGTGCCTTCATCAATTTGAAATACGCCCGCGCCGTTTTTGGTGAGGGTGCCCGTGCCGGAAATGGGTTGCGCCGGATAATCCAGCGTGGTGTTGGTGGCGACATCAATCGTCGCGCCGGCAGCGCCAACCGTGATGCCCGCATTGACCGGCAACGTAATGGTGGCCGCGCCGTTGGTGGCGAGGAGCGTGCCGCCGTTGATGGTCAGTTGATTCGTCGTCGCGCTCCCGGGATTGCCACCGACACTTGCGCCGGCACTGATGGCCAGTGTGCCGGCATTCACAAATGTCTTGCCGGTGTAATTATTATTGCCACCAAGCGCCACGAGACCGGAATTTTGTTTTGTCAACGAACCTGTGCCGCTGATAACCGCACTGTTGGAGCCATTGAAACTTTGGTCAAAAACGAGCGCGGCGTTGTTCGCAATGCTGCCGAGCAGCGTGGCGGAATTGCCCTGCAAGGTGCCGCCGCTAATCACCGTGCCACCGGTGAATGAGTTGGTTGTGGCGAGCACGAGTGTGCCGGCACCAGCTTTAGTAAGCGTGCCGCTGCCATTAATGCTGCCCGTGCCGGTGAGCGTGTAATTCTTCGTGATGTTGGTAAACAACACATTTAATGGATTGACGTTGGTGTTGAGCGTCACCGTGAACGGCCCGGCACCGCTGGCGGTGTCGTCAAACAACGCGAGATTGCCGTCCGCCCAATTGGTCAACGCACCGGCGAGCGTATTAGTCCAGTTAAGGCTGTTGGTTTCCCACAGTCGTTGAAAACCCGATAGTTGGTGGCAAATACCAGCCACTCGCAATCCAGACAAACCCATGATTATTGTGGAGTCAGCTGTGATGCCTAACCAGTCGCCGTAGTAAAAGAAACTTCCCAACCTCACACCACCGGCAGCGGGCTTCATTCAACGGCTTGAAACCGAGCCGAAGCGCACCTTGACTTCCCGTTTTTGAGCGCACAACATGGCCGTGAACATTATCGTTTATCGGCATGGGAAAATTTCAGATTTAATTCCGACGGGACACTGCTTTCTACCAAATTTCCCGACGTGAGCCTCATCCTCCACAAAAGCAACCGGCTGGAAATTCTGGCGCAGCGGCTCGCCGAGGAAACGCTCCGCTCGCCGTTGAGTTCGCCGTTCGCGCCGGAACAAATCATCGTGCCCGCGCAAGGTCTGGCGCAATGGCTCAAACTCGAAATCGCCCGTCGCCACGGTATCGCCGCCAATCTCGAACTGCTTTTTCCGCGCGCCTTTTTTTTCGCGCTGATGGAAAAGGTTTTGCCGGAAAAAAATCTCACCGGCTTGATTGAACCCGATGCGCTGACCTGGCGGCTCATGGAAAAACTGGAGTCGCTGCTCGAACAACCCGCGTTCAAAGAAATCAAAAACTATCTCGTCAATTCGCCGGACCCGCGCCGGAAATTTCAACTCGCTGAACGCATCGCCGGTTTGTTCGACCAATACAGCGTCTATCGCCCGGAATGGATTGACGCGTGGCAGCGCGGACAGGAATCGCATTGGCAGGCGCAGTTGTGGCGCGCGGCGATGAGTGACGGCCTGGCGTGCCAGGGCAAATTTCTTTTTGAATTAAACCACGCGCTCAAGCAGGCAAGCTGCGACAAAACCCAATTACCGGAACGCGTCACAATTTTTTGCCCGACCAGTCTGCCGCCGGTTTATCTGGAAGTGTTTCAGTCGCTCGCGCAGCACATTCCCGTGCATCTATTCTGGCTTTCGCCGTGCGCCGAATATTGGGGCGACATCACTTCGGCGTTGGAAGATCAAGCGATTCAAAGCGGCGCCGGCAAAGGCGGATTGAGTCCGCGCGAACTGCATCTCGACCGCGGTCATCCGCTGCTCGCCGCGTGGGGCAAAACCGGCCGCGAATTTCAACGGCTCATCACCGACTTGCAAATGGTGAACGAAGACGTGGACGACTTTCAAATTCCCGCGCCGCGAAATCTACTCGGGCAAGTCCAACGCGCCATTTTAAATTTGGAAAATAATTTGGCCGACGCGCAAATTGAAATCAGCCACGCCGATCGCTCGATTCAAATCCACAATTGCCACAGCCCGCTGCGCGAACTGCAAGTCCTGCGGGAACATTTGCTGGAATGGTTCGCTAATGATTCCACCTTGTCGCCACAAGATATTCTCGTGATGTTGCCCGAGGTCGAGGCTTATGCGCCGTTCATCAAAGGCGTGTTCGACAGTGCCGAGCCGGGCGCGCCCGCGATTCCCTACACGCTCGCTGACCAAGGTGCGCGGCAGGAAAGCCCGCTCGTGAATAGCTTCGCCGATTTACTGCAACTCGCCACCAGCCGTTTCCCCGCCACCGCCGTCCTCGATTTTTTTGAAACGCCTGCGGTGCGCCGGAAATTTCTCGTGACGGAAAATGAATTGCCGCAAATCCGCGAATGGATTCAGCGCGCCGGCATCCGCTGGGGCCGCGACGCCGCGCAGCGCGCCGAACTTGGTCTGCCGCCATTTGCCGAACACACCTGGGAACACGGCAATTCGCGCCTGCTGCTCGGTTACGCGATGGCTGACGATGGCGGCGCGATGTTCAACAATCTGCTGCCGTGTGAAAATATTGAAGGCACAGTTACAGAACTACTCGGTCGCTGGCTGGATTTCCAAAATCAATTCTTTGCAACGCTCAATGAACTTGCCGCGCCGCGCACATTGAGTGATTGGGCGGACACGTTGAACAAAATTCTCGACGAATTATTTTTGCCCGAACGCGAAGAGGAATTTGCCGCCAACACCATTCGCCAAATCCTCAACGGCCTGCGCGCGCAACAAAAGATTTCTGGTTTTGAAGGAAAAGTCCCGTTTCAAGTCGTTCTTGAACGCATTTTGCCGAAACTCACGGAAGAACCGTCTGGCAAGGCGATTCTGCGCGGGCGCGTGACATTTTCCGGCCTCAACCCGATGCGCAACGTGCCGTTCCGCGTCGTCTGCGTGCTGGGCATGGACGACCAGAAATTTCCGCGTCGGCCCGCGCCGCTCAGTTTTGATTTGATGGCCGTGCAACCCAAAACCGGCGACGCTTCGCGCCGCGACGACGACCGCTATCTCTTTCTCGAAATGCTGCTCGCCGCGCGCGAAAAGTTTTACCTCAGCTACGCCGGCCAGTCTGTCAGCGACAACAGCCCACGTCCGCCGTCGGTCGTTGTCAGCGAACTTCTGGATTATCTCGGCGCGCGATTCCAACTTGCCGGAACAATTTCGGACACAAAACTGCAGCCGCAGGAAACTCCACTGGTCAGCAAATTGCTCGTGACGCGCCACCGGCTGCATGGTTTTAATCCGGCTTATTTCCAGACGGACAAAAATCCGTCTTTATTCAGCTACTCGGCTGCGGACGCAGAAATCAGCCGCCACATCGCCAACCGTGAAGAACGCGATGCGCTCAAACCTTTTCTCACGCAGCCGCTCACCGTGCCGGACGCGGAGTCAAAAATTGTTTCAATAAAAGATCTCCAGAGTTTTTTTCAAAATCCCGCAAAGTTTTTTGTGCAGCGACGGCTGGATTTTCGCTTGCCGGACGACGAAGAGATTTTGTCCGACGAAGAACCGTTTTCCGTGGGCGGCCTGAACGCCTTTAATTTTAAACAAGAAATTGTCGAAGCATTTTTGAATAAACGTCCGCTGGAAAAACTTCTCGCGACATGGCAAGGCGGCGGCCAGTTGCCGCCTGGCGTTACGGGTGTTTTGGCGGCAAACGATTTACTCACAAAAACGCAGCCGCTTATTGAGTCGCTGCGAGAACGTATCGGCGCGGCGGAAAAAAATCGTCAGCCGGTGAAATTGCAAATTGGTAATTTCCAACTAGAAGGTGAATTGCCTTTATTTCGTGGGGTTGGAATCGTCCATTGCCGCACGGCAAAAATTAAACCGGCAGCGCACTTGCGTTTGTGGATCGAACACCTCGCGTTACAACTTTCGGACTTGCCGGAAACTAAAACCAGCTGGCTCATCACCGAGAATGAAATTTGGAAATTTAATGAGGTTCCCGATGCAGAAAAAATTCTGAAGCAGCTTTTAGAAATTTATTTTCTCGGCCTTACTCAGCCGCTGCCATTTTTTCCGGCCAGCAGTTTTGCCTTCGTCAGTGCAAAAGGAAAAAAATCTCCGGCAGAACAAGCGCAGGCAAAATGGGAAGGCGGCGAGGACGATGATTTTGGCAAAGGTGATTTGCAAGACCTATATTTCAATCTGTGTTTTCGCAACACCATAAATCCGCTGGACGAGGAGTTTGAACGGCTGGCAAAAACAGTTGTCGAGCCGTTGCTCGCGCACCAAACGGAGGAGTCGCCATGACTTTTGATTTGGTCAATACGCCGTTGGATTTAGGCGTCACGCGACTGGAAGCCAGCGCTGGCACGGGCAAAACATTTGCGCTCGCGGGAATTTTTCTACGACTACTCGTTGAAGAACAAATTCCAGCCAGTGACATTTTGGTGGTCACATTCACTGAGGCGGCGACGGCGGAATTGCGCGATCGTATCCGTCTGCGGCTCACGGAGGCGCTGCTTGCGCTGGAAGGCAAACCCACCGATGACGCGCTCTTACGGGCATTGGTGGCGCGCACGGAGCATCGGCGCGAGGCGGCCATTAATTCGCTTCGTAATGCGCTGGAAATTTTCGACCTTATTTCCATCGCCACGATTCACGGCTTCTGCCAACGAACATTACAAGACAGTGCTTTTGAGAGCGGCAGCCTGTTCAATGTTGAACTGGTCTCCAATCAGGACGATCTCATCCGTGAAATCGCGGCGGATTATTTTCGCCGACAAAATTATTCCGGCGACACATTGCGAGCGAGTATTGCGCTACACCAAAATCTTACGCCGGATGTTTTCGCCGCGCTGCTCAAGCGTTTTCTCACTTATCCTGAATTGAAGTTGCTGCCCGCTGCGCCACCGCGTGCCCTGCCGGAAGTGATTGAGGATCTGGAAGCGTCTTTTGCAAAATGTGTTTCCGAATGGAAAAATGCCGTCATTGATCGCCAAGTGCTGCTGGATTATTTTGGCGGCGATAAAATCGGCGGACGAAAAAATTGGGCGATTGGCAAACACAACAACGCGTCCGCCATTCAAGCGGCCCAGAATCAATTGGCCGACGGACTTGGTGCTGGCAAGCTCGCCACTGGAACTTGGGAAGCGATTATTTTTCTCTCCCTTTCCAGCATCCGCGCCGACATCGGCAATAAAAAGGATATGCCCAAGCCGCATCCGCCGCTGTTTGATGAGTGTGAAAAACTGGTTTTGCTGGCTGCGGAATTTGCGCTGACGCAACGACTAGATTTTTTGCACACGGCCCGCGCAACTTTGGCACAACGCAAGCAGGACGCGAAACAGCAATCTTACGATGACCTAATCAGCCGTCTGGCCGCTGCGTTAGATGGCTCATCTGGTATCGGACTCGCGCATTCTGTGCGCAAAAAATTTCGCGCTGCACTTATTGATGAATCGCAGGACACCGATCCATTGCAATGGAAAATTTTCCGCACGATTTTTGCAAACAGCCCGGCGCATCGCCTCTATCTCATCGGCGATCCGAAGCAGGCGATCTACGGTTTTCGCGGCGCGGATGTGCACACGTATCTGGCGACCGCCAGCACGCCCGACTGTAAAGAATTTTCGCTCGATACCAACTGGCGCTCGGAAGCTGCGCTAGTCGATGCGGTGAACACGATTTTTGAAAACGCGGGGACAACCACGGCCTTCGTGGAAGATAAAATTTCGTTTGAGCCGGTGAAGTCGGCAAAACGTGCCGATGCGGAACCGCTGATTTTTCCCGATGGCCAGCGACCACCGCCGTTTCAGGTTTGGAATTGGAGCGCGGAGAATGGTTCGCGGTCGACCAAGTCCGCGCATAAAATATTACCCGCTGCCGTGGCTGCTGAAATTTCCCGGCTCTTGCGCGAGCCGGTTTGCCTCGGCAAACAGCGGCTGAACCCGCGCGATATCGCGGTGTTGGTGGAATCGCATCGGCAGGCGGGCTGGGTGAAATCTGCGCTGCATGATCTGCAAATTCCCAGCGTGGAACAGGCAATGGCGAGCGTTTTTGAATCAGACGAAGCGCGCGAACTGCAGTGGATTCTCGCCGCCGTTTTGAATCCCGGTCGCGAAGCTGCGGTGAAAGCTGCTTTGACGACAGATATAATTGGCTGGGACGCCAACCGTTTGCTGCAGCTGGTCGCGGATGAAATTTTGTGGCAGGAACGTTTGCAGGAATTTGCCGGTTACCGGGCGAGCTGGGAACGCGATGGATTTTATTTCATGTTCACACAGCTGCTGCGTCAGGAGAAAGTGATTGAAAATCTTTTGCGTTTTCCTGACGCCGAACGGCGGATCACGAATGTGCTGCACCTCGCCGAATTGCTCGAAGCGGCGAGTCGCGCGGATCATCTGGGGACGTCGCAACTTGTGCAGTGGCTCGAAAGACGCCGCACGAGTGATGAAGCGGTGGCGGATGAATTTCAGCTCCGCCTCGAAAGCGATGAGGACGCCGTGCAAATCGTGACGATTCATCGCGCGAAAGGATTGGAGTATCCCGTGGTGTTTTGTCCGTTCGTCACGCGGGACGCCAAAATTTCACAAATCAAGGCCGGGCGTAAACCGGTCATGGATATTGTGCTTTTTCACGATTTGGCTACGGCGGATTTGACGTGGGATTTGCATTCTGCTTCACCCCACACCTTCCAAGCCCGCAAGGAGCAGCTAGCGGAAAGTGTCCGCCTGCTTTACGTTGCCCTCACGCGGGCGCGGCATCGCTGCTACCTCGTCAGCGCTCCTTCTGCCAAAAAGAAAGCCACAGCGCTGGCTTGGCTTTTGAATGCTTCCAGCGAAAATAGTTCTGACCCGATTCAATTTCTGGATGCATCCGAGGCAAATCCGACGGTTTGGAGAAATCGCTGGCTCGCTCTGGCGGAAAAATCACCGGCGAGCATCGCGGTGACTGACGTGCCAGTGGAAGATGGCGAGCTATGGCTGCCAGAACGAACGGCTGAAACAAAATTGGTTTCAAAAATTTGCGCGCGCGAAATCAGTCCGTCGTGGTTTCTGTCCAGCTTCACCCAATTGTCGCAGCAAGTTTCATCGCCGCACGAGGCGCACGCCGCGCCGGACTTGCCGGACTACGATGCGACAACCGTTGAGCCAATGGAGGATGACGACGGAGTGAAGAATGCAACGGGAGTCTATGCGTTACCCGCCGGCGCGCGCACAGGTGATTGCCTCCACAAAATTCTGGAGCAATTTGATTTCGCCAATGCTGACAAGGCTTCCACCACGATTCTCGTAAAGCAGCAATTAGCCGCTTTCGGTCTAGCCGAACCGAGATACGTCGAGGCTGTTGCAGAAATGCTCGAACGACTGCGGCAGATGCCGTTGGACTTTTTGAATCCAAACTTCACGCTTGCGCGGGTGCGCCCGCAACAACGGTTGAGTGAATTGGAATTTCATTTTCCGACCGGCCAGCTCGATGCAGAAAAAATATTGAAGCTGATCCGAGACAAGAAAAATTCTCCGCTCGCCAAGCGGGCTGCGCCGCTGCGAGTGGAAGGTTTTCTCAAGGGTTTTATTGATCTGATCTTTGAATTCGATGGCCGCTTTTACATCGTGGATTGGAAATCCAATTCACTTGGCAACCGTCCCGAAGATTATAACACGGCCGCGATGCAACGCGAAATCACCGAAAGTGACTACGATTTGCAGTATCACATTTATGTGGTGGCGTTGGACAAGTATCTGCGCACGCGACTGGTGAACTATGATTACGAGCAACATTTCGGTGGCGTGCGCTACATTTTTCTGCGCGGCCTGACTTCCGCTAACCCAGAGTTGGGAATTTTTCAAGACCGGCCAACGGCCGAAAAAATTATGAGTTTATCGGTGCTGCTGGGGAATTTTGCGGAGGTGAAATCATGAAACGACTTCCGTCCCTCGCCGCTATTTTACAAAGCGAGGCGTTCAGTCCGATTGACCGCCACTTTGCCGGCTTGATGCAACATTTTTCGGGGGGCGATTTTCCCGAACTGGCTTTGGCCGCCGCGCTGGCAAGCCACCATTTGGCGGAAGGTCACACTTGTTTCCGTCTGGATGAACTCGCCGGCAAAACTTTTCCCGAAGTCGATGCAACGAAAACCCCACCGATTATTTTTCCGCGGCTTGCGGAGTGGGAAAAAAATTTGCGCGCAACATCCGTCGTCGGACAACCAGGCGAAGACAAGCCGCTGATTCTGGACGGCGTGGGCCGACTTTACCTACACCGCTATTGGCGATACGAGCGTTTGGTCGCGGATGAAATTTTACGGCGCAGCCAGCAACCGCCGTTTGCGCTGGACGCAAAATTGGTTGCGGCCAGTCTGAATAAATCATTTCCCGGCACTGCGGAAAAAATAAATTGGCAAAAAGTCGCGGCGTTCGCGGCGTTGCGGCAGAAATTTTCCGTCATCACCGGCGGCCCCGGCACGGGCAAGACGTGGACGGTGGCGCGGTTACTGGTGTTGTTGCTGGAGCAACCGGGCGGGGAAAATTTACGCATCAAACTCGCTGCGCCCACCGGCAAAGCGGCGGCGCGATTGCAGGAAGCTTTGGGACATGCGCTCGGCGGGTTGACATGCTCAAAAGAAACCAAGGCACAGCTGGAAGCGAAAGATTTGACGACAACCATCCATCGGTTGCTCGGCACAATTCCGAATTCGGCAAAATTTCGGCACGACGCAAAAAATCCGTTGCCGGTGGATGTGCTGGTGGTGGATGAGGCGAGCATGGTAAGCCTCGCGCTGATGGCGAAGTTACTCGCAGCGTTAAAACCGGCCGCGCGACTGGTGTTGGTCGGAGATCAGAATCAATTGCCGCCCGTGGACGCGGGCAATGTGCTCGGCGACCTCTGTCGCGCGGCGGCAATCAATGGTTTTAGTAAAAAGTTTCAGGACGACTACGAACAGTGCAGCGGTGAGGCACTACCCAAAAGAAATATTTCCGCTGACATAAATCTGGCAGACACGGTGATTCAACTGCAAACAAATCATCGTTCTGGAGAAATGATTTCGCTTAATGAAATCGGTATGGCTGTGAACAGCGGCAATGCAGATGCGGCGATGAATTTGCTTCAGAATTCCGCGACTGCCGCGCTCGCATGGGAACCGCTGCCAACTGCGAATTCGCTCAAGGCGGCGTTGCGCGACGCAGTGGTTGCACATTTTGGCGCGGTGCTAAAGTCGGCTTCGCCTGCGGCGGCGCTCGCGGCGCTCGGAAAATTTCG
>Ga0208872_1001170_pt1 | contig 16645 bp, 14 predicted proteins | sample CryBogCBH12Aug08_FD_185508 | JGI IMG/M metagenome (GOLD analysis project Ga0208872, IMG submission 185508) | Freshwater microbial communities from Crystal Bog, Wisconsin, USA - CBH12Aug08 (SPAdes) | ecosystem: Environmental > Aquatic > Freshwater > Lake | place: Crystal Bog, Wisconsin, USA...
AATTTCAGTGTGTGAATGAAGGCTAGCACGGCTGCCACACTGACTCCATGCCGTGTCCAACACAGCCAGCTTGGCTCTACCCACAAAAGGGTTACTGGCAGCCATGCCGAGATGGCAATGGGAAGGAACGTCATCACCACCGCTATGCAATTGAATGCGAGTCGACTATAGCGTCCGAATAAATGATCAAGTGTGGAACCAGCAAGCAGGCTGTGAGTGATGCCAAATAGTAGCCAACTGGCAGCCAATATCAACAAGTGGAGCGGATCAATGTGAGTCATGTTCGAGTTTTGTAACAAAGGCCAAGCAGTTGGGTAAAGGTAAGGCGAAGTAGGTTGTCCTCTGCCTAGAACTGCTAAATCTCCATATGAAGATTAGATCATGCCATATTGAGCGCCGCAAAGCAGTCATATGTTAAGGGCAGTTCATGGCCGATTGCACCTAGTCGGCATTCTACACAACCAGCGACAGCTTCACATTAGGATGAAAAAAGTAAATCTGATGGATAATTGGTGATGTCAATAGTCACTTATCACCCAAAGGAGAAGTTTGGGCGAATTTGAAGTCCATTGATACCCATGCGCGTTGGATTAGCGTAAGCCCTCAGATCATTTTCTACAAATACAATCCCATTTTTATACAGATTGGTTGCCCAATTAAAAGACTCCTCTAGGGATTCAATATCTCCAATGCCCTTTTGACATTCGGGGTGATATTCATCATCTGGGGGCAAGACTAATTGATGACTAGGAAATCGGGCTTCTGGTAAAAAAGCTCTTAGTCCATCCCAGCTTGATACCCTTTTACTTGCGCTTTGCGACTTCCCACCAAAATATCCAACGATTTCAATATTTCGAATGTCATCAATAAAAACCACTAACTCGTAATTCCAAGGAAAGATTCCAGTAAATAGATCGTTCGCAAAAGCTCCCTCGCTGGCAATACCAATAATTTGTCCCAATAGTTCCATTCCACCCCTGGCTTTTTTTCTCGCGGCATCTAGCTGTGTACTATATCGAGGAATATCGCGAGTAAAAGTTCCAAGCTTGTCTGTATCATAGCCAGCAACATGCATGACTTCACATCCATTTGTGGCTAGAAGCTCAGGACAAATGACGGATTCTTTGCCGTGCTGTGTCAGCAGGCTTACCTGTAGTCCAGCGTAAGGTTTTAGATAACAAGGCATTTTTAAGCAAAGTATCTGGCAACCCAACTATACACAGGAATGCCCAAAATAATGTTTAAGGGAAAGGTAATACCCAAAGACATACCCATATACAATGCAGGATTAACTTCTGGAATGGCATGACGTAAAACCGCCGGAACAGCAATATATGAGGCACTTGCCGCCAAAATCATAAGTAGTATGGTATCGCCCAAAGCCACATGGAGTAAATGGCATAACACTAGAGAAATTATGGCATGAATTACTGGCGCCAAGAAGGCATAAGCCAAGGTAATTGGCGGTTTATCTTTAAGTTCTCCTATGTTTCTGGCAGCAAGAAGTCCCATATCTAACAAGAAGAATGCCAGCAATCCCTTAAAGATATCAATGGAAAATGGTGCCATTACTTTATGACCTTCATTTCCAGAAATGAGGCCAACAACTAAAGCGCCCAACAAGAGAAGCTGTCCGCCATCGGTAAATGATTCATGGAGAACCTTGCCGAGTGAGGTGAGAGAGTTCTTGTTACCAGAGCGTTGTTGACGAATTCGATTGGCCAATATGATGGCGATGATTATGGCGGGTGATTCCATCAGCGCCATTGCTGCGGCCATATGTCCACCATAATGAATGTCGTTTTGGTCGAGCACTTGGGTCGTGGTGATAAAGGTGACTGCACTAATAGATCCATATGTCGCGGAAAGGGCTGCGGCATCCAATTTATCCAGCTTTTGTTTTAAGAAGTTATACCCTAGAAGGGGAATGACAATAGCTAGCGTGATTGCAAGTCCTAGACTGATAGCAATTTCCGGAGTAAATCCTGATTTGTTTAAGGCAAAGCCACCTTTTAGTCCAAGAGCCATCAATAAGTAAAGCGACAGAAATCGAGAAATTGGCTGTGGAATTTCCAGATTGGATTTCACTAAGCCAGCAAAGATACCAAGGATGAAAAAGAGGATGGAAGGGTCAAGTAAGTTATTCATAAATTTTCCTTTGTTGGGAACTTGTGTTGTGATCTTATGAATATTAGTATATAAAGTAAAATCGTAATTATGATAGTTTTATATAGGTATTAATCTATGAATATTACATTTAGACAATTACGGGTATTTCTAGCTCTTGTTGACACCGGGAGCGTGAGTGCAGCAGCACGCATGGTTCACGTCACTCAACCCACCGCATCAATGCAATTAAAAGAAATTACTGATGCAGTGGGATTACCAATTTACGAAGTGGTTTCTAGAAAAGTTCATTTAACGCAGATAGGCAAAGAATTGGCTATAACGGCCAGAGCCATGTCGAATCAATGGGCGGTATTCGAACAGCAGGTTGATGGATTAAAAGGATTAACGCGAGGACGACTCAAAGTCGCAGTAGTAAGTACTGCAAAATACTTCATTCCGAGAATATTAGGGTCATTCTGTGCGAAGTATCCAGAAATTGAAATTTCACTGGAAGTTCTCAATCGAGACGGTGTGGTTAAAAGGCTTGAAGAAAACTTGGATGATCTGTACATCATGTCTCGCCCTCCATTGAGTCTGGAGATTGAGGATGAAATATTTATGTCCAATCCATTACTTCTGGTTGCGCCAAAAGATCATGCAACTGCCAAGAAGAGGAATATTGATGTAACCGCATTAAAGAACGAGAACTTTATATTTCGAGAAAAAGGTTCTGGCACCCGGATGGCAACAGATGAACACTTTAAGAAGCTAAAGCTCAAGCCGAATGTGCGCTTAGAGCTTGGTAGTAACGAGGCAATTAAGCAAGCGGTGATTGGGGGCTTGGGGTTAGCGGTTCTATCTAAATACACTTTAGGTGTAAATATAGATCAAGAAAAAGTTGCCATTCTCAAATGCAAAGACTTTCCGATTGAATCTAGCTGGCATATTGTTAGCCCCAAAGGGAAAAAGTTATCGCCCATTGCTACTATCTTTAAAAAGCATTTGTCTGATCAAGCAAAGGCATGGAGATAAAAATCCTAAAATGACAAGTTGTTTGCTTTAACTAACTCTAGACGTGCATCCATTGCCGATTTTAGCACCACGTCGGCCTCATTGCCGACCACGGTAAAATGCCCCATCTTGCGACCCGGTCGTGCTTCGTGCTTGCCGTACAAGTGCAACTTAAGACCTTGCTGCACGAACAGAGCATGCCATTCAGGGTCGCACCCCTCGGGCCAGACATCACCTAGCAGATTGACCATGACTGCTTTACTATGCAACCTTGGATCACCCAGAGGGAGACCGCACAGGGCGCGGACCTGCTGTTCGAACTGATCGGTTACACAGGCATCGATAGTGAAATGGCCTGAGTTATGAGGCCTTGGTGCCAACTCGTTAACGTAAATACTGCCATCACAAACAAAGAACTCGACCCCAAGTGTACCGACGTAGCCTAGCTTTTCCGCTACTCTACGCGCCAATTTCTGTGCCTGTTCGTGAACTTCCACACTACAACGCGCCGGAACGATGCTGACATCAAGGATGCCATCACGGTGTGCGTTTTCGACCGTGGGGAAGGCCGCAATATTACCAGCTAAATCACGCGCCAACACGACAGAAACTTCATAATCCAGCGTCAACCGACGTTCCAAAATACACTGCTCTGACTTGCAAGCCGTAAAGGCCGCGAGCGCTTCTTCTGCCGTAGAAACTTGTACCTGCCCTTTTCCGTCGTAGCCGAATCGGGCAACTTTGAGAATTCCAGGATAAAGTCCGCTGTCAGTGGCGGGAATGTCCTTTTCGCTGTTGATCTCAGCGTAAGGTACATGTGGAAAACCGTGTTCCCGCAGGAAATTCTTTTCGCTGATGCGATGCTGACAGATGGCTACGGCAGAAGCCGCCGGATGCAGAGGCAACCTGTTAGTCAAGGCTACCAGCGTGGCGGCAGGAACATTCTCGAATTCGGTGGTAACTGCAACGCAAGTCAGAGCAATTTCGTTTAGCGCCTCGGCATCGTCAAAGGCCGCGCACAAGTGCTTGTCTGCCAAAAGACCTGCCGGGCTTTTCTTGTCGGGATCGAGCACGACCACCTTGTACCCCATTTCGTGTGCGGCAATAACAAAAAAGCGTGCCAGTTGTCCTCCACCCAGCATCCCCAATGTCGAAGGCGGGAGTATCATGCTTTCTCCTGTATTTTCATCCTCACCACCTTGTCAGTTTGCCCCTGACGGAACGAAGCCAGTTTGTTTGCCAGCAATTCATTTGTTGTCGCCAGCAAGGCAATGGCAAATAGTCCTGCATTGGCTGCACCGGCTTCTCCAATGGCAAAGGTCGCGACAGGAATCCCCTTGGGCATCTGCACGATGGACAGCAAAGAGTCCTGCCCCTGCAAATATTTGGACGGTACAGGCACACCCAACACTGGCAAGGTAGTCTTGGCAGCAACCATGCCTGGCAAGTGAGCGGCTCCGCCTGCGCCAGCGATGATGGAGCGAAATCCAAGATCGCGTGCCTGTTCGGCAAATTCGAACATCAGGTCTGGGGTACGATGCGCTGAGACTACGCACGCCTCATAAGCCACGCCGAATTCTTCTAGTATGTCCGCAGCTGCTTGCATAATTGGCCAGTCACTATCCGAGCCCATGATAATGGCGATCAAAGGTTGTTTGTCAGTCATAATTTCTCCCTGAGGGAATCCAGACAGGAGAGGCGTCTTAATGGCCAAATTTTTTCTTCCATGTCTCACCACTGGAACGAAGGAACTGCCCAGTCAGGGAGCGCACCGTTTGGACCAGAAACTTTTCCAATGCGTTGATTGATTTCCAACGGATCGATCGTATCGATGAAATGATCCGCATGCACCCCGTTCAGGGTCAAAAGCGTGTTCAACCCCACTGACATTCCTCCGGCGATATCGTGATGGAGCGAGTCGCCAACGGCAAGAATCCTGGAAGCAGGCACATTCGGTACCAAGGTCAGACAATATTGATAGATCTCGGGATAAGGCTTGCCAATAAAATGCACCTTACCTCCCCGTTCTTGATAAGTCTGCGCGATGGCTCCGGCACTGGGCTGAAGTCCATTAGCCGTTATCCGAGTGAGGTCTGGATTGGTGCATACCAACGGCAATTTTCTTGCAACACCTTCCTCAATAATGTCTTCATAGAAAGACGACGAACGAGAATCGTCAATCCCAGCCAGCAAGATCAACCCAGCTTGCTCTATACTTTCAACGAAAGGAACCGTAAGTCCCTGAGCAAACGTATCCGACGGGTCACTTGTCAGTAAAAGGCATGGGGCTCTATGAAATTCACCAATAACCCCACTCCCAGTTTCCAGCATCTGCCAAGCAATCTCACCAGAGGTCACCAGATGTTTGTAACTACTACGGGGAAATCCCAGCTTTTTCATGCGAGCCTCGTTGCCATCGGAGCGTTTCCCGGAGTTGCTTATGATAATGACCTGCTTACCGGCCCAAGCCAGGCGCTTAAGACATTGCACTACCCCAGGATAAGGGGCATGCCCGTTGTGCAACACCCCCCACTGATCGACCAGAAACGCATCATAATGGTTGGCCAGATCGCCAATCCCCTTGATGAACCTTGTAAAAGTGGGGGCAGCGTTGCACGATGCTTCCGGGTGTTCCACTTGCCACACGTCGTTAATAATTTCATCACAAGTTTTCAAGAAAGGTTTATTAATAGTTTTCATGAATGACTCCTTTGGAATAAATAAAATTTGTTTTTCACTGGGGAAAACACTATGACTCAATTGAGCCCACGAGTAATATAGACTGGAATTATCATAAATAATAATTATATTTATACATATCTTATATAGACTTTAATCTATGTATTTTACTTTATGGAAGTTGCTCGATCTGTCAAAACAGATGTGTTTAAGGAATAACGAAGAAAGTGAAAGAAGGTGGGGATGCTCTTTGCTCATCTGAAGGACAAGGCTTCACATTAAACTGGGCAAGCCGGCGTGAAAAAATGGATTGTTGAAACTTCTCGCATTCATACCATTGAGGTGATTATTCTCTTTTGTCGATTTAATAAATAAATCATATAGCTTTAAACAATCAATTTGATTAATGATCTTTAAAGATTTAAATTGCACACGTGGACAGAAACCACTTAATCAGGCAATTTATCAGGAGAAGAGCATGCAACGACCAGAAATCAAAACTATGGCTAACCTTGAATCTGCATTTGCAGGAGAATCAATGGCTCATATCAAGTATCGATATTTCGCGAAAATCGCGCGTGCGGCGGGTGACGACGAAACAGCAAGGATATTCGAAGAAACCGCCAACCAGGAAATGCAACATGCATTTGGGCATCTGGATTTGCTTTATCCCAAAACCGAGATGACGACGCAACGATGCCTTGAAACGGCGATAGCTGGGGAAACTTACGAATACACCGAAATGTATCCGGGGTTCTTGAAAACGGCCAAGCAAGAAGGCGATATTGCAGCCGCTTTGGAAATCTCGCAGCAGATTGGAGAATCAAAAGTACATGCTGAATTGTTCAAGACAACACTGGAAAAGGCAGCCAAGCGGTTTGCAGCGTTGGTAAAGGTCGAGGAGCGCCATGCCAATCAATACCGTGCAGAACTTGCAAAAATATCAGTTTGAACCAATTACCCAAGGAGAATGAACATGAAAGTTTGGCAATGTGTAGTGTGCGGATTTATCTATGACGAGGCAGTCGGTTTGCCGGCAGAGGGAATTAAGCCTGGCACAGCATGGGCAGACATACCGGATGACTGGGCCTGTCCGGATTGCGGTGTGGCCAAGGCTGACTTCGAGATGGTCGAGGTTTAGCAAGTTGGATGTTTCAAGAGGCCAGGTGAGGAGTCGATCCTGATCTCTTGGTTTGAATGTAGGAAAGTCTCATGGAGGAGTGGATAGTGAAACCTATTGTAGTGCTTGGCAGCGGTTTGGCGGGATATACCGCAGTACGTGAATTTCGCAAACTTAACGCTGACGCGCCCGTCACTCTAATCTCTCGGGACAGTGGGGATTTTTATTCCAAGCCGATGCTGTCGAATGCATTTGCTCAAAGAAAAGATGCTGTCAGCCTGATTCAGACTCCTGCGCTTAAGATGGCTGAACAGCTCAATATCAGCATGCTGGCACACACTGAGATCAATGTCATTGATCGCTCCGGCAAACAACTCGACACCTCCTCCGGAATACTTGAATATGACAAACTTGTTCTGGCATTGGGGGCTGATCCGATCCGAATCTCTCTACAAGGAAATGCTGCAGATGCGGTTATATCTGTCAACGATTTAACTGATTATGCTCGGTTGCGGGAAGCACTTGAAGGCGCGAATTCAATTTCCATAATGGGAGGGGGATTGATTGGCTGCGAATTTGCCAACGATCTGGCCACTGCCGGATATGAAGTCACGGTAATTGATCCGGGTACTTATCCGCTTGCGAGCTTGATTCCCGAGCTGGCGGGCAAGCAGTTGCTGCAACCCTTGGCCCAATTGGGTGTGACATGGCGGTTTGGTACCTCGGTGCAAAGTATCGATTTGGCGTCCAAAGGATATGCCTTGACACTTACTGATCGGTCGGTGGTAAAGGCCGATATTGTGATGTCTGCAGTTGGTTTGCGTCCCAGAATTCAACTTGCGCGTGAGGCAGGGCTGGAAGTTAATCGCGGAATTGTTATAAATGATCAGTTGTGTACAAATGACAATTCTATCTTTGCCTTGGGCGATTGTGCCGAGCTTGATGGAAAAGTGTTGCCATTCGTTTTACCCATCATGCATGCAGGAAGAACGCTGGCTCGCATCCTTAATAACCAGGCAGCGCAGCTCATATTTCCGGCCATGCCGATCGTGGTAAAAACTGTGGCTCACCCTATTGCTGTATTGCCTGTTCCCCGTGACTTGGCTGGAGAATGGCGGGTAATGGCTTCGGGTACCGGAATAAAAATGGGATTTTTCGACGCACAGGACAGAATCAAAGGATTTGTACTTACCGGGGAATATGCGGGTGAACGAAACGCGATGACAAAAATGTTGGATACACAGTAGACTTTTCAGTCATGGGCATGATGTTCGTTGTCCCTGCAAAGCACTGAAATATGACTCAGGAATACGCCGAAGCCCATAATGAACTGGGCTACTTGTTGCATAAATCGAAGCGTCTGCAAGAAGCGGAAGCTTCTTTCCTGCGTGCGTTGGAACTGAAACCCGGCTTCGCCGAAGCGCATAATAATTTGGGTAATCTGCTCTATGAAACGAAGCGTCTGCAAGAAGCTGAAGCCGCTTTTCGCCGCGCACTCGAACTTTACCCTGATTTGGCACAGTCCCACAATAACTTGGGCAATCTACTTCATGTAACGAAGCGCTTGGGGGAAGCGGAGTGCGCCTTTCGCAAAGCAATAGAACTGAAACCCGATTTCGCCGAAGCCCACAATAACCTGGGCAATTTACTTAAAGAAGAAAAACTTTTTCAAGAAGCCGAGGCAGCATTTCTGCGGGCACTGGAGCTTAACCCCGACTTTACTGTCGCACATATTAATTTGGGCAGCCTGTTTCATGCGACGAATCGCCTGCCCGAAGCTAAAGCGTCATTCCTTCGGGCACTTGCCGGACAGTCAGTTTCCAGCGAGTCACACGACAGTGTTGAGATTATGCTCCAAAAAGTTAAGCAACAACAGGAATCCGAAACCACTTATCTGCATGCGCTTGAACTCAAACCGGAATATTCCGAGGCTTACTATAAACTGGGTATTCTGTTCCATAAAACCAAACACCTCTCGAAATCAGAAGCTGTGTTCCACCGCGTAATTGATCTTAAACCGGATCATGTGGGTGCATTCAATAGTTTGGGTAATGTGCTGATGGAAACCAAAAGGTTTAAAGAGGCGGAAACATTTTTTTGTCACGCGCTCCAAATTGATCCGGTGTTTGCCGAAGCATTTAATAACTTGGGAAATGTGCTACAGGAAACCGGACGATTATCTGAAGCGGAAGCAAGCTATCGCAGGGCACTTGAACTCAAGCCGGGCTATGCAGATGCCAGCGTTAATCTGGGCATTCTGCTCTATCTAAGCAAGCGCATGTCTGAAGCAGAGGCAGCCTTTCGCCGGTCGCTTGAATTGAAGCCAAATTTTGTCGAGGCCCAATGGAATCTAAGCCTTTTGTTGTTGATTCAGGGACGGTATGCTGAAGCCTGGCCGTACTTCGAGTCCCGTTACGCCCCAAATTTTACAGAAGCTTACACTAGAATCCCTGACTTCACTTTTCCTCAATGGCGAGGTGAAAATTTATCAGGAAAATCTCTTGTGCTCTGCCACGAGCAAGGCTTGGGTGACATGATCCAGTTTTCTCGCTTTGTGCCTGTCGTCAAGAGTCTTGGTGTTGTTTATCTGACTTTAGTGTGTGACCCAGCCCTCAAAACATTGTTTGAATCGATTGTGGGCGTGGATACGGTGATCACAGATTTTGCAACAGTTGAAGCCCACGACTACTGGTCCTTTCTGCTCAGCGTTCCCCTGTACTTGGGTATCACTTTAGATAAGCTTCCGGCTCAGCTACCTTATTTGCATGCCTTGCCGGAAAGACTGTCTTACTGGCATGATCGGTTGCCGCAGAAAGGACTTAGAGTGGGACTGATCTGGCGGGGGAACCCGGAAAATAAAAATGATGCTTACCGCTCGATTTCGCAGTTTTCTATATTGGCGCCACTCTGGTCGGTACCGGAGATCACATTCATCGCGCTTCAAATCAGGCAGAAACTGGACGATGTGGAGCAATTCTCCGATGCTCAGCCCATAATAGAGCTTGGCTCTAAGCTACGTGACTTTGCTGATACTGCGGCAATTGTCGTTCAGTTGGATTTGGTTATTTGCGTCGATACAGCGATCGTTCATTTGGCGGCTGCTTTGGGAAAACCTTGCTGGTTGTTGTTGCCCGCTGTCGGTTCGGACTGGCGATGGATGTTGGATCGTAGTGATTCTCCCTGGTATCCCGGAATTGTGCGCATCTTCCGGCAAATAGAACTGAATCACTGGGAAAAGCCAATAGGTGAAATAGCGAAAGAGCTTAAATCATGGATGCATGCAATATGAGGCACACAAAGCTCTCATGAACTTGGAGTGCTGGGAGTTTCCGGAAGTTAGTTGTAAAATGCGTAATCACCTTTGCCGGAATTGATAGTGGCTTCGACCAGATTGACTTCAAAGCACTATATCTTGGGTAGCGCTTGTATCCTTGCGATCATCGTTATCGCGACATCGATTGGATCGATGTTTTTTTTGCGTGAACAGGAAATCGAAACATGGAGCCGCGAGCTGTCCGACCTGTCACTTACTCTATCCGAGCAAACTTACCAGTCGATGTCTTCCGCTCAACTTGCGATGAAAGGGATTGTTGATCGCATCAATACGGTAGGAATTCGCAGTGATGCAGAATTACGTTTAAAAGCAAAATCCGAGGCTTTTCATCAAATATTACTCGACAAGATTTCCGGATTGCCGCAAGTCGATGTTGCCACAATAGTTGCCGCAAACGGAGATGTTATAAATTTTACTCGCTCCTATCCTCCCCCCGCAATTAATCTGTCCGACCGCGATTATTTTCAGGCGCATATCAATAATTCCGAGGTGGGAGCGTTCATTAGTATTCCTGTCAGAAACAAAGGCAATGGTAAATGGGTGTTTTATTTGAGCTACAGATTAAATGAGCCGAATGGGAAACTCATGGGATTGGTACTGATTGGAATTTCAGTTGATAAACTCACAGAGTTTTATGAGCGACTGGTCACCAATCTGGGAGAAGGCGCGAGCATCACCCTTCTTCGCAACGATTTTACTGCATTATCACGATGGCCCAGGAATGACCAAGAAATCGGGAAAAAAGTTTTGACCGGTTCTTCCTATCAGGTTGTGGACAGGATGAAAAAAAATGACGCAGTTATTCAGCACGCCAGTCCCAGACTGTCTGAAAATGGTTTGCCTGTTCGCAGAATGAGTGCTGTCCGTGTTTTGGATCATTTTCCATTGATTGTCAATTTGACAATTACTGAAGAATTCTTCCTTAAAAATTGGCGCAATGCTTCCAGCATTATTGCGGTGATCGCTTGTGGAAGTCTTTTGATTTTGTTTTTTGCAACGTATTTTCTGATGCGCATCACTTTACAGAGAGAAAAAAGCAATGCACTGCTTAACGATTTGACAGTCCAAATTCCGGGAATGTTGTTTCAGTTGCAACAATCCCCGGATGGAAAAATTACTCTGCCTTACGTCAATAAGGGGTTTCTGGATGAATATAAGTCAGGCACAAAACAGCTGTCCGTCGAGGGTTTGGCGTTATTCGATTATGTGCACCCGGAGGATCGGGAACGGGTGTTTGCTTCTATTCAAAACTCGATTAAGAAACTGGAGCCTTGGCACGAGGATTACAGGTTGTCATTTCCAGGCAAGGGAATTGAATGGCGACATGGTGATGCAACACCACAGATTTTAAATGATCAATCCATTCTTCTTCATGGTTATATTACCGATATTACTGAATATAAAAACCAGCAAAAATTGATTGAGTTGGAAAGAGATAAGGCAGAAATAGCCAATCGGGTAAAAAGTGATTTTTTGGCTAATATGTCACATGAGATTCGGACACCGATGAACGCGGTCATTGGCCTGTCTGGCATCGCTCTGCAAAGTTCCGATCAAAAAGAGCAAGTGCAGTATTTGCATCAGATACAGGAATCATCCCAATTGCTGATGGGCATACTTAACGATATTCTGGATTTTTCGAAAATAGAGGCAGGGCAAATCATAATCGAAAAGCGCGTTTTTGATATCGATCAACTCAACGACGGCCTGCATCGCTTGTTTAAAAAGAATGCTCAAGATAAGGGTCTGGATTTCTTGTTGTCCAGACAAGCGGAAATACCAAATTTACTGGTGGGAGATGAACTTCGACTGAGACAGATTCTAACTAATCTGCTTGGGAATGCGGTTAAGTTCACTGAGCAAGGCCGAATTACTCTCGAAATAGTTGAGACGCAATCAAATGAGTCCGAAGTAACTCTCGACTTCCGCATTCAGGATACAGGCATCGGATTAAGTGAAGGGCAGATCGATAAATTGTTTAAACCATTCGTGCAAGCTGACAATTCGACGGCACGTCGTTTTGGGGGAACCGGATTGGGATTGTCTATCAGCCTCAATCTGGCTCGCATGATGGGAGGCAATATTACGGTTGAAAGCGTGCTTGGTAAAGGTACTTTATTTTGCTTCCGGGTTACCTTGGAGCGGGCAACAGTTCTTCAAAAGGCTGAATACCATAATCGAAGAGAAGCAGACAAAGCCCCACCGGAATATCGTGAGGCAGCAGTTATTTTACGGGGTAAACGGGTATTGCTGGTTGAGGATAATCGTGTCAATCAGTTGGTGGCAACGCAATTGCTTAAGAAGTTGTCGATGGTAGTAGATGTTGCCAACAATGGTGCAGAGTCGCTTCAACGGATGCAGGATGGGAACTACGATGTGGTTTTGATGGATGTTCAAATGCCTGTAATGGACGGTTTAGAGGCGACACGCCGGATTCGCCAAAATTCCAAATTTAGTACCCTGCCTATCATTGCATTGAGTGCAGGAGTGACTTTAAACGAACAGGAGATTTGTACCAGTGCAGGTATGACGGATTTTATTGGAAAGCCCATAGACTTTGATCAGTTAACAAGCAAACTGACCGAACTTTGTTCTTTATCTGTTTGAATCATTGAGAATTGATTGTTACAGAATAAAAGACCTTCTTGTTAGTTGATAAGTTGTGTCAATCATTATTTTAATCAGGCAAACCAAACCTTATGGATACTTCTTTCAGCTGGTTTTATTGGGCAGTTTTGTCCGCAGTCTTCGCGGCGCTTACTGCTATCTTTGCCAAGATTGGGATTCAAGGCATAGATTCAGATTTAGCCACACTTGTTCGTACTGCAATCATTATTGTTGTCCTGTCAGCTTTTGTCTGGATTACGGGAAAATGGAGCAACCCGTTTGAGTTGCCTTACAAAACATGGATATTTCTTGGATTGTCCGGTTTGGCGACGGGAGCATCCTGGGTGTGCTATTTCCGTGCACTACAAGTTGGTGATGCTTCAAAGGTGGCGCCCGTCGATAAGCTGAGTTTGGTGCTGGTTGCTATTTTCGCATTTGTATTTCTTGGGGAGCACCCCTCGCTACGCGAATGGAGTGGTATTGCAATGGTGGCAGGGGGGATTCTTATCCTTGCAATTAAATTCTAAGTGAATTCAGCGATAAAATCAGTGTTTGCTTGCTATACAGTCAGTTCTTGTTAACACGGGAATACGGCTAGATGCCGGTCTGGCAGATTGAACAAAATTCTGGAAATATCTTTACCAAAGTATTGTTTCGATTCTTACAATCCACAAAATTGTTGACAGCGCGATGACCAAAATCAAAGCGAAGGCAATATTAAATATACCATCACTCAGCAAGGATATATTTGATTGCTTTGCAAAATGGGTAATAGACATTTTTATCCAGTTTTTCCATTCAACAAAAAAACACAGGTTTGAAATTGTAGATCCACCCATGCGGCTTGGTTGTAATAGTGTCCTATGACATGCAGTGGCCAGACAGGATGCTTTAATTGCTCTAGTCAGAGCGTCTTAAGTGCATCCTAATGATTGGAATATACGTGTAAATAATACACACATCAAGTGAGGCTGTTATTTATCAAACTCAATCCATAAAATTTAAGAAATCCAATCTAATGCCGATAGAGGATCATCAATAAAGGCCGTAGAAAGTTATTGGCAAGATATGCTGAATCAGACAAAGCTACATCATAATTTCTCCAGCGAGAATTACTTTGATTTTGAAAGCTGATACACTGATTGTAATATAATTTACGATTCCGGTCGTTTAAAAAATTAATAGATTCTGGAGAAACTTATGCAATTCAGGCCAGACGATATAGCAGTTTTTCTTGCTTTGGCGTTAGAGATCGTAGGAGTGGTAGTTAGTTATTTTATAAGTGGTTCATCCATTTTTCCTACGACTATCCACATTTTTGCGGCTTTGGCACTTATTCTTAGCATTACATTGGGACAAACTGCGCGTCAACAGTTCAAAGAAAAACAGGCAGCCAGGATGGCCAATTTGTTCGCCACAATGAAGGAATACGATACCCGCTCCAGCGAAGCCGGAACACTGGTTGATGTGCAATTTCATACCATTCGGGAAAGTATTTCACAAGCTTATAAAATCATCGGCACGGCAACCTCTCGACTAACAGGTAATTTGACCGGACTAAAAGAACAATCGGTCGGTCAGATGGAGATGCTCCGCCAATTGGTCGAGAGCCTGGTTTCCTCCGCTCAAGGTGAGCAGCAAAAGGAACAGGTTGCAGGGATTAAGCATTTTGCCCAGAACACAGAAGGCATTATCGACGAACTGGTTGGTTTCATGGGAGATGTTCACCATGCGGGTCAGGAGACGGCGACAAGTTTTCTTAAGATGGAAGAACTGATGGGGTCTGTCGTATCGATTCTCAATAGCGTCAACGAAATTACCAAACAGACTGACTTGCTTGCCCTCAATGCTGCTATTGAGGCTGCGCGGGCTGGCGAAGCCGGGCGTGGTTTTGCTGTGGTTGCTGATGAAGTGAGAAAGCTTGCACATAAATCAAATCAGTTTAGCTCACAAATTCGTACTCTTCTAAGTGATATTGAAACTTGTATGGCGAGAGTTGGTTCGTCAATTAGTGAAGTGTCGGATATGGACATGAGTGTAGCGGACCGCTCGCGTGACAACATGCGTAATATGTGGAATGAGATGGATAATCTGAATGTCGCTGCAGCCAATCAATCAACCCACATTACAGAAGTTTCACAGCAGATTCATAAGCTGGTTCTGGATGCCATCATTTCATTGCAGTTTGACGATCTGGTAAGGCAGCTACTTGAGCAAGTCCAAAAGAGATCAGAATTGCTTGAAGACTATATGCAGTCGCTCCATAAGGTTGAGCGGGATGCCGAATCTGCCGACGGTTTGCAACGCTTTCAGCTTCGTATTGCAAGTTTGGAAAGTGCTATGGCGGCGAGCCAATCAAGCTTTGAGGCGCTGGATAAAAAACATATTCAGCAGGATTCGGTTGACTCGGGTAGTGTTGACTTGTTCTAACAATATCTTCCGAAATCATAAATATTATTCGCGGAAAGTTTAGATCGGGAATGAGTTCCGGTTGATTAACGAACTCGCTATATATTAAATTATGCTATCTTTACAACCGGACGGTGATTTCAAAATCGGTCGATGTCTTTTCGGCATAGGCTACATCAGGAGATAATCAGGTTATGGGAACCAAAATTAACGTTGAATTAATGGGGAAGTCATCAATTGGCAAGGAGTTGACCACTGCAGAGTGCGAGATTTTATGCAGCGTAATGGGGGTTAAGAACCTTAAAGATGGAGAAATGCTTTCTAAAGAGGGTGATGCAGCAGGTACGCTCTTCATTTTGATTGAAGGCAAGCTGAATTTGTTTGGGGATAAGGAAGGTAAGGGAGCTGTGCTTTATACCATGCACGAGGGTGAATGTGCCGGAACTCGTGCTTTTATTGACCGTACAACTCGTAAAGCGACATTGGTTGCCAATGGGGATGCCACTGTCTATACATTGGAGCCCATTGCTTTTGAGTCATTGATCGATGGCAATCCACGGATTATTTACAAGGTGATGTGTGCACTGTTCCGCAACACTCATACTAACTTGATTCGAATGAATCAGGAAGCTGAGCAATTATCAAACTACATTAACAAGACTCAAGGAAGGTACTGATTCAGTAAATCAGATTAATATGCAATGCGCGAACAAAAGGCCACCTGATTGTGTGGCCTTTTGCGTTTTGATATCGAAACTTGATACACAATTAAGTGAAAGACTGCAAGTGCCGTACCTGAATAACATTTATGGCTTTATTTTATGCACGTTGAGCTGTTTCCTATTGACGGGCTGCGCGGCTTCTCCCGCTAATACAGCGCGTACTTCCTGGCCAAAGGAATTTCAGACAGATCCCATACTCCTGCTGAATCGGGTGACTTGGGGAGCCAATACGAACGAGATGCACCAACTGGTTGACCGGGGTGTCGAGAATTATCTCGATTCGCAGCTGCATCCTGATCCGGTAATCACTCTTCCCAATACCGTCCATGCACAAATTTCAGGAATGCAGATCAGCCAAAAAAATATGGTACAACTGGCTGTTGAAAGCGAACAGAAGCGCAAGGCGGCTGATGCAATTGCAAGCGACGACGAGAAAAAAGCGGCCCAGCAAGCCTATCAGCAATATTTGAATCAACTTGCTAAAGAAACCGCAACGCGTTCTCTCCTGCGTGATCTATATTCCCCTCGGCAACTGGTTGAACAGATGACGTGGTTCTGGATGAATCATTTTTCAGTTCACCAGTCCAAAAGTAATCTGAGAGTGTTGCTGGCTGACTACGAGGATCAAATTAGGGCTCACTCACTGGGCAGTTT
>Ga0208872_1001172_pt1 | contig 16618 bp, 17 predicted proteins | sample CryBogCBH12Aug08_FD_185508 | JGI IMG/M metagenome (GOLD analysis project Ga0208872, IMG submission 185508) | Freshwater microbial communities from Crystal Bog, Wisconsin, USA - CBH12Aug08 (SPAdes) | ecosystem: Environmental > Aquatic > Freshwater > Lake | place: Crystal Bog, Wisconsin, USA...
GAGAGATTGCACGTCGAACCGGCGTCAATACCGAGTGCAAGTATCTACTCCTGCGCCATGCCTTTGAAGTTTTGAACTATCAACGCGTGCAAATCAAAGCAGATAACACCAATGAAACTTCGCTCGCTGCCATTGCCCGAATTGGGGCGAAAGAAGAGGGCATTCTTCGCCATGACCGTAAGCGACGCGATGGCACGTGGCGCGATGCGGTCTACTTCTCGGTGATCGCTCCAGAGTGGCCAGAGACGAAAGCGCATATAGAAAAGTTGATGGCTCGATAACCACTTCGAGCGTCGTGAAACTCCCGTGAGGAGTAGTGGTGTCCCAGACGGGAGTTGAACCCGTGGCCTACCGCTTAGGAGGCGGTTGAGTGCATTCATTTTTTACTCCCTATGAACATAAACTTCGCTAATTACCGCTTAGATATGTGTTATTAAGTTATTTTAAGTGTTGAGTTGTGTTTGGGAAAGTTATGGGAATTTCCCTCCTCTTACGATCAAAACTATTTCATTTTAAAGAAAATAGCAAGAGTTTTGGGAATTCCCATAGATTCCATTTTCTTTGTAGTGAGTCTGAATTAGACTCAAATCATGGCTCGACCTATGAGAAGTAATTGGTAGAAATCATGCCCACAACTACCTTCGTATGCCTGGCCAATTCAAGAAAAAAGCGTGGGCGCTGTTTGGCTGGCAAGGCAAGTGATAACGGATCTTTTTCTAAGTGGATTCGTCCAGTTACTGAACATCCATCTGAAGAACTTCAGTCTCATGAGCACTGTTTGCAATCAGGAGAAGATGTTGCGATATTCGATCTGCTTGAGGTAAAGCTTCTAGACCCGAAGCCCATCCGCCATCAGCAGGAAATTGGTTAATGGACGTTTCAGTCCCATTAAAGAAAAAAGGCTCTTTGACTTTGGAAGATGTTGCAAAGTTAGTGGACTCTCCTGAGAAGTTATGGGGAACCGGCACATCGACAAAAAATGGAATAAATAACTGTGTGTCCTTATCTGAAATCACCATTTACTCTTCCTCGCTGTACTTAGTAGAGGTATCGAATTTCAGAGTCGAGATCAGGTTTTCATTTGGTAGAAGGGACATACGAGGACTCTTTGTTTACGGCGGGCATGAATACAAGTTGAGCATCACAGATCCCCATTTCGAGCAAAAATTTGTTGATAAGCCCGTTGGAGACTATGAAATCGAGAAGACTCTCCTTACTGTTAGCCTTGGCGAAAATTACGAGGACAGTTTCTATAAACTAATCGCTGGCGTCATGCCCATTGATTTTGGCAAGAATTGGAGTGGCCAGTGATCTACACAGTCGGACACTCCACTCATACAATCCAAGATTTCATCAAATTATTGAAATCGCGTGGGATATCAGCTATCGCAGATGTTAGATCGGCGCCCTATAGTCGATTTCAACCGCAATTCAATCGCGAGGTACTAACTAAATCGTTGAAAGAGTCCAACATTGAATACGTCTTTGTCGGAGATTCTATTGGAGGTCGATCTCCCAACGAGGAAGACTATGAGAATGGGCGGGTTATTTACGACCGCTTGAAGAAGAGCCATAATTTTGAAAATGGGCTTCAGCGTGTAATCGCTGGATCCGAAAAGTTCCAATTGGCTTTGATGTGCAGCGAGAAAGAACCAATTGAGTGCCATAGAACTTTGCTTGTGGGCCAAACTCTTTTCGAGCGAGGAACTCCTATTTCTCATATCCATGCTGATGGAACCCTTGAAAAACATGATGATGCGATTCAAAGGTTATTGAAGATATTTAAACTTGATGAGCCTGACCTTTTTCGAACGAACGAGGAAGTAGTTGCGGAAGCACTTCTCAGACAAGAGCAGAAGGTGGCTTTTACTTTGGGAGATCCACTTAAAGGCCGGCTTGACTCCGGGCAGCTCGGAGAATCTGAAGAATGGACAGAGTCGCCATGAATCTTTTTACTATTGGCTTTACAGGCAAGAGTGCTGAAAAGTTCTTCGGGCTACTTGAATCATCGAAAGCAACCAAACTAATCGACATCAGAATCAACAGAACATCTCAGTTAGCCGGCTTTGCAAAGGAGCAAGACCTTGAATTTTTCTTACCGAAACTCGCGGGTATGCGATACCAACTTTGGGATGATTTGGCTCCCACAAAAGAACTCCTAGCCTCTTACCGGAACAAGGAAATACTTTGGGAAGAATTTGCCCAAAAATATCAAGATTTAAACAAAGTTCGAGAAACCCTTGAAAGATCATCACAAACTGACTTTGAAAATGCAGTTCTGCTCTGCAGCGAACGTGAACCAGAGAAGTGTCATAGGACATTGCTGGCAGAACTCATCACCAAGAAGTTTCCCCTCCTAGGCGTTACTCACCTGATTTGAAGGAACTTTTAAACAGCTAGGCCTATTTAACAGCCACTACAGATCCCGCTTAGAACTAACACCAATCCCTATTTCGCGCTCAGATTAGCACCAAATTTTTTGGCCTTCAAGCAGTTTGTCACCACAAGAAGATAAACTTCTTTATATGAGGAATGAATCAAAGGATGGTAAAAACTTGAAGACCAAGAGTGACGATAAATCGGGTCACAGGGAAGCAAAGTCTCTCCTGGCGAAAATGCAAAACATCCTGAGAGACTCCGAGTCGGACAGTATAATTATGCATAGATTTGATGAAATTACTAAGTTTTTATTAATAGCGTACATGTCAGAGAATTCAGAAAACATTTTTACAATACGAAATCAGGAATCTCCTAAAGAATATGCAAATCGAATTCGGCGGTCCTACGTTAACTTGTGTAGAAGCCACCCAGAAATTTTCCCTAAGAGATTTTCAGAAATTAACGCATCAGAACTTTCAATCTACAATCTTGGTAAATTACTCCAAGAAATGGACTACAGTAACTTTGAATTGGATTTCTTTGGTCTCGCGTATGAAGAAATAATCAATGGAACTTTTGACAAGAATGAGAACCAGCAATTCTTTACACCCACAGAAGTTGTGAAGTTTATGACATCTTTTTTGCCTAAAAATCTAGAGGGATTAATTGCTGACCCGGCTTGCGGAACTGGTGGCTTCTTAAAGTCAGTTGCTGCTTCAGGTTTTGGGCATCATGAACTTGTGGGTATTGAAATTGACGAAAGACTTGCATGGATTGCAAACGTGAATCTCTTATTGCACGGACAGAAAAATTTTTCTGTCGAAGCTTTTAAAAATGGTGGTGCGTTTGGATCTCAGGCGGATAAATTCAAAAACAAATTCTCTGCAATCATTACCAACCCACCATTTGGAAGCGATTTGACAGATAAAAGACTTTTAGAAAAATTTCAATTGGGTCAGAATAAAAAATCACGGCGTCGTGGAATTTTGTTCTTGGAACGTTGCTGGGAATTCTTAAAGGATGATGGAATGCTTTTGATTATTCTTGATCAAAGTATTCTAAATTCTCCGGCAACTAGGGATGTCAGAGAATTTCTCCTGGAACACTTTGATGTACAAGCAATTATTTCTTTGCCCGAGACAGCATTTATGCCTTATGCAAGTGTAAATTCATCAATATTGATTCTCCGGAAAGGTAATTCGAAGCAATCAGCAACAAAAACTTTTTTTGCCACGGCTGAGCGAGTGGGGCGTAAAGCAAATGGTGATCAAGATTTTGAATTCCTTCAAACTGGGGAAATAGCTTTAGATTCAGATTTTCCATCGATACAGAGTGCCTATCTCGAAAAATCTGACTTATCCTCCGGATCTGGAAAAACCGCTTACTGGTCTTATCTCCAAGACAATCTCGATTCAAATTTGCGTCTTGACACTATGTTTCATCACCCAGATAGAAATGAAAGTCGCCGAGTCCTTGAAAATACAAAAGCCGGCTTAGTGTCGTTGTCAGAACTCTGCATAGAAGTTAATGAACGCATCTTGCCGGTCACTGATTTACCAGGAGAAGTCTTGTTGTACACAGGACTAGCTCATATTGAACCTATTAATGGAATTGCGTACCAGGTACCAACTCCGACAGCTGCAATTAAGAGTTCGGTTAAACTATTTCAGCCTGGTGACATATTGTTTTCAAAGATGCGACCTGCATTGCGAAAAGTTGCTTTAGCTGATTTCGAAGACGGTGGATACGTGTCACCCGAATGCTCGGTGCTGAGAATTAGACGGGATTCTAAAGGGGAACTACTTGTTCCACCAAGACTGCTGGCATCCTTGTTGAGATCGGACTTTATCTTTGGCCAACTAGTCCATCTTGTAACTGGAATCGGAAGGCCGCGGCTTTCAAGTAAAGATTTGCTTTCCGTGCAAATTCCTGCCGCTACTCTAGCCGTGTGGATAGAAGCTTCTAGGAACTTTGATAGAATGTTTTCACAAAGTTCAGATATGTACTTTATGGCACAGGAATATTTGAAGAAGTCAGAGATGCTTAAGTCTGAAGCGATTAGGGGTATCGTGGCGGACCTTGGTGGGGTGCTCAGTGCTGGAGAATGAATTGTCGAAATTCTTTTCTGGTGGACAACCTCCTGACGCAACTGCAAAGTGGTTGAGAAGGACTTATTTCGCTGAGCTTTTAGACATCTTCAACACGAGTGAAAGTAGAAGAAGACTTGGTATTTATGGTGGCGAGAAAATCCCCGAGAATGAAAGAAATCTGACTGATGTTAGGAATAGAGTCAGTTTAATAATTGAGTATGAAACTGCGAGGCTTTCAAACGATATTTTGGAAACCTTTAATGGGAGCTCATTCTTCTGGAGTTACGTAGTAGCGAATCGTTTTCCCGACCTCGAAGTTCGCAAAGCTGATGGAACTAGATCATTAAGAGTGGAAATAAAGTGTCTTCAAAGTATCGCGGAAGAAAAATCTGCAAACTTTGACACTTTAATCAAGGACTTGAACCCAAATACGGACTTTGTCGTTGTATTCCTTTGGGAGTGGGAATACCCATTGGGGAGAACTGAAATCTGGGATCGCGCACCTAAAATCTTGAGACACTACGTTTTTAACGCTTACTCTCTCGCTTCACTGAGGGATTGCTACTGGTTAAATAAACCACATTCAAATTTAGGAGATGGCTTCCAGGGATTTGATTTGAGGTATGCCGTGAATAGCAACAATGGTTTGTACTCTCAGGAAGAGGGGAATTATGGAAAGCTTACGCGAATTTGGTCAGAAGATTTCCCTCATCGACCAGCCACTACTCCGGCGGTGACTGACACAGAAAGTGAGTACCTCAAGTTCAAAAGGGAAGTGATAGAGATCGGATTCTGGAGTTTGTGCAATCAATTACTTCCGATTATTTCGGGAGATAAGCAAACTTCACCACTCGAGGCTGACGGGGTGAAAGTGGGCGAGAAAGCTAGTAGGTATGCTTTTTTCCTTAAATCTCTTATCGATGTGGATGAAGCTAGCCAGATATGTATCGAGTCGGGATGTGACTTCATGGTAATTATGACTGATAAATACCTCTCGACAGGATATGAAATTCGGAGCGATGGAGCGACTAGAACTTTTCATCAACTGAAACCGAAGGCGATATCTTCTAACCTATTTGATCTTTCCTAAGGTTGATAGTGCTCTGACAATAAATCTGAATTGTGGCATTAAAAAGTCTTCCAGAAACATGATTGATAAAGTCCACTAAAAAATCTATTTCTACAGTATCGACACTATTTTTCTCAATGTCGAAAATTTGGTACTTGGAATCAGAAAGACAAATGTGAAAAAAATATCCACCTCTTTTTGGGTCTCCTGTCTCGCTTCTAACACACAGTGATATCCCCTTCCCCAGATTAGACAAAAGCTTAATCTCGTCATGAGAAATTGGTTGGTCAATATCCAGGACCTCTAAACGGAATGGTAATTGACCAATTTCATTTTGCGCCATAATGAAAAGGGTACTTGATAAATCCGTAGCAGTAGGCTCATTAAGTAATTAACCTCAACAAATTCACTCAAGTTGTAGCCCGTTACTGCCTCCGCCTGCGGGTAACTAGATACTGCAATCTCTCGCTCAAAATTGCTATCTCTGTTCCTGACCACTCTCTACCAGCAAGATATAGAGAGTGGTCAGGAACAAGTAAGTTTGTTAGTAGGGGCGGGGGTAGTAACGGGTGGTGGGAAATCGGAGCCAGAAAAGATGGTTCGTGTATTAAGGCGTAGACCGCCGAACGACCTATTCCTAGCCTGGCTTGGATATCTTTTACTTTCAGCAACTCGTTCATTGCTAGGAATAGTGTGAAAATGCAAAACTTCTGCATACGAATTTTTTAAGTCTTTGGGAAAACCTTTGGGAAAGTGCTTTCGCGGTAGGTCGCAATTGAGTAAAAATTGCGCGAAAGTATTGATAAATACTTGCGTCCCAGGCCGGAGTTGAACCGGCGGCCTACCGCTTAGGAGGCGGTCGCTCTATCCACTGAGCTACTGGGACCTGATCTCACATTAAAGCGAGAATCCAACCCTAACTGACTACTTTGACCATTATTCTCAGCGATTTCACCATCTTGCAAGCGTGGAGAATCGGCCTTCTCCCCTACCCCTGCCCATAGAATCTCCCTTATAGCTGCGGGGATTGCCGCGGCCGGTCTTTACCCCATTATGAGGAGTAGTACATGTTGAAGAATGTTAAGAAGTGGGCACCTGTCCTAGCGGCAGTCGCGCTCGTGATCTCAGGCGTCACCCCAGCAAACGCTGCGGCCGTGAAGCAGGGCACCAAGTGCGCACCAGCCAACGCAAAGAAGACCATTGGAGCCGTCAAGTACACATGCACAACTAACCCAGCGGGCGCACCAGCTGGTCTCACATGGACCACAGCCGATTGCATCACCGCCGGCACTGCTTATGCGACCGCGAAGAGCCAATATGACGGTTTCACTGCGTCACAGACTTCTACCCTTGCTGCTATCAAAGCTTCAATTGATGCCTCAAAGCACTCCATTGATGTTCTCAACGCAGCGATTGCAGCCACGAAGACGAAGGAGTACATCGTTGGTTATGACCACACGGTAAAGCCTTCTGTTCCTATCAAAGTTGTCGGAATCGATGCAGCGATTGCAGCGATCACGGCACATATTGCTGATGTCACTGCAAAGCGCGATAACGCTGGAAAGCAACGCGATCTCACCGCTACAACTCTCGCAGCTAAGTACACCGCGACACAGATCGCTGGCTGGGCTGCAAGCCCAGTAAGTGCACTGAGCAATCCAGATGTCAACGTTCAGAATTATGGAAACTGGATTCGTGCATATCAGAACTACGACACAGCAGTTGCAAGCGGAAATAAGGACATTGCAAATCTCCAGAAAGTTCCAAATAACTTCCAGGCGAAGCTTGCAAGTGCACAGACTCAGGTTGATGGCATGACCGCTCGTTATAACGCAGCGATTGCTAATCAGCCAACACAGTCACAGACAATTAAGGATGCAGCAACTCAGGCGCTCTCAGTTCGTAAGAGCGCATGTAAGGTCGGTTTGTAAAAACTAACCGATAGTAAGCGTCTTCAGGGTCGCGGTCGAAGGGTACTTAAAGAGTGCCGTTCGAGCGGGGCCCTGACTTACTTTTCCGGCCAAGGTGAATTGCGAACCGTGAGCCGGGCAGAGCCATTGATTACCATTCTGCATCACTGTCACGCCATTATGTGTGCAACTTAAATTAAGAACCGTTAAACCTTTAACTCCAAGAGCGGTACGCACAACAGCCACTGAAGATCCGTTGCTGAGATCGATCGTGATTACCCCGCCCACCTTTTTCAGAGCAGGATTCTTTGAGAGATCGATATCGAGCTTGCCATCTTTGCGCTGGGCAACTCCTGCCGCAGGCACTGCCGCTTCGGCGATGCTGGGTGAAACTCCAACTGCCAAGGCGATTGCTCCACAGAGGAGCGCGCGGCGACCGATCTCTTTTTCCATGAGCTCTTTTCTCTCTCTTCTGCTGGGTCTACCCTCGCTCTGTGGCGATCGGCACCGCACGAAGATATCTCACCTTGCGCCTTGTTGCAGTGGGGATGCTCATCCTGCATCTGGGAGTTCGCTTAGTCTTTCCCGCTCCAACGGTCTTCTCAGACCTCATTCTCTTTAATCTCGTTGCTCTTTCCACCGCCCTCTCAGCCTTTTATGCACCCCTCTTCAATGATCACCTGGCAACGCTCTCTATAGGTTTTGCCTTGGGATTGTGGGCCTGTGGCTCTCTCATATCTTCATGGAATTCCTTCATGAGTTTCCATGTCTGGGGGCGCTCCACCGATATTGCCTATGCGCTCTTCTATCCATTCCTGCTCTTCGGAATGATCCGCGCGCTCTCTGCAAAGCGAAAGGTAAGGGCGCTAGAGCTCTTAGATGTCATCATCATTGCCCTTGGCGTCTCAACAGTTCTCGCTTCACTCTTACTTGCGCCGGCGATGACTCACATCAATGGTGAACCATTTGCCGTCTTTCTCTCTATTCTCTATCCAATCGGAGATTGCATACTGCTTGCAATCGCGCTCGTTGCGCTCATCCTGCAAATGAAATCTCTCAGATCTTTCATCATGCTTGTAGGAGTTGGAATCTTCGCGGCGACTGATCTCTACTTCCTATGGAAATCAGCAACGACTGGCTACGCATTCGCATCGCTCTTTGATGATGGTTGGGTACTTGGGCTCCTGATTATCGCCGAATCACTCTGGCACAAAGGTGGTGAAGGTGAACTCTCTGACCGCATAACCTCAATCGCAGCGACAATTGCATTAATTGCCAGTGCCACCATCTTGGGAATTGCCGCAGTGAAGCCTCATTACTTCCCTACCTTTGCTTTGATCCCGGCACTCATCACAATCATGTTGGCCTTTATCCGTATGTCAGTTGCGCTTCGTCAATCTCGGCTGGCAGATACCGACCGAGAGTTAGCAAGAACAGATGAGTTAACCGGACTCGCCAATCGCCGTCGATTCTTAGCAGAGTTAGAGATACTTGCTCGCAAAGATGGAACGCTCCTACTGCTAGATCTCGATGGCTTTAAAAGGGTTAATGACACTTTGGGCCACGATGTTGGGGATCAGTTACTGAAACAGATAGCGGTGCGGTTCACTCGCTCACTGCCGAATGGTGTCGTTCTCGCACGTCTTGGTGGTGATGAATTCGGGGTCATCATCTATGGCGATGAACCTGCTGGAATTGAAGTAGCACAAGCACTTCGCGCTTGCCTCAGTTATCCATTCGCCCTGGCAGGAGAGAACATCAGCGTTGGTGTAAGTATTGGTCGCGTAGTAAGTGATGACAAGGGCGATCTCCTCAAACGAGCCGATATCGCTATGTACGACGCGAAACGGAGTGGAACCGGTATCGCTACTGCTGAGAGCTAGGAGTTAGCAGGCTTCTCTGGCTTATTTACCTTGATCTCATCTAGGCGACCAAGGGATTCGAGTCGCTCTTTCGCGTGATCAACAATTTGAGTTGGATAGTCATGAAGATATCCATCCAAGACGCTCCATGGTTCATGAATATCAGGGGCCTGGAGGTGGGCAAGTTCCGGGATGTACTTACGGATGTAATCGCCCTGTGGGTCAAAGCGCTTACCTTGTTCAATCGGATTGAAGACTCGGTAGTACGGCGAAGCATCAGTTCCTGTTCCGGCAGTCCACTGCCAGCCATGAGAGTTCGATGCGACGTCATAATCAACGAGATGTTCTTTAAAGAAGTCAGCGCCAAGTTGCCATTCCAAGTGAAGATCTTTCACTAAGAACGAGGCAACGACCATTCGTGTGCGATTGTGCATCCACCCTTCTTCAACTAACTGTCGCATCGCTGCATCAACAAATGGGTAGCCAGTCTTTCCTTCACACCAAGCCTTGAACTTATCGCCCGGTTCGTCGTATCGCATCGCCTTAAATTGTGGGGCGTAGTAATCATCAACAGTATGTGGATTATGGTGAAGGACATCGCCATAGAACTCACGCCAGGCAATCTCCTTGCGAAACACCTCGTGACCGGGACTCTGCCCTAATTCAGCGAGCAAAGTGCGTGGGTGAATCTCTCCCCACTTGAGATGTGCACTTAACTTACTGGTGCCATCGATTCCAGCGTTATTTCTATTCTCGTTATATGAATCAAGCGCATTCTCTTTAAACCAGGCCCAGCGCTCATATGCTGCCTCTTCACCTGCCGGGGTTACGCGTACGCCATCAGGCATCGTCCAAGTCGGAAAGTTCCGATCAGAATCGCGCGGTGTGACGGTCGGGATTTTTGCGGGAGTTGGCGCTGGATCTCGCCAACCATGTGCAAGCCAAGCTTTATAGAACGGTGTGTAGACCTTGTAAGGAGTTCCATCACTTGGCTTGCGAACTCGGCCCGGTGCAACTGCATATGGGCTGCCAGTTCGAATCAATGGAATTCCTGCCGCCTCAACTCGCTGATCGCGAGCTAAGCCATACGGTTCAAACTCTTCAGAGATATGAACACTGTTCACGTTATATCGCTTCATGAGTTCGGTCAGAACTTCGACTTGGTCACCAACCATTGCATGGAGCGAATTTCCTAATGATGCATCGAGTAACCGCAGCGATTGCGCCATATAGGCGAGACGCTTTCCTCCACTGACCTTGTTCTGATTTGGATCAAGGATAAATACTGGAACGATCTCATCCCCAGCAGCTATCGCTGCATTGAGCGCAGGATGATCTGAAATTCGCAGATCTCTGCGAAACCAGATGATCGAACGAGTAACTGCCAACTTAGGAGTGGAGTTGCTCTACTGTCGCATCCCAGCCCTGAACTGCATCTGGCTTGCGAGGTCCATGTCCAATATAACGTGCAGATGGACGGACCAGACGGCCAGTCTTCTTCTGCTCAAGGATATGAGCTGACCAACCGGCGGTACGTGCCGCGGTGAACATTGAAGTAAACATTGGTCCAGGTACTTGTGCGAAATCAAGCACGATCGCTGCCCAGAATTCAACGTTGGTCTCTAGAACACGCTCTGGATGGCGCTCATGGAGTTCAGCGAGCGCAGCCTTCTCGAGTTCAACGGCAACTTCGTAACGTGGGGCGCCGAGTTCTTTTGCAGTACGACGAAGTGTGCGAGCGCGTGGATCTTCTGCGCGATAGACGCGGTGGCCGAAGCCCATCAAACGTTCGCCACGATCCATGATGCCCTTCACGTATGCGCGCGCATCTCCACTCTTCTCAACATCTTCGATCATGCCGAGTACGCGAGATGGCGCACCGCCATGAAGCGGACCTGACATCGCACCGATCGCACCAGAAAGTGCAGCAGCGACATCTGCACCAGTTGAAGCAATGACACGACCAGTAAAGGTTGAAGCATTCATGCCATGTTCAGCGGCAGATGAGAAGTAAGCATCAATTGCGCGAACGTGAAGTGGATCAGGCTCTCCACGCCAACGGATCATCATGCGCTCAACAACGGTGTGAGCCTTATCAACCTCTGATTGCGGAACCATCGGAAGAATTTGACCACGTGCAGATTGCGCAACGTAAGAGAGGACCATGACTGAAGCGCGCGCAAGGTTGCTACGTGCTTCTTCATCGGAGATATCGAGAAGTGGCTTGAAGCCCCAAGCAGGAGCAAGCATGGCTATCGCGGATTGAACATCTACGCGAATATCACCTGAGTGAACCGGGAGTGGGAATGGTTCGGCAGGTGGAAGTCCTGGATTGAATGCATCGTCGACGAGTAGACCCCAGACATTTCCAAAGCTGACTCGGCCAACGAGATCATCAATATCGACACCGCGATAGCGAAGGGCGCTGCCTTCTTTATCTGGCTCAGCGATAGTTGATTCAAAGGCGATGACGCCTTCTAGTCCCGGCTTGAAATCATCTGACATCGCGATCTTCTCCATCTATTTCAGGCGCTTCAGGATCCGCCTGCGGAATCCCTGAGCCTAGGTTGGCACTCTGGCAACGCCTTAGCAAGCGGCATGCCCCCGGTAGCCCGCACAAGGAAAGTGAAGTTAGATACACCTATGAGCCCATCAGTAGAGCCAGGGAACCCAGAAGAGATTCGCTCCGCCGTTCGTGCGATGCGTCGCTCCTACGGCGAGGTTGGCCTTGTCGATCTGAATCCAGATCCGATCGCCCAGTTCACCGGCTGGCTGACGGAGGCTGCCGCAAACCCGATGGTGGTTGAGGCAAATGCGATGGTGCTCTCAACCTCACGCGGCCAAGAGATCTCATCGCGGACTGTTCTCTTGAAAGATGTCACCGAGAGTGGCTTCACCTTCTTTACCAATTACGAATCTCAAAAGGCGAGCGAGATCGCGCAGAACCCCCACGTCTCTCTTCTCTTCCCGTGGTACCCAATGGAACGCCAAGTCATTATCCGCGGCACTGTGGCCAAGGTCAGCGGCGAAGAGAGCGATGAGTACTTTGCAACTCGCCCTTGGGGAAGCCAGATCGGGGCCTGGGCATCGAGCCAATCGGCAGAGCTTGGAGATCGCGCGGAGCTAGAGGCCCGGTATGCAGAGTATTCCGCGAAATTCCCACAGGGATCGACCGTTCCACGCCCCCCACATTGGGGCGGCTACCTCGTTCAACCAACTACGATTGAACTCTGGCAAGGGCGGTACTCACGACTTCATGATCGAGCCCGCTATACAGCAACCAATGGCGGTTGGAATATTCAACGTTTTTATCCGTAAGAGAGGCACTCTGATGAGCGACATTATTATTCCGGCAAACCTCAAGCCAACTGATGGAAGATTTGGTTGCGGCCCATCAAAGATTCGCCCAGCAGCACTCGATGCGCTTGCTGCATCTGGCGCGACAATTCTTGGCACATCTCACCGACAGAAGCCAGTGAAGAACGTTGTGAATCGCGTTCGTACTGGACTTACCTCACTCTTCAATCTCCCTGAAGGTTACGAAGTGATCATCGGCAATGGCGGTTCAACTGCGTTCTGGGATATCGCAACATTCGGTCTTATTGAAAATAAGTCACAACACCTCACTTTTGGTGAGTTCTCATCAAAGTTTGCTTCATCTGCAAAGGAAGCGCCATTCCTTGCTGATCCAACAGTTATCAAGGCCGAGCCAGGCTCACACCCAGTTGCCGTAGCCGAAGATGGCGTTGATGCTTATGCGCTCACTCACAATGAGACCAGCACAGGTGTATCAATGCCGATCATTCGCCCAGCAGGTATTGGTGATGCGCTTGTCCTTGTCGATGCAACCAGCGCTGCCGGTGGACTCGATCTCGATATCACTCAATCAGATGTCTATTACTTCGCTCCTCAAAAGTCATTCGCCTCTGATGGCGGACTATGGATTGCCATCATGAGTCCAGCTGCCATTGCGCGTGTAGCCAAGATCAAAGAGTCAGGCCGCTGGATTCCAGCTTTCTTCGACCTGCAAATTGCGATCGATAACTCTCGCTTAGATCAGACCTACAACACACCTGCAGTCGCAACCTTAATCTTGCTGGCAGAGCAGATCGAATGGATGAACCAGAACGGTGGTTTGAAGTTCTCCTCTGGTCGCAGCGCTGACTCATCATCACGACTCTATAACTGGGCTGAGAAGACTTCTTACACAACGCCATTTGTGACTGACCCTGCGATGCGCTCAAAGGTCGTTGGAACAATCAACTTCGATGATTCAATCGATGCCCTTGAGATTGCAAAGATCCTTCGCGCTAACGGCATTGTTGATACTGATCCATATCGCAAGCTCGGTAAGAACCAACTCCGCATCGGTATGTTCCCCGCGGTTGATCCATCGGATATCGATGCGCTCACAGCATGCATCGATTATGTCGTTGGAGCAATGGCTAAGTAGTGAGTTACAAGGTTCGAAGAGTTGTGACCCTCGCGGTCTTGCTTGGCGTCACCTTACTTGTTCTCATCAAAAGAAATTAGAACATCTTCGACCTTATTACTTGCAGGTGCTTGTAACCGATCGCGCATAAAAGCGAAGATCACTAATGGTGCGATTGCGGTAAGTGCCCCACAGAGCGCAATAGTTTGGCGCACTCCAATCTGGGTGCAGAGCCAACCAATAAGCGGTGATCCCAATGGACTGCCACCCATAAAGACCATGAGATAGATACCCATCACTCGACCTCTGATGGCTGGATCGGTGTGGCCCTGAACGTATGAGTTCGCAGAGATCATTGTCGTAAGTGCGAACATGCCCGCAAACGGGAGGGCTGCAGCGTAGATCAGATAGTGCGGTGCATATGAGATCAAGGTTAATGTCGTGCCAAAGATGGCAGCGAATCTCAAGATGAATCTCACACCGCGGCGAGTATCAAGTTTTGCAGATAAGACAGCTGCGCTCAATGAGCCAATCGCAATGATGGTTCCCAGAAAGCCGTAGGTCGCAGGTCCTTTATGAAAGATCTGCGTCGCCATCAGCGCATTGAAGATTTGGAAATTTAAGCCGAATGTCCCCGTAAAGAAGACAGTCATCATGACCGCCAAAATATCGGGTCGAGCCCGGACATATTTCAACGCCTCTATCGCTTTGGCCTTTGTTTGTGGTGCAGCCTCGATGAAGAGATCAGATTCCCGGATAGCGATTAACGAACCTATAACGAAGATATATGAGGCTGCATTGAGCAAAAAGGAAGGGCCGGTATGAAAGGCCGCGATTAGTAAACCTGAGACCCCAGGGCCAATGAGCCGGCCAGCGTTGAAGTTTGCGGAATTTAAACTCACGGCATTGGCCAGGTCGCTTTTTCCAACCATCTCTGATGTAAAAGCTTGGCGTACAGGCGCGTCGAGCGCACCAAAGAGGCCGAGTAAAAAGGCAAGAACATACACGTGCCAGATCTGGACATGGTGAGTGATAACCAACAGGCCGAGAATCAGCGCAGTTAATCCTCCACCAATATTGGTTATCAAGAGCAGCTTTCTCTTACTCATGCGATCAGCAAGCGATCCCGCATACATAGAGAAGAGAAGTGAGGGAAGGAATTGCAATCCAGTGACAAGTCCGAGATCGCGACCACTATGGGTTAATTCAAGAACGAGCCAATCTTGAGCGATTCGTTGCGCCCATGATCCGACATTTGAGATGAAGTTAGAGAAGAAAAGTAGGCGGAAATTTCGGTGGCGGAAGGAGCGAAGAGATCCAGTTTCACTTACCGATAAGGCCACGGAGCGAGTCTATCTCTGAGTACCATAGAGATATGAAGCAGACGGTCACTATCTTGATCAGTGGGATTTCGCTCTGGCTGGTTGCTCTTGTTGTCGAAATAGCGCGAAGCGCCCCAACTAATCAGATCTGGATCTGTATCAGCGGAGCGCTTCTTGGAGTACTAGGACTTACTTATTCCATCCGACGGTTGCGCCGGGAGGCGAAGGCTTAACCTTCGATCTGTGCCGCAATTCCCTTAAGAACCTTTGCTAAGCGAGCGGCATCAACACCTGATGGGTGGCGACCATGACGGAGACCGTTTCCGACCTTATCGAGCATCTTGATCGTATCTTCGATAATCGTTGCAAGATCATCTGCATTGATACGGGTATTTGCTACAACAGAAGCTGACTCATCAATAATGCGAACTGATAACGCCTGTGGTCCTTTGCGACCTTCAGCGATACCGAATTCGAGTTTTGTGCCTGGCTTAACGGTTGTAACGCCAGCAGGGAGCGCATCCGATGCTAAGTAGACATCTTCGCCCTCTTCATTGGAGATAAATCCAAAACCCTTTTCAAGGCTAAACCATTTAACGCGGCCAATAGGCATCGGCTACTCCTTTCGATCCGGTGATCTCTTTGGTCTCAAACTGCCGTTAGGCAAGAGGGCTAGTTTAACTGATTATTCAGTAACGACTAAGGCCTCGGAGTGGGCTCCGCAGCCGTGATCGACTGAAACTACGCGTGCATCCTCAGGTGAGAGGGCATTTGCACATACTCCGAAGGCAGATCGAAGCGATCCAGCGATCGGGATAAAGAAGGCACAGGCCGAACAAGGCTTCGGTGAATAGTGAGCGATTGGAGTATTCGGACCACGATCGCCTTCGTACCAGCGCTTGCTTGCCGCATCGCGACCAACAATGGAGAGAACACGTGCGCGACCTAAACCAAATTCAAAGAGCTGTGCAGGATCGAGCTCTTCATCTGATGGAAGTGCGGCATATCCTGGAACTAAACGTTCATCATCGGCAGATGTTGGGATGATATCTCCCACGCCAACATCACCAGGTTGAATGCGATCCTTATAAGGAATCCAATCAGGTGCAATAAGTGATTCAGATCCTGGGAGGAGAACGACATCGCAGATTGTTGTTGGTGCCTGATCATCTACCTTGGCAACAGTTACAGCCCAACGCCAGCCATGATAACCAGGTAGCGCAGCCTCAAAGAGATAGGTCGAGATTCGGTCATCAGTATCGACTGAGACAAGTTCGCCGACGAACTCTGAATTATTGGCATCCTCAATCGCGGCAGCGCGCGCTTGCTCTGCTGCCCCAAAGAGATCATCTGTGATTGCCATAAGAGAACCTTACTGTAAGTAAAAAGCCCCCGATTTCTCGGGGGCCATCTAACGTTTATCTGGAATTTAAAAGTCCTTTTAGTCGGGACTTTTAACTACCGTTAAAAGTCCATATCTCCCCCGCCAGCAGGAGCTTGTTGCCCCTTTGGCTCAGGCTTATCAGTGATGACAGCCTCAGTTGTAAGGAAGAG
>Ga0208872_1001173_pt1 | contig 16617 bp, 16 predicted proteins | sample CryBogCBH12Aug08_FD_185508 | JGI IMG/M metagenome (GOLD analysis project Ga0208872, IMG submission 185508) | Freshwater microbial communities from Crystal Bog, Wisconsin, USA - CBH12Aug08 (SPAdes) | ecosystem: Environmental > Aquatic > Freshwater > Lake | place: Crystal Bog, Wisconsin, USA...
GTCAGCGAATTTGCCGGCAAAAAAATCGTGCGCGAGCCGGTGCCCATCACGAAGGACGAACCGCTCAAGCTGGAACTGCAACATTTCGTCCACTGCGTCCAACAGAAGCAAACGCCGAAGGTCAGCGGCGAATCCGCGAAACAAGCCTTGGACTTGGCGTTTGAAATCACGCGGCAGATTCAGCAGATAAGGTAGCCACAGAGACGCAGAGGCGCTGAGAGCTGATACGGCAAACAACATGAATGAACCTCCGAAATTTGATGCGCTTGTAACTGGGCTGTTAAAGCAGCTCAAGGAGGAACGCGACGCAAGAGGCACAGATCCACTTCAATTACCTTTTCCGGGAAAGCTTGGAATAGTTCCACATAAACTAGCGGCAAAATTTCCTGATTTGGATGCAGCGTTTGGCGCAACAATTTCCGTTTCACTAAAAAGCGAATACTCTGCTCGAATTGAATATTTGGAGTCAGCACTTTCTTTGTGCGAAAGCCCTATCGAAGCTCGTTTCCTTTTAGCTCTAATTTGCAGTTGCGCGCTCAATGATTTGACGATCTGGATTGTTGATGAAGAAGAATTACCTATATACACAAGCAGCACATCGGCGCGCGGCGACATGGTGCTTCATGTAAAACCCCAACAAGAGATTGGTTTTCACCGCGTTGATTTCGCACTTGAATTGACCTTCACCGAAACCTTTCACCGAGTGGCAAAAATGATGGGCGAAGAACCTCCCAAATATTTACCTGAACAAGTTTCGGTAAAATTGGCAATAGAATGCGACGGTCATGCGTTTCATGAAAAGACACCAGAACAAGCAAAACACGATAAGAGTCGAGACCGAGATTTGTTAAATGACGGCTATCCCGTGATGCGTTTTACCGGTGCTGAAATATATGCCGACCCGCTCAAATGCGCCGAGCAAGTGGTGCGCGATTTTTTTGAAATCAACAAGCCGATGCAAGAATAGATACAGAATGCGTGATTTGAATTTCTCTGCGTCTCTGTGCCTCTGTGGCAAAAATTATACCGTGAAACCAAAAACCTTCATGCTCATCGCCGGTGAGGCGAGCGGAGATTTGCTCGCGGCGTCAACCCCATGTAGGAGACGACGTGAGGAGTCTCTAACTAAAACCGGAAAGTTTGAGTCCCGTCACCTCGACTCCTACAATTAAGTTCATGGATTTCCACCGCCCCATCAAGTCGCCGCGCGATCCGCTGAACCGCGCTTTCTACCTGCCACGCCTATCCCGCGAACATTATCAGGCCGATGCCGTGGTGTTCTGGACGTTAACGGTGTTCGACAAAGCCAAAGGCTGGCTCACCCCCGCGTTCCATCAGCGTTTCCGGGAACTGATGCTTCACGCCGCCGCCCGCGAGGGTTTGGTTTGTCCAATATATTGCCTGATGCCCGACCACATTCATCTGGTCTGGATGGGGCTGCGGCTGGATTCAGACCAGATCAACGGGATGTCGTTTCTGCGGACGTATCTTGAGCCGGAACTTTCACCGTCAAAATTCCAACCACAGCCACAGGATGAAGTGTTGCGCGAAGAACAGCGAAAGCGAAATGCGTTCACGAAAGTCTGCTTTTACATCGCGGCCAATCCGGTGCGGGCGGAATTGATTGGTGAAACGGAAACCTGGCCGTTCACCGGCTGCGTGGTTCCGGGCTATCCGAAATTGAATCCGCTGAATGAAGATTATTGGTCGAAGTTTTGGAGAATATTCGCCAAACTGCGGCAGCCAGACGCGGGCAATCTCAAACGCCCGCCGATTGGATGAAAATACCATTTAAATTAGAGACTCCTCACGTCGTCTCCTACAAAAACAAGAATTGAAGCCGAAAACTTTCATGCTCATCGCCGGCGAGGCGAGCGGGGATTTGCTCGCGGCGGAACTGGTGTCCGCGCTGCGCGAGCAATCTTCCATTCTCAATCCTCCATCCTCTCCGGTCTTCTTCGGCGCGGGTGGCGCGAAGATGTCCGCCGCCGGCGTGGAACTGGCGTTCGACCTGACGCAGCACTCGGTCATCGGCATCACGGACGTGCTGAAAAAGTATTTTGAATTTCGCCGGCTGTTCAACCAGTTGCTCGCACTGGCCATCGAGCGCAAACCGGATGTGGTCATCGGCGTGGATTACGGCGGGTTCAACCTGCGCTTCGGTCAAGCGGTGAAGAAATACGTCCGCGAAAATCCGTTCTCGCAGTGGAACCCGAAAATCGTCCAGTTCGTCTCGCCGCAGGTGTGGGCGTCGCGTCCGGGCCGCGCGGACAAGCTGGCGCGCGATTATGATTTGCTCTTGAGCATTTTTCCGTTCGAGAAGGATTGGTATGCGAAACGCGTGCCAAAGTTGCGCGTGGAATTTGTCGGACACCCCATGATTGGGAGATTTGCGAATGACGATTTACGATTTACGAGCGGATCAGCAGGTGGCGCGTCAATCGTCAATCGTCAATGGCAAATCCTGCTGCTGCCCGGCAGCCGCAAGAGCGAGTTGCAACGGCATCTGCCGGTGATGCTGGACGCGGTGAAATTGATTCAGGAGAAACTGCCGGTGGCGAAGGCAAAAATGGTTTTGCCCAATTCAGCGTTGGTGTCGCTCGCGAAATCGCTCGGCGCAAATCTGGAAATTCAAATCGGCGAACTGCCGTGGGCGCTGGCGGAAAGCGATGTCGCGCTCGCCTCAACCGGCACGGTGACGATGGAATGCGCGTTCTTCGGCGTGCCCACGGTGACGCTCTACAAAACCTCGTGGCTCACCTACGAAATCGCCAAACGCATCGTGACGGTGAAATCGCTGACGATGCCCAACCTGCTGGCGGGCGAGACGGTTTATCCTGAATTCATCCAGCATGACGCCACGCCGGAAAACCTGTCGCGCGCCGCGCTGGAGTTGTTGCAGGACGAAGCGCGTCGGACGCAAATCAAAGCGCAGCTTGGCAAAATTATTGCCTCACTCGGCGAACCCGGTGCCACCGGTCGCGCGGCGACGGCGATTTTAAGTTTGTTTAGGTAGGGCAGTGCTGCCGCGCCGCCCCAATCAGGCAAAGCAGCAGCTTTGCCCTACCAGATTTGATTTACCCGCCAGAATGCTCGTCCCACTGGTTTTGACTTTCCGCCACACGCTGTTTAACCTCCACGCATGGACTCATTGCACGCGCCGTGGCGCATCGAATACATCCTCGCGCCGAAACCGAAGCTCGACGCGAGCTTGTTCACGAGCATCGCACAATCTGACGACGACATCGGCAATCTTGTTATCGCCCGCGACCGCAGTTGCTATGCGTTGCTCAACCGCTATCCCTACAACGGTGGACACCTGATGGTCGTGCCTTACAAGGAAGTCGCGGATTTGAACGGGCTGACCGATGAGGAAGGTGCCGACCTTTGGAAACTGGTGTGCCGCTGCACGAATGCGCTCAAGGCGGTGATGAAGCCGGACGGTTTCAATGTAGGCATCAATCTCGGCAAGGTCGCCGGCGCGGGCATCGTCGAGCATCTGCACGTCCACGTTGTGCCCCGCTGGAACGGCGATACGAATTTCATGCCGGTCATCGCGCAAACCAGCGTCGTGCCGGAGGCGCTACTGGATGTGGCGGCAAAATTGCGTGCGGAACTGGCAAAATAATTTTTTTGTGGCCACCGAAACTCTCCATTTTGAAAACGCGCGGTTTGCGCAACAATTGTTCAACCACGAACCGCGCAATCTGGCGCTGCTCGAAACCGAACTCGGCGTCAAAGCAACCTGCCGTGAGGGGTGGATCAAACTCGATGGCCCCGCCGAAGCGGTGGAACGCGCGAAGCAGCTTTTCACCTCGCTGCAAAATATGTTGCTGGCCGGGTCACCGGTGAAGAATCGCGAGTTCACCCACGCGCTCAACGTGGTGAAACATGAAGGTGCGACGACGTTGAAAGCCATGGTCAGCGACCGCGTGACGACGCACGAACGTAAGCCCGGCGTAACAGCGAAAACCGTCGGCCAGAAAAAATATCTCGATGCCATCCGTAAACATGACGTGACCTTCGGCATCGGGCCGGCGGGCACGGGCAAAACGTATCTCGCGGTGGCAACGGCGCTGGCGGCGCTACGCGAAGGCGCAGTGTCGCGGATCATTTTGACGCGGCCAGCGGTCGAAGCCGGCGAGGCGCTGGGTTTTTTGCCGGGCGACCTTTACGAAAAAATCACGCCGTATCTGCGACCGCTGCACGACGCGCTGCACGACATGTTGCCGGTGGAAGAATTGTCGAAGCACACCGAGCGCGGAACGATTGAAATCGCGCCGCTCGCCTATATGCGCGGGCGCACGCTGAACGGCGCATTCATCATTCTGGACGAAGCACAAAATTCCACCACCGAGCAGATGCTGATGTTTCTCACGCGGCTCGGCCACGGCTCCAAGGCGGTCATCACCGGCGATGAGACGCAGATTGATTTACCGCCGCATAAACATTCCGGTCTGGCCGAAGCGCATCGCGCGCTGCGGCACACGGAAGGCATCGCCATCATTGAGTTTTCCAAGCGCGACGTGGTGCGGCATCCGCTGGTGCAGCGCATCATCGGCGCTTACGAAGAACATCGCGGCAAAGCCAAAACCGAAACCGAATGAACCTCGTCATCACCAACCGCCAGCGGGCGAAGAAAGTTAATTCGCGTCGGCTCAAAGAAATTACGGCGGCGCTGCTGGCAGAATTGAAAATTACGGAGGCGAATCTGGGCGTCAATCTGGTCGGTGTGCGGGAAATGGCGTTGGTGAACGAAACTTTTCTTCAGCACAAAGGCCCGACGGATGTCATCACGTTTGACCATCGGAATTGCAAATTGCAAATTGCAAATTGCAAATCGGAAATTCACGGCGAATTGTTCATCTGCGTAAATGTGGCGATGACGCAGGCGAAGGAATTCCAATCAAGCTGGCAGGCGGAAGTGGTGCGCTACGTCGTCCACGGCGTTTTGCATCTGCTCGGCTACGACGATTTGAAACCGGCGTTGCGCCGCCGGATGAAGCGCGAGGAAAATCGGCTGATGCGGTTGCTGGAACGGGAATTTACCTTTGCCCGGTTGGCGCGCTGATTTTGTTTGCCGGTGGTTTCGGTTGGTGCCGCGACGAGCTTGTTGTTAGATTTCATTTGTGATTCGGAACATCATTTTTGACTGGTCGGGAACCTTGGTGGACGATTTACCGGCGGTGTTGAAGGCGTCCAACTTTGTGCTCGCGCAGGCCGGCAAGCCGGCGATGTCGCTGGATGAGTTTCGGGCGGAATTTACGCTGCCGTTCACAAAATTTTACGACCAGCACACGCCGGCGGTGACGCTGCCGCAATTGGAAGATTGGTTTCACGCCGAATTTCGCCGCGCACAGAATTCCGTTGTGGAACTGCCGCACGCCCGCGCGTTTCTGAAATTTTGCCAGGCGAAAAAGCTCCGCACTTTTTTGTTGAGTAGCGCGCATCCCGAACATTTTGCGGCGCACTGCCGCGCGAGTGGACTCGACGCTTTTCTGGAAAAGACCTACACCGGCGTGCGCGATAAACGGTCGGTCATTGGCAAAATCCTGGCCGAAAACCACCTTGATCCGGCGGAAACGCTCTTCATCGGCGACATGGAACACGACATCGCCACCGCACAGCACGGCGGCATTCATTCCTGCGCCGTGCTCACCGGTTACAATACGCTGGAGCAATTGCGCGCCGCGCAACCGGATTTGATTGTCGAGCATCTGGCGGAATTGCGCGGCGTGTTGGAGAAACATCATTTTCAATTTCCGCCGCCGCTGGCGACCAATGCCGACGGCGAACCGCCGCTGGCGACCGTCGGCGCACTGATTTTCAACGCCGCCGGTGAAATGCTGATGATTCGCACGCACAAATGGTCTGGCAAATGGGGCATTCCCGGTGGCAAAATCAAACGCGGCGAAACCGCCGAAGCCGCGCTCTGCCGCGAGATTCTGGAGGAAACCAACCTCAAGGTTAAGGACATCAAATTCGTGCTCGTGCAGGATTGCATCAGCTCGAAGGAGTTTTACCGCGACGCGCATTTCGTGCTGCTAAACTACACCTGTCGCGCCACCGGCAAAAAGTTGAACGTCATCCTGAACGACGAAGGTTTCCAGTTCCAATGGTGCCGGCCCGCCGTCGCCAGAAAATTGAAGCTGAACCGACCAACAAAAATCCTGCTCGATGCGGTGATAAAATCCAAGTTAGCCAAACGCAAATCCTGAATGTCGCAAATCGCCATCGTTGACCTGGAAGTGTTTTACCGCGTCGGTGTGCCGGAAGCGGAACGCGCGCAGCCGCAGCGGTTGCTGCTGACGCTGCGACTGGATACCGATTTCACCGCCGCCGCCAAAACGGATGCCATCGGTGACACCATTGATTATTTTGCCGTCACGCAGCGGTTGCTGAAATTTGGTGAGCACCGTGAATGGAAACTTATTGAAAAACTCGCCGCCGACATCGCGGACACCGTGCTAACAGAATTCCAACCGGCGGCGGTGGCGGTGGAGGTGAAAAAGTTCATCATTCCCGAAGCACGGTATGTGGCCGTCTCGCTGACACGGACAAATGAAGCCAATCAACCTCACCGCTGAAGTTTCAAACCGTTGCTGCCAGCGTCAGCGACTTCACTTCCGCACCACGCTGTCGCGCTGCGCCCAGTCGGAATTCAAATTCGGAAAATCCAGATTGTAATTCAGCCCACGGCTTTCCGGCCGCAGCAACGCGCAGCGCACAATCAGTTCTGCCACCGTCGCGATGTTACGCAGCTCTAGCAAATCCGCGGTGACGATGAAATTCCAGTAATACTCGCGGATTTCCTGCTGCAAATGCGCCAGCCGGCTTTGCGCGCGCTGGAGCCGCTTGCCGGTGCGCACGATGCCGACGTAATCCCACATCAGCCGCCGGATTTCGTCCCAGTTGTGCGCCACGACGACCATTTCATCGGGATTGTGCGCGCTGCCGGATTGCCACGGCGGAATGGTCAAAACGATTTTTGCCACCGGCACAGAAATAATTTTTTCCGCCGCGCGATGCGCGCAGACCAGCGCTTCCAACAATGAATTACTCGCCAGCCGGTTCGCGCCGTGCAAGCCGGTGTGCGCCACCTCGCCGACGGCGTAAAGACCGGGAATTTCCGTCTCGCCATCCACATTCGTCACCACGCCGCCGCACTGGTAATGCGCCGCCGGCACCACCGGAATCGGCTCTTTCGTGATGTCAATGCCGTAGCGCAGGCACGTCTGGTAAATGTTCGGAAACCGCTCGATGATAAACCGCGCCGGCTTGTGCGTGATGTCCAGATGCACGCAGTCCGCGCCGGATTTTTTCATCTCGCTGTCAATCGCGCGGGCCACGATGTCGCGCGGCGCGAGCGATTTCAACGGATGATAGCTGTCCATGAATTCCCGGCCATCGAGCGTTTTCAACACACCGCCTTCGCCGCGCACCGCTTCGCTAATCAAAAACGATTTCGCCTTCGGATGATACAAACAGGTCGGATGAAACTGGACGAATTCCATGTTCGCAATCGCTGCGCCGGCACGAAATGCCATGGCCACGCCGTCGCCGGTGGCGATGTCGGGATTGGTTGTGTAGAGATAAACTTTGCCGCAACCACCGGTGGCCAGCAGTGTGACCGGCGCGGAAAACGTCTCCACGCACGCGGCTTTTTTGTCGAACACATACGCGCCGAGACAGCGGTTTTCGCCGACGTAACCGAGCTTCTGACTGGTGATCAAATCAATCGCGACGTGGTTTTCAAAAATCTCGATGTTCGGCTGACGCGAAATGGCGTCGAGCAGCGCGCGTTCAATCTCTCGTCCCGTAACATCCTTCGCGTGCAAAATCCGGCGCTTCGAGTGGCCGCCTTCCTTGCCAAGATCAAGTTCGTGCGCGCCGTGCGACGCCGGAATTTCACGCTCGGAAAATTTCATGCCCAGCTCGATCAGCTCCGCGATGCGCGCCGGCCCTTCCTCGACAATCGTGCGGACGACATTTTCTTTGCACAGCCCCGCGCCCGCCGTGAGCGTGTCGCGCACGTGCGACTCGAAGGAATCCTCCTTGCTCGTCACCGACGCGATGCCGCCCTGCGCGTAATTGGTGTTCGACTCCGCGCGATCTTTTTTCGTGACGATAGCCACGCGCCCGTGCGGCGCGACCTTGAGCGCGAACGTCAGCCCCGCGATGCCGCTGCCGAGAATGAGGAAATCAAATTGTTTCATGCGACGAAAAAAACTTTAACGCAAAGCCGCAAATGCGCGAAGAACAAAGGTAGCGCCTTAACTCGAAATCCTAATCCGGCAAACTGGCAAGGAAAACTATCTGGTTCTTTTTAAGAACGTCACGGAATCCGGTAGATATTGTCCGCCAAAAAAACTAGATATAGTGAGCCGGAGTATTATCAACTCCAACCCTTTGACGGCTGATTTTTGAATACTCCCCCATTATCAAGGTGAAGAAAAAAAACGTAAAAACCCATGCCTCTTCTTCTTCCATTGGGCTGCTATGCCTTGATCCCTGCCTTCCATCAAATTCGTGACCGCTTGCTACGAGCCTTCGATGGAAAAGTTTGTGGGCAAATTCATGAATCAATATTCTGTTAATCTGAATGTCAACAGGCATCCCAGTTTGCTCAAACCATCTTTGCACCTGATCAGGATCAACGGCGACATATATTCCAGTGTTATTGCCAAGTGGTGCTAACGGCATTAACCATGAAGCATAATCGTTTTCGTCTATGGCTATCGGGGAAAAAACAAATCCATTATCCTCCAAAAAGGCAATTAGGTCGCTCGGCGCGCAACCGGGTGGTGGGCAGCCTACGCAAAGCTCGAATTTTCTATCCCCCATTTTTGCGTAATCACGCAAAAACATGTTCGCATAGAGATATGCCTCTTTTGCAATTGATTCTTCGGCAACAGCTACACCATTACCCCAGAGAGATTTTTCCTCGATCATGAGAGATTTGCCCCGATTTCCTGAATTTGTGTTTTTTACGCCGCAACCGCACCGCCGTCTAGTTCCTGAACTAATTTCAGATAAACATAAACTGGGGCTTGTTTTTCCATTGCTATTTTGCTGACATCGCCGCCACCGCAAGCCGCAGTGACTTGGACACCTTCATCTCGCATTACAGCGATGACATCAGGCATTTTGTCGGACAAACTCAATGGTAAGATAGAATTTAACTTCAACCCCAAAGAAAAGGCGGCGCGGGCAAAAATCTTGCCGGTTATCAGATTTGGGTTTTCCTCAAACTGCTGTGATGGAGGCAAGTTGTTTTTGCCGAACCCGCAAATTTGATCCAAGCAATCGCATGTCATGCCCTTGGCCATCCGTTTTTGCTGGATTGCAAGAGCAAGCTCCCTTTTAACTTTTGAGGAGCCGCCAAAAAATTGTTCCGCGATTAAGGTTGCCATATTTTTTCCATTTCTAGTTGCTGATCAATTGACCATTCATCGGACACTGCTGTTCATTTTATTGACACAACAACCACTATTCAAGCCGCTGCGCCCCACACATCCAGCAATAGCTTGTATGATGCCATTTTCGCCACGTGGGAGAATGAACCTAGCATACGAAAAGCACCCGAACAAGAAGGATTGTTCACTCTCAATTTGATCAAGCAGATTGAGCATTTTTGATTTTCAGTGCCACATAACAATTACCATCTTTAAGCCGGTCAAGTCACGCAAAATCTCGCCGATATATCTTGTTTGCATTCAATGTGTTAACATTGGACAATAAATGTCTAACCTTGACCAATTCTAAAATCCCCGAATTTTTGCATGTGCAAAAACAATGACGTGCGGCGAATTAAGATTCGGAAAAAGTCGTCTTTCCAGCCTTGATGTCGCTGACGATTTAAATTTTAACTGCGGTCTGCGGCGAATTCATTAGTTGGGATTTCAAGCACGGCAAATATCCGCTCGACTTGTGGTGCCGCGCCTCTGCTGTTCAAATAAAATCAAAGCCGGTCGTTGTCAATCAACCGCGTCTTGCCGACGAACACCGCCAGCGCCATTTGCGCGCCGCGCGTGACTTTTGAAACTGGCGACAAAGTTTCAGGATTGAAAAATTCGACGTAATCCAGTTTTGCGTCCGGCTCGATTTCAATCAGCTTTTTCAAATCCGCTTTCAAGTCCGCCGCCGCAACTGATTTTGATTTTTGGACGGCAAACTTGGCGACTTGAATCGCGCACCAAAGCACCGACGCCTGCCGCCGTAAATCGCCCGCGAGATACTTGTTGCGCGAACTCATCGCCAACCCGTCGCGTTCCCGCAAAGTCGGCGCAACGATGATTTTGATTGGGAAATTCAAATCGCGCGTCATGCGCTGGATGATGGCCGCCTGCTGAAAATCTTTTTGTCCAAACACGGAAATATCCGGCAAGACGATGTTGAAGAGCTTCGCCACCACCGTCGTCACGCCGCGAAAATGCGTTGGCCGCACCATGCCTTCCATCACGCGCCCCAGATTTTCTTCGACGACATAAGTGCTGAAAGATTGCCGATTGCCGATTGCCGATTGCCGATTTTGCCGCCCCGGATACATCTCGCCATCGCTGGGCGTGAAAACCACGTCCACGCCTTCGGCACGGCACATTTTTAGATCGCGTTTCAAGTCGCGCGGATATTTGGCGAGATCTTCGGTCGGCGCAAATTGCGTCGGGTTGACGTAGATGCTCACCACCACGACGCCGTTTTTGCCAACGCGCTGACGCGCGGCGCGCACGAGGCTCAAATGGCCGGCGTGCAGATAGCCCATCGTCGGCACAAAACCGATTTTGACGCCGGCGCGTTGCCAACGCCGCGCCAGCGCCTGCATGGCGGCCACCGTTGAAATGATTCGCATGGACTTGGTTTAATCGAAACCGGCGATGATTTCACGAAATAAAAACGCCGCACCGGGATTTCCGATGCGGCGTTTGTTCCCCACCCGATAAATTATGCCGGCTCGAACAGGTGCGTGTGCTTGCTGCACGCCTGATTGGTCGGCGCTTCCGGCACGCGGTCATTCGGTTCGACAATTTTATTTGCCAGCAGCCAGGCTTCGACTTCTTCGCCACTGATGTCCGGCAGCATGTGGCCGTTGATTTCCACGCACGGACTCAACATCTGACCGCTCTTCGCAATCATTTCCTGACGCTGCGCCGGATCGTTGATGATATCGCGGTCCTCGAACGGCAGGTCGTATTTGTTGAGGATGGCGCGAACACCCCGGCTCCAGCCGCAGGACGGTTTCAGATAGGCGATGATTTTGGGCTTGGTCATAGGTTTGCAAATTTTGGCATTACAATGACAATATAGTGCCATACCTTAAGCTGATTGCAAAATGAAATTTCACTCCCCCGGTTTAAACGACTATCGTTCCGTCTCTTTTTTCCGCGCCGCCAGAACCTTTTGTGACGGTTTGTAGTTGGCGATGAAGTTGCGGTAGTAATCGGCGAAGGTGCCGGTGGCGATGGCGGCACGCACTTCGGTCATCACTTTCAGATACAGATGCGAGTTGTGGACGCTCACCATGCGGAGACCGAGAATTTCATTTGCGCGCAGCAGGTGGCGCAGATAGGCGCGCGTGAACGTGCGGCACGCGTAGCATTCGCAGCCGTCTTCAATCGGGCCGAAATCCGTTTTGTAAGCTGCGCCTTTGAGCGCGAACGCGCCGGTGTGCGTCACCGCCGTGCCGGTGCGGGCGATGCGCGTGGGCAGCACACAGTCGAACATATCCACGCCGCGCGCAATCAGTTCCACCATCTGCGCTGGCGTGCCTAGGCCCATCGCGTAACGCGCCTTGTGTGCGGGCAGATGCGGCTCGGCCAATTCGATGGCGCGCATCATTTCCGGCTCCGGTTCGCCCACGCTCACGCCACCGATGGCGTAGCCGTCAAATTCCATTTCCACAATCGCCTTCGCGCATTGCTCGCGCAACGCGGCGTCGCTGCCACCCTGCACGATACCAAAAACCTTCTGACCGGTGGCACGCGGCTGCTCGCGACATTCGCGCGCCCAGCGGATGGTGCGTTCGACAGCGAGGCGCTGTTCCTTGGCGGGCGCGTCGTGCGGCGGGCACTCGTCAAAAACCATCGCGATGTCCGAACCGAGCACGCGCTGGATTTCCATGGATTCCTTCGGGCCGATGAACAGCAGCGAGCCGTCCAGATGCGAACGGAATTCCACGCCGTGTTCTTTCACCTTCCGAATTTTCGCGAGGCTGAAAACTTGGAAACCACCACTGTCGGTGAGAATCGGTTTTTCCCAATTCATGAATTTGTGCAAACCACCGGCAGCGGAAATAATTTCGAGTCCCGGCCGCAAATTCAGATGGTAGGTATTGCCGAGAATGATCTGCGTGCCCATCTCGTGCAGTTCGCGCGGGTCGAGTGCCTTGACGCTGGCTTGCGTGCCGACCGGCATAAACACCGGCGTCTCGATGACGCCATGCGCGGTGGTCAAACGACCCAGTCGCGCTTTCGTGGTCGTGTCGGTTTTGATCAGTTCAAACATCGCGCGAAGGGTAAATCAAATTTGAAATAATTGCCACAGAGACGCAGAGGCACGGAGAAAAGCTGAAAAACTCGGCGTCTCTGCGCCTCGGTGGCAAACCTACTTCCCGGAAATTTCCACAAATGAAACATCCACCAGCAGATCAGCGGCAATTTTTTCCAAATCTTTTTTCAGCGCGGCGAGGTCGCAGCGTTCCGGCAGTTGCAGCCGCGCACTGGCTTTGAAAAGCGTTTCACCGGACATCGGTGCGCTGACCACTTCGCTGGAAAATTCCTCGACGTTCACGCCCGCGCGCGCGAGCGCGGCGGTGATTTCGCGGACGATGCCGGGCCGGTCGCTGCCGACAATCTCCAGCTTGGTCTGCCGGCCGAAAGCGGCGGGGGAAGCCGGTTGGTCGGCACGGACAATGATTTGCAGCCCATGCTGCTGGAGGATTTGCAACGCGGTGAGCAGACCGGCCTTTTTCTCCGCCGGAATTTCAATGCGCAGAATCCCGGCGAATTCGCCGTCGAGCCGGCACAGGCGGCTTTCCAGCCAGTTACCGTCGTGCGCGGCGACCGTGCGCGCGACCGATTCCACGAGGCCGGTGCGGTCCGGCCCGATGAAGGTCATCACCAAGGGAATTTGCATAGGGAAAAATTACGGCTGGCTGGTGATTTTCTGCCAGTTCACGCCCTGCGCGATGGCATAGATGGCAAAGGCTTTTTCGTTCTGGATCAGCACAGCGCGCACAACGCTGGAATCATCCGCGCGGCCCAGTTCCAAAATGCCGGTGGGAATGATGCCCATTTTTTTATGCGCGTAAATCAAGGCGAACACCGCCTGCGCAATGGCGACGTAGGGCAGATCTTTGTAAGCACCTTCGACGGCGTCCTCGACGGCGTTGGCGAGAAACTCAAGCTGATCCACAAGGTGCGGAAACTTCGGCGCATTGATTTGCGTGAATTCCAGTTTCCACTGCGGCAGGTGGCGTAAAACTTTTTCAGTAATGGCGGGAGTAATGCTGGTCGCGCCGCCGTTGACGAACTTGGCAATTTCAGGCATGGCGAAACTCTAGTGAATGGCGCGCCGGTGCAAAAGGGAAATTATTAGCGATTGAAGCATCCGCGACCGCTTATTAAAAATTATGAAACCACCGGCAACCGATCCAGCCGCCGCCATGACGAAGCCAATGTCGTTGCCAGCGGCAGCGCGGTTTAAGGTTGTGGTGTTTTGTAACCGCCGGCAAAATATTGGCGTCCATCCGATGAATCCACCGCCCATTCTCCATTTTATGAAAAAAACGATTTTGCTTGCCGCTGTCGCTTTCTTGGCCGTCGGCACCGAGGCGCAAACGCCCGTCGCCACCGGCGCCGCCGACCAACTCGGCTGGCAGCTCGCGGTGCATTCCTACACGTTCCGGAAGTTTTCCATTTTTGACGCCATTGACAAGACCGCCGCGCTGGGGATGCATTACATGAGCATTTCCGGTTCGGTTAATTTGAACGGCTCCAACAGCGTTCCCACCATGAGCCTTTCAGAAAAAGATTTGCAGGCCATTTTGGACAAGCTGAAAGCCGCCGGCATCAGCCCGAAGTTCGTCAACATGGGCGTCGTGCAGTTGCCGCCGGACGAAGCCAAGAGCCGGAAAGTGTTTGAATTCGCAAAGAAGCTGGGCATCGACACGCTCGTCGCCGAGCCGACGCCGGAAGCGCTCGACACGGTGGAAAAGCTCTGCAAGGAATACAACATCAAGGTGGCCATCCACGATCACCCGCGGCCCAACCATTATTGGAACCCAGACGTTGTGCTCGCCGCCGTCAAAGGCCGCACGCCACTCATGGGCGCGTGCGCCGACGTGGGCCACTGGAAGCGATCCGGCCTGGATCCGGTGGAGTGTTTGAAGAAACTGGAAGGCCGCATCATTTGTCTCCATTTCAAAGACCTAATACCGGATGATCCCAAAGCCAGCCCGCCGCCGGCCACCGGCTCGCGCAAAATGCACGACGTGCCGTGGGGCACCGGCGAGAGCAACGTCAAAGCCATGTTGCAGGAATTGAAACGCCAAAATTTTCACGGCGCGTTTTGCGTGGAATATGAATACCACTGGGACACTTCCCAGCCGGAAATCGCCGAGTGCGTAAAATTCTTCAACGCCACCTGCGCCGAATTGGTCGCGGCAGATAGCCACGCTCCGTTGCAAAAATAATTGCCGCCGTGAACCGCCGCCACTTTTTACAACTCACCACTCTGGCCACCGGTTCGGTGGCCGGCGGTTTTCCCGGCCTGCTCCGGGCGCGGGGCGTGAACGAGAAATTAAACGTTGGCTTCATTGGCCTTGGCGGTCAAGGCAACCACCGGTTGCAGGAAATTTTCAAAACCGAGGCGAACGTAGTGGCCTTGTGCGATGCGGATGAAAAGGCGCTGGCCTTGGCAAAGAAAACCGCGGCCGCCAAAAACTTCGCGCCGAAGACTTTTGTTGATTACCGGGAACTGCTCCAAGCCGATTTAGATGCGGTGGTCATCGCCACGCCGGATCACTGGCACGCGCCCATCACCACCGCCGCGATGAAATCCGGCAAACACGTTTTTTGCGAAAAGCCGCTGACGCACACCATTTCCGAAGCCCGCGCCATCCGTGATTTGTTCAAACAATTTCCCCGCCTCGTCACGCAAATGGGCAACCAAGGCAGCGCCTCAACCAATATGCGGCGCGGAATTGAAGTCGTCCAAGCCGGCGCCATCGGCCCAGTGCGGGAAGTGCATGTGTGGATTGCTCCGAGTAATTCTTTCAAGCCGGGACAGAGCCGACCGGTGGGCGAAGACCCGGTTCCCGCTGGATTGCATTGGAACAACTGGATCGGCCCGGCGGCGTTTCACGCCTACAAAACCGGCGTTTATCATCCGAAAGCCTGGCGGGCTTGGTATGATTTCGGCGGCGGCTCCATGGCCGATTGGGGATGTCACGGACTGAATTTTCCGTTCCGCAGTTTGAAGCTGGATTATCCCATTCGCATCGAACCGGACATTCCCGGCGCTTACACCGACAGCTATCCCGTCAAAGTCCGGCTGCGTTATGATTTCGCGGCGCGCGGCGATTTGCCACCGGTGACCGTCTGGTGGTATGACGGTGGTCGGCCGCCAGCGGACGGCATCGTGCCGAAAACAATTTTGGATCATTTCGGCGAACTCCCCCCGCGCGGCTGCCTGCTGCTGGGCAAAAAAGGTTTTACCTTTGGCGATCCGGCGAATCCCGGCGTGGATTACATCCAGCTTGCCGGTGAAACCAAATTGTCCGGCATCCTGAACCACGCCGCCACGAAGCAAATTCCGGAATCGTTGCCGCGCACGAAAGGCCATCTTTCCGAATGGGTGCAGGCTTGCACCGGCGGCCCGGCGACATTTTCCAATTTTGAAACCGGCGGCCACCTCACGGAAATTGCGCTGTCCGGCGTCGTGGCCGTGCGGGCGCAAAAGGCGCTTGTCTGGAACGGCCCGGAAATGCGGGCTGAAAACGCACCCGAAACGCAAACCTTCATCCAGGCGCACTACCGCAAAGACTGGATTTGACCCGCGCCACCGGCAAAACAATTATCTATTCCAAGCCGCTTCCCGCGCGAAACAGACTTTCACTCGTCGTCGGCAACTGCTAAAAATTCCGCGTGCAAGACCTGATTGCGAAAGCGGCGACGCTTCTGGAAGCGCTGCCTTACATCCAAAAGTTCAGCGGCGAAACCTTTGTCGTCAAATACGGCGGCTCATTCATGGACTCGCCAGACGCTAGCGTTCGCACCGGCGTCGCGCGCGACATTGTTTTTCTCGAAGCGGTGGAAATCAATCCGGTCGTCGTCCACGGCGGTGGCAAGGCCATCACCCGCGCGATGGAAAAAGCCGGGCTGAAGGCGAATTTTATCCAAGGCCAGCGTGTCACCGACGAGGCCACCGCCCAAATCGTGGACGACGTTTTGTCGCGCGAAATCAATCCCGAAGTCGTCAAAACCATCAATGCGCTCGGCGGCCTGGCGGTGGGTATTGCGGGACCAGACATTTTCAAATGCAAAAAACTTTTCCTCGACGACAAGGAAAATCCGAGCCGTAAAATTGACATCGGCTACGTTGGCGAAGTCATTGAGGTCA
>Ga0208872_1001176_pt1 | contig 16541 bp, 10 predicted proteins | sample CryBogCBH12Aug08_FD_185508 | JGI IMG/M metagenome (GOLD analysis project Ga0208872, IMG submission 185508) | Freshwater microbial communities from Crystal Bog, Wisconsin, USA - CBH12Aug08 (SPAdes) | ecosystem: Environmental > Aquatic > Freshwater > Lake | place: Crystal Bog, Wisconsin, USA...
TGCGCAGTGCGAGGGAATTCACGAACGGTCCGAAGTAACGCGCGCCGTCGTCCTTTTTCAAACGCGTAAAAGTAAAATTCGGAATCGGGTCGTTTAGATTCACCTTCAACATCAGATAGCGTTTGTCGTCGCGCAGGCTGATGTTGAAACGCGGTTTAAATTCCTTGATGAGTTTGCTTTCGAGCAGCAACGCTTCGGGTTCGCTGCGGACGACGTGTATGTCGAAATCGTGAATGGCCTCGACGAGCGTGTTGAATTTCATGTCCCAGCCGTGGCGACGGGATTTCTGAAAATACTGGCTCACGCGCTTCCGCAAATCCAAAGCCTTGCCGACGTAGATGACCGTGCCGAAGCGATCTTTATGCAGATACACGCCGGGCTTATGCGGCACGGCGCTCAATTTTTTACGGATGGCTTCGGAGACTGGCACGCGCTGAATCTCACGCAAAGGCGCAAGGCACGCAAAGAAAATTTATTTCGACTCCTGGCTGCCAACTTCAGGCTTCTGCTTCATGTGCTGGTGAACGAAGAAATAATAAAGTCCGCCCAAAATCACCATTGCGCCCGCGAGCCAGAGCGTGACGTGTTTGTATTTCAATGCCATCAAATCCTTGTCTTCGCCCATCTTCACACCCAGCCAGCACAGCACCGAACACCAAATCGCCGAGCCGAGCAGTGTGAAGATGGAAAATTTCAGATAATTCATTCGCACAATTCCCGCCGGAATGCCGATGAGATGCCGCACGACCGGCAACAAGCGCGAAATAAAAATGCCCATCGCGCCGTAATGCGCCGACCAACGCTCCGCGCCCGCAACTTTTTCGGCGGAGATGAAAAAATATTTTCCAAAGTGCAGCACCAGCGGACGACCCGCCAACCGCGACGCCCAATACATCACCGTCGCGCCGAGCCACGAACCTATGGTTCCCGCCAACACGATGCCCCACAGCGTCAGCGGAATTTGTCCCGTGTGCGCCCAATGCGCGGCGGGCGGGATGACGATTTCGCTCGGCAGCGGGAACAGCGAACTTTCCACTGCCATCATCAACGCGACGGCGGGATAGCCGCCCGTTTGCAACGCGTGATTATACCAATCGCTCAAGCTCTGGATGATTTGATGCATGAAGTCGTGGTTTATAGCGGAAAATTAAAATGGAGCAAATGACAATTCATACTGTTACGCCTGCAAAAAGAAATTTCTCTGCTTAGTGCTGATGGGCATTTCCAGTTTTTCCATCACCTTCAAAATATCTTCCCACACTTTGCGCTTCTCACTCAACGACTGATTCCGTAGCAGATACGCCGGATGATACGTCGGCATCAGCGGAATGCCGCGATACGTCTGCCAATTGCCGCGCAGTTTCGTGATGCCGGGCGCCTTGCCCAGCAACCCGTCCACCGCCGTCGCGCCGAGCGCCACGATGGCCTTGGGCTTGATTAAATCAATCTGTTCCTGCAAATACGGAATGCACGTCGCGCGCTCTTCCGGCGTGGGCGGACGATTGCCCGCGCTCTGCCCCGGCGTATCCGGACGGCATTTCAAAATGTTGGCGATGTAAACATCGCTGCGCGAAAGTCCGGTGGCTTGAATAATTTTCGTGAGCAATTGTCCCGCGCGTCCAACGAACGGTTCGCCCTGCTCATCTTCATCCGCGCCCGGCGCTTCGCCGACGAACATGAGCTGCGCGTCAATATTCCCGACGCCAAACACCACGTTCGTGCGCGATGCCGCGAGGTGCGGACATTTAACACACGCCAGCGCGCGTTCCCGCAAGGCGGTGAACGCCGCCGCTTTTTCCGGCGAGGAACTGGTGATTTGAATTTCCGGGATTGAAACTAAAACTTTTGGAGCAACAACCGGAACAGAAACTTTTTTGGGCGTTGCTGCAACAGCCGGTTCGATTTTAGGTGGAACGACCGCCGTTTGTATTTGCGGTTTGAGATTTGCGGCGGGCGATTTCAGCGCAGCAGTCGGTGGCAACGTCAGCGCGCGCAGCGTTTCCGGAGCGACGGCGACATGGCGCACGCCGCGCAATTTCAAACCTTCGAGGTGTTGAATCGTCGCGTCGAGCAATTGCCGGTAGTCATCGGACATGAAAACATCCTAGCGACTGCGCGGCGCAGCGGCAATCGGCATCCACAGTTTGGGTGACTTGTTTTGCCGTCACTTTTGCGGGAAGCTGTGCGTCTAAACCCGCATGAAAATTCATTGCCACATTTTTTCCGCCGCGCTCGTTCTGCTGCCGTTCATCGCGTCCGCGCGCGTGACGGAAAATTTTGATGCGAACTGGAATTTTCTCCAAGCCGACACGCCCGGCGCAGAAACAAATCATTTCGATGATTCAACCTGGCAAAAACTTGACGTGCCGCACGACTGGAGCATCGCTGGCCCGTTTTCTGAAACGAACAAGACTGGCGGCGCAGGCGGATTTTTGCCAAGCGGCGTCGGCTGGTATCGCAAACATTTCACGCTGCCGGAAACGGATTCAGGAAAATCAATTTCCATCGAATTCGACGGCGTGATGCAAAACTCCGACATTTGGATCAACGGCTTTCACCTCGGCCATCGCCCGAATGGCTACGTCAGTTTCAGTTATGACCTGACCGGCCATTTGAATTTTGGTGGCGACAACGTTCTCGCCGTGCGCGCCGACACTTCCACACAACCGGCATCGCGCTGGTATTCCGGCGCGGGCATTCACCGGCACGTGCGGCTCGTCATGACGGATCCAATTTACTTTTTACAAAACGGAGTTTTTATTTCCACACCACAAGTTTCAGAAACAAACGCGACGGTGAAAATTGAAGCTGCCGTTACAAACTATTTTGACGGAACTCGCAGCGTAATTCTAATGCCGGAGCAGAGAATCTCGCTCGAAATTTCCTTGCTGGATGCAAATGGAAAAATTGTTGGAGACGCGAAAACAATTCCTCAAAGCATCTTGCTTGGCGGCGACGCACACTTTTCACAGGACATTTCGCTGACAAACCCACAGCTTTGGAGTTTGGATTCTCCGAATCTTTATCACGCCGTCAGCAAAATCATTTTCGGCGAAAAAGTTTTGGACGTTCAGACAAATTCATTCGGCATCCGCGACGCGCATTTTGAAGCCGACACCGGTTTCTGGCTGAACGGAAAAAATTTCAAAATTTACGGCGTCTGCCTTCACCACGACGGCGGCGCATTTGGCGCGGCGGTTCCGCTTTCAATTTGGGAAACGCGTTTGACTACTTTGAAAGCGCTCGGCGTGAACGCCATTCGCACCGCGCATAATCCGCCCGCACCGGAATTTCTGGATTTGTGCGACCGTCTGGGCTTCCTCGTGATGGATGAATCTTTCGACTGCTGGACGCGCGGCAAGAATGTGGCCGACTATCATCTATTCTTTTCTAAATGGTCGCACGCGGACGAGCGCGACGCGATTCTGCGCGACCGGAATCATCCGAGCGTCATTATCTATTGTGTCGGCAATGAAATTCTCGACACGCCGAATGCGGAAAAAGCGAAGCAAATTCTCACTGGTCTCGTCGCCGTCGCGCACGCAGCCGACCCGACGCGCCCGGTGACGCAGGCGTTGTTCCGCCCGAACAAGAGCGGCGATTACACCAACGGCCTCGCCGATTTGCTCGATGTCATCGGCACGAATTACCGCGACAGTGAATTGCTCGCCGCGCAACGCGCCAAACCGGGGCGCAAAATCATCAATACCGAACAAAAACACACGCGCGAAGCGTGGCTCAGCCTGCGCGACAATCCAGCGCTCGCCGGCCAATTCCTCTGGATCGGCGTGGACTATCTCGGCGAGGCGAAGGCCTGGCCGCGCATCAGCTACGCCGGCGGACTGCTCGACCGCACCGGCCTGGTAAAGCCGTCCGCCCGGGAACGGCAAAGTTGGTGGAGCGACCAGCCGATGGTGCGCGTCGTGCGCCGCACCGCTGCCAACGATCCGATGCCCGGCGACCCCGGTTACGGCGAGAAGGAAATGTTCACGCAGGTGCAGTTCGCCGACTGGACGCCAAATAATTTGTCGCCGCACAATGAAAATGTCGAAGTCTATTCCAACTGCAAAGAAGTCGAATTGTTTCTGAACGGAAAATCGCTGGGCGCAAAAAAAATCAATGCCGATGCCGCACCGCGAAATTGGAGCGTGCCGTTTGCGCCAGGAATTTTACAGGCCGTCGCGCGCGGTGAAAACGGAAAAATGGCCGCGACCAACGAGCTGCAAACCGCCGGCAAACCAGCGAAAATTATTTTGTCCACGGAAACCCAAACGCTTGCGCCCGGCTTCGACAACGTGGCGATTGTCCGCGTAAAAATCGTGGACAAAAACGGGATTCAAATTCCGCACGCAACCGATTTGATTTCATTCCAAATTTCTGGCGCGGGCAAAATCGCCGCCGTGGACAACGGCGACAACGACAGCCATGAACCGTTTCAAACTAATTCGCGCCACGCGTTTCAAGGTGAGTGCGTCGCGTTCTTGAAAGCGACGGCAGCAGGCGGCGAAATCACGTTGACGGCCACGGCAGCGGGATTGACCGACGGCTCACTCACCATCAAAACCGCCAAATGAAATTGCTTCGCTGCCTGACTTGCGCCCTCGCCCTGCCCTTCGCAGCGGGCGCGGTGAATTTGGCTCTGACGCATTCGCCAGACGCGGATGATTTTATTTTGGTAAGCAACGGAATTGCTGGCGCAATTTTTACCGAGTCCGGCGAAGACGCGGCGGTGCGGCGGGCAGTAGGCGATTTGGCGGAAGATTTTGCGCGCGTGACGGGAACCAAACCAGAGGTGGAAAACAATTTTCCCAACACGGAAAAAATCAGCGTCCTCGTCGGCACGCTTGGAAAAAGTGAAATCATTGACCGGCTCGCAGCGGAGGGAAAACTGGAAACGAACGGCGTCAGCGGCGCGTGGGAAAGTTATGTTTTGCAAATCGTCAACAATCCCGCTCCCGGCGTGGCGCGCGGACTCGTCATCGCGGGCAGCGACCGGCGCGGGACGATTTACGGCATTTATCAACTGTCGGAAATGATTGGCGTGTCGCCGTGGTATTGGTGGGCGGACGTGCCGGTGAAAAAAAATAATCTGCTCGCGCTGCGCGGCGATTTTTTCAAACAGCTTTCGCCCGCCGTAAAATATCGCGGCATTTTTTTGAATGACGAGGATTGGGGATTGCGTCCGTGGGCAGCGAAAACGCTTGAGCCGGAAACCGGCAACATCGGCCCAAAAACTTACGCAAAGATTTTTGAATTATTGCTGCGACTGCACGCGAATTATCTCTGGCCGGCGATGCATCCGGGCACGACGGCGTTCAACTCATTTCCTGACGACGCAAAAATCGCCAATGAATACGGCATTGTCATGGGTTCGTCACATTGCGAACAAATGTTGCGGGACAACGTCAGCGAATGGGACGAGAAAAATAATGGCGAATATAATTTTGTCACCAATCCCGATGGCGTGTTGAAATACTGGGAGCAGCGCGTCCGTGAAAACGGCAAATTTGAAAACACTTACACGGTGGGAATGCGCGGCATCCATGATGGCGCGATGCCCGGCGGCGGCACGCAACGCGAAAAAGCCGCGCGGCTCGAAACCATCATCACCGACCAGCGCGAGATGCTCGCGCGCAACATCAATCCGAACGTCGCCGCCGTGCCGCAGATTTTTTGTCCCTACAAAGAAGTTTTGCCGCTGTATCGCCTGATGAAAAATTTGCCGGACGATATCACGCTCGTCTGGCCGGACGACAATTACGGCTACGTGCGCCAGTTTTCCAACGCGCGCGAACGGACGCGCAGCGGCGGCGCGGGAGTTTATTATCACGCCTCGTATTGGGGTGCGCCGCGCGATTATCTCTGGCTCTGCTCGACGCCACCCGCGCTCATCGCCGAAGAAATGACAAAGGCTTACGATTACGGCGCGAGCAATGTTTGGATGCTCAACGTCGGCGATTTGAAACCGGCGGAACTGGACATGGAATTTTTCCTCAAGCTCGCGTGGAATCCGCATTCGTGGAACGGCACGAACACTTACGACTTGTTGCAAAAGCAGATCGCGCGTGATTTCGGCAATGAACATACGGCGGAAATCACCTCCATCATGGCGGAATACTATCGCCTGAATTTTCAGCGCAAGCTGGAGCACGTGGGCTTTCCGACGAACAATTTGTTTTCCGCCAACGAATCGGAGCAACGGCTGGCGGCGTGGAAAAATTTGTCCGCGCGCACGGAAGCCGTCAAAAATAAACTGCCGCTGGAAATGCGTGATTCGTTTTTCGAACTGGTTGGGTATCCGGTTAAGGCGGCGGCGGCGATGAATGAAAAATGGCTTGCCGGCTCATCAAGCGCGGCGGCGGAAATTCACCAGCTGACGAAAACTTACAACGAGCAAACCGCCGATGGTAAATGGCGAAACATGATGTCGGACAATCCGCGCAAGCAAGTTGATTTAGGCGTGCCGAAATTTTTTGCCGCCGCCACAGATTTTTCAACGGCAACCAACACCGTTATAATTGAGGCGGAGCACGCCTCGCGCTTTATTTCCGGCAAGGATGCGTGTTGGCAAAAGATTTCCGGACTCGGCTACAACGGCGAGGCGATTTCTATTTTTCCAACGACAGTAGCCGCGCGTGAAACGCCTGAAAAAATTCTGAAAGAATCGCCGTGCGTGGAATTCAAAATTGATTTTCTAACCGCCGGCGATTGGAAATTCACTGTGCGCGCGTTGCCGACGTTTTCCGTCGAGACCGGCCAGCCGCAGCGTTACGCGATGGCGCTGGACGACGCGCCGCCGAAAATTATTTCGCTGCCGTTAAGTCAGGATGAACACAACCGCGTGTGGCAGGAAAATGTTTTGCGCAATGCGGCGCTGACTTCGAGCATTCAGACCATCGCGAAGCCCGGTTTACACACGTTGAAAATCTGGATGGTGGATCCGGGCATCGTGCTGGACACGATTGCGGCGCAAATCGGTAATGAACCCAGTTTGGGCTATGTCTGGCCGGCCGAAACGCGCGTGGCACAATAAGAGTTCGCGATGAATTTCAAAATCAAATCCTCGTTGCTGACGGCAATTATTTATTGTGGTGCGGCGGGAAATTTTTCGCGCGCGGCGGATTTTGCGTTCGGCGCGGACTTGTCTTTTTTAAAACAGGCCGAGGCGCGCGGAAAAGTTTTTAAGGACGGAACGAACGCAATGCCCGGTCTGCAGATTTTCAAAAATCACGGTTACAACTGGATTCGTCTCCGTATTTTTGTCGAACCGGTCGGCGGCAATCTGCCGAATGATTTGGCCTACACCATTGCCGAAGCGCAAGACGCCAAAAAGCTCGGTTATAAATTTTTGCTCGATCTGCATTACGCAAATTCGTGGGCCGACCCGAAGCAGCAGCCGACGCCGGAAGCGTGGAAAGATTTGTCGCACAAGGCGCGCGTGCAAAAGGTTTTTGAATACACACGCGACACCATTGCGGCGTTTCGCGAAGCGGGCGTCTTGCCGGACATGGTGCAAGTCGGCAACGAAATCACGCAAGGCATGTTGTGGCCGGATGGAAAATTGCCGGCGCACTGGAATAATTTCGCCGATTATCTTCGCGCTGGAATCAACGGTGTGGACGCCGGACGCGGCACAAATTCGCCGCCGAAAATCATGATTCACATTGACACCGGCGGCAGCGCAGCAAATACGAAATATTTTTTTGACAAGCTGAACAACTACAAAATTCCCTTTGATGTCATTGGGTTTTCCTATTATCCGTGGTGGCACGGGACGCTGATGGATTTGCGCGAAAATCTTGCGTTCACTGCGAATACCTATCACAAGGACATCATCATCGTGGAGACGGCTTACAATTGGCGGCCAGCGCGCGAAACGAGCGACCGCGTTGGACCATTTCCGGAAACGCCGGAAGGCCAGCGCGATTTTTTGGATGAACAGACTCGCGTGGTTTTGCAAACACCCGACCAGCGCTGCAAAGGAATTTTTTGGTGGGAACCAGCCGTCGGCAATCGCGGCAGTCTTGTCTCGCGCAGTTTTTTTGATGAAGACGGAAACTCGCTGCCGGTGCTTTCCGTCTTTGATAAATACACGCGGCCAATACCCAGAACTGACAACCCATAATTTCGTCGCATGTTAAAAACTATTTCATTCGGTCTATTGACGCTGTTTCTGACCACAAGTCCTTTACTGGCGGAAGTGAAGCTCGCCAGCCCGCTCACCAGCCACATGGTTTTACAGCGCGAAATGGCCGTGCCAGTTTGGGGCACGGCGGACGCCGGTGAAATAATCACCGTAGAATTTGCCGGGCAGAAAATTTCCGCAACGGCGGATGCGGAGGGCAAATGGCGCGTGGATTTGAAACCGATGCCCGCCAGCACCGAACCGCGCGAACTGCTCGTGAGCGGCAATCGTAAATCGCAAATTGAAAATCTAAAATGCGAAGATGTTCTCGTCGGCGAAGTGTGGCTCGCGTCCGGCCAATCGAACATGGATTTTTCCATGTCGAAAAAGGTGAAGTATTTCGCGGGCATCGCGGACGAGGAAAAGGAGATTGCCGCCGCCAATTATCCGCTCATCCGCATGTTCATTGGCGACGCGCAAAAAACCTACGCCCCGACTAATCGCATTGGCGGCGAATGGAAAATCTGCACGCCGGAAAACGCACCGGCATTTTCCGCCGTCGGCTATATTTTTGCGCGCGATTTGCAGCGCGAAATCGAAGTGCCCGTCGGCATCATCGCCGAAGCGTTTGGCGCGAGCACGGCGGAAGCGTGGATTGACCGCGCGACGCTGGCGGCTGATTCCAAGTTGAAACCAATGCTCGATCGCTTTGACGCCGCCGTGGAAAAATTTCGCACTAATCCGCCGCCGGTAATTGCAGCGCCACGTTCGGAAGATGTTTCTGCGACCAATGCCGCTCCGAAAAACCGTAAGCGTGGCGGTGGCGCGCGCGATCCAATTCAAGATCAGCACAACGCCACCGTGTTGTTCAACGGCATGATTGCGCCGTTCATTCCCTACGCGATTCGCGGCGCGATTTGGTATCAGGGCGAATCCATCGTGGACGCGAACACTGGCGGCATAGCACTTTATCCGCACGTTCAGGCCACGCTCATTCGCGACTGGCGCAGGCTTTGGGGCGAAGGCGAATTTCCGTTTTACATCGTGCAACTCGCCGGCCAGGACGCGGCAAGCAATAGCCCGCTCGTCCGTGAAGCGCAGGCGACGGTTCTCCAATTGCCAAACACCGGCATGGCCGTCGCCACCGACATCGGCGAACGCAAAAACGTGCATCCGAAAAACAAACAAGACGTTGGTGACCGGCTTGCGCGCATCGCAATTGCCAATGTTTATGGCCGCAAAATAGAATTTTCCGGCCCGACGTTTCAATCCATGAACGTCGAAGGCAATTCCATCCGCATAAATTTTTCTCACGCGGACGGGCTCGTGGCGCGCGACGGAATTTTAAAATGGTTCACCATCGCGGGCGCGGATGGAAAATTTGTTTCCGCGACCGCGAAGATTGATGGTAAAGCTGTCGTCGTTAGCAGTCCGGAAATTTCCGCGCCGATCGCCGTGCGTTATGCGTGGGTGAATTTTCCCGATGGCGGCCATCTTTACAACGCCGCCGGTCTGCCCGCTGCACAATTCCGCACGGACGCACCCAAACTTTCGGTTGAATAAATTTTCATGAACAAAAAAACTTTTTCCATCTGTCTACCAGTTCTGACACTAGCGCTGGCGGCAGCGGCGCAGACCAGTTTCAAATTTGATTTCGGCAGCGGCGCAACGGAAGCAGGCTGGACACACGTCGCAGCCACGAATCTTTACTCCGCCGAAGCTGGCTACGGTTTTGAGCTGGGTGCGGAATTGAACGGCACAGATTACGTCACGAGTGACAAACCATTTCTTTTTTCCGTGAAATTACCGGAAGGAAATTACGCCGTGACCGCGCTGCTCAATGACAAAACCGGCGAGGCGGTAACGACTGTGAAATCCGAGCAGCGGCGGCTGATGCTGGAGAAAATCCAGATTCATCCCGGCACGCTTGCGACACGCACGTTCATCGTCAATGTCCGCACGCCGCACATTTCGGAAACGGAACACGTAAAACTCAAGAAGCGCGAACTCGAAACCGAGACCGTGGATTGGGACGAGAAATTGACGTTGGAATTTGGCGGCACACATCCGACGCTGCGCGCGCTCGTCATCGCGCCGACGAATGTGCCGACGATTTTCATCACCGGAGATTCGACGGTATGCGACCAACCCGCCGAGCCGTGGAACAGTTGGGGCCAGATGCTGCCGCGCTTTTTCAAACCGGAAATCGCCGTTGCGAATTACGCGGAATCCGGCGAGAGCATCAAGAGTTCGCTCGGCGCAAAACGGTTCGACAAGGTTTTCAGCCTTATGAAATCAGGCGATTATCTATTCGTTCAATTCGGCCACAACGACCAGAAAGACAAAGCCACGAACGCGCTGGCGGTTTACAAAGCCAATCTGAAAAATATTATCACCCGCACGCGCGCGCACGGCGGCACGCCGGTTTTGGTGACTTCGATGGAACGCAAAGGTGGCGTGGAGAACGACACGCTCGCCGGTTATCCGCAAACCGTGCGCGATGTGGCGAAGGAAGAAAATTGCGCGCTGATTGATTTGAACACGATGAGCCGGATTTTTTACAAAGCGCTCGGCAAGGATTTGGACAAGGCGTTTCAGGACGGCACACACCACAATAATTACGGCAGCTACGAATTGGCGCAGTGCATCGCGCTCGGAATTCAGCAGGACAATTTACCGCTCGCGAAATGTCTCGTGGATGATTTTAGTTTTGATCCGGCAAAACCGGATGACGTAAATAAATTTCAAATGGCGGCGAGTCCGACGGTTTCCAAAGAGAAGCCGCTGGGAAACTAAACGGCATTACGCAAAGACGCGAAGCCGCAAAGGAAAAAATTTATCTCGGTTGTCTTTCCTTCGCGTCTTTGCGTGAGATTCAGTTTTTGCTTGGGATGACCTGCGTCAGCGTGACGGGGCCGAGCAGACCGCAATCCGTCAGCGGCCAATTCGAAGCGTCGAAGGGTTTGTAATTGATGTCCACGATGTTGATGTCGCGGAAGGTTTTCCACTTCACGCCGCGCCGGTCGAGGTCGCGGACGCGGTTGGCGGCGACGCTGGTGACTTCCACTTCGAGCGTGTTGCCGGTCGGTTTTAGGTTGTCCACGACCACGCGGAACGGCGGCGTGATGAGCGTGCCGTAATCCTTGCCGTTCACGCGCACCCGCGCGCTCTGGCGCACATCGCCGAGATTGAGAAAATAACTTTTGCCCGCTGACTTCGGCGCGTCGAACGTGGTTGTATATTTCGCGGTGCCGGCGAAGGCTTGCGCATTTGTGTCGGGGAACGTCGTCCAGGAGGTGAGCTTGGCGGTTTGAAAATCGGCAGGCAACGTCGGGCCGCCTTCGAGAAATTTCACGTTCCACGCGCCGGTGATTTCCACCGGCTGGCCGTTGGACTGCCAATAATTCCAAGTCGGACCTTCCACTATTTTGTATTCAATGTTGCGTAGGATTACAGATTCGCCGGCAGCAAGCTGGAGGTGGATTTCTTTTATCTTTTCAGCGAGTTGGTTCTGCCGAATTGCCGCGACGCCAGTTGTGCCTGTCATCGGATTAAGTAATACGGCTGACATCTTGTTGTTGTAAGCTGGATTGAAAAAGGGAATCCAGCCGTCAAAGTTTGTGCCGGAATGGTTGGCGATAAAGTAGCTCTCGCATTCCTGACCACCAACCCACGAACTGCGGCAAATAGAGCTAAGGCCAAAATCGGCTAGGCTAGATTGTGGCCCTACCGCAACGAACGAAAGGGCGGACTCCAGATTGCCTTTTACGATATGTCCTGAGTTGCCGAAACGAACAACTGCGTTGTCTCCATAGCCATTAGATTTTCCCGTGTGAAAGACAAGTTGATTAACCAAGCGCTTAAACTCTTCCCGCTTTTCCGCGCTGACCAGTCCTGAAATATCTTCAGGCAACTGATCTTCAAATACCACCCGTGCGCCATTCTGCGCGAGTGACAATAACTGTTTGAACGTTTCCAGCGGGATGTATTTGCATTTCGGCACAAGGACGACGCTGTATTCTCTGCTGTGCGGCAGATGAATCAGGCCGTTCTCAGCCTTCGCCGTTTTCAATTGCGCGTCGGAAACGTAGTCGAAGGCGTAGCCGCGATCCCACAGTTCGTGCGCGGTCTTGCCGATGGGCTGCTGCTCGAACCAGCCCTGCGCCTCGACGCGGAGTTGCGGGAGCATTTCGCTGCCGGGCTGCATCCAAAAATCCTCGATCGGCCAGTAGAGCAGAATGTCGTTGTCGGATTTTCCGGATTGCAAAACGGATTGCACGCGCGCGATGTAGGCGTTGACGGCGGGCGCGTCGCGCCAGATGGAATTGCGCGGATTCATTTCCGTCGAGGCGTAAAAATGCCAACCCGGCCAGCCGGCTTCGTCGGGCGAATAGCAGCAGCCGTGATAAAAAACGTGATTCACGCCGGCGAGAAAAAGATCGTCCATGAGATATTTCACCCCGGCGAGCGTCTCGGTGAAATGTTCGTCCAGCCAGGTGCCGCTTTCGGAGGAAACGAGATTGCCGCCCTTGGTGTGCGCGGCGGACGACGCAAATTTCGACACCAGAATGTTGCGGTGCTTGCTGAAAAATTCCGTTTCGGGAATGTCGGCGGCGGCGTAGAGATCAAGCCAGTTGCCGGGCGAGCCGTGCGCCTGGTCGCGCGTGATGAAACCTTCCGAGTGCGCCCACGCCGTCCACTTCGGCAACGATTCCTCGGCCATGATTTCGGAAACGGTCTGGCGATAATCGCACTTCACGCGGTTGGCATGGTCGTTGTCGTCTTTGCTGAACAGCGCGGGCAGTTCGGTCTGCAATTTGTAGCCGCGCCGTTTTTCAAACTCGGCGAAGAAATTAGGCGACCAGTCGGATTTGTATTCGTAGGAATCGTGATACTGCGCGCGCGGTTTCGGGCCGTGGTAATTGGCGAAGGCGGCGGTGTAAGGTTTTAGAAAATCGTCCATCGCGGGCGGATAAATCAGATTGAGCATCCAGCCTTCGCCACCGGGCGCGGGGCGTTTTACTTTTTGGCCGGAGGGTTTTTGTGAGATGGCGTAAATTTTCCATGAACCGGCGGGCGCTGTCCAATCCACCGAACCGTCATCAGAAATTTTTTGCGTGAGTTCGATGGATTTTCCGTCGGGTGAAAAGGCCATCAATGTTTGCGTGGCCGCGCGATTAAATTTTTCCTCCAATTGTTCACCGCCATTCACATCATAAGTTTTTACAACGACACTGGCATTCGCATCTTCATCCGTGACTTGCGGGCCACCGAAACACCAGCCGGTTCCAGTCGTCATGTCCACGCCCATGCCGAGGCGCTTGGCTTCACTCACGGTCCAACCCATCATGTCCATCCATTCGGGCGAAAGGTAGTTGAGGTATTTGGATTCAAAACCTTTGGCACCGTAAATCGGGATGATGTGGATGCCGCCGAGTCCGCCGGCGGCGTAGCGTTCGAGTTCGTGCGTGAGATTGGTTTTGTCCACGGCACTGCCCATCCACCAGTTAAACGCCCACGGTTTGGTCTGCGAGGTGCTGGGTGGCCACGCAAGCGGATCATCGGCGGCGCGGACGGAAAAATTTACGGTCAGCAAAATGGCCGCGCCCAAAGCGCAAGCGAAGCGACAGCGAGATTTCATGCGGAGATTAGACACCAGTTCCAAATTTCCGGGCAAGCGCAGAGTATAACAATTTCTGGCGAGGCGGTGACAACGGACATTTTCTGAAACGCAAAGCGCAATTAAAACTTGACCTGTGCAAATGTTTCTTAAGACTCCCACGGTAATCCACATCCAATCATGAGCACACCAAATCAATCCATTTCTTCGACCGGCACCAAACTCGGAATGTTTCAGTTGCCGGACGGGAAAAATATGGTCTTCACCTTCGGTCTTGTGTCGTCGCTGTTCCTGCTGTGGGGCTTTTGCAACGGCATGATTGACGTGATGGACAAACATTTTCAGACCGAACTGAACTTGTCGCAGTCGCAATCGGCCAATGTGCAATTCGCGCATTATCTCGGTTACTTTTTGATGGCGTTGCCGGCGGGCTGGCTCGCGCGGCGTTGGGGTTGGAAAGGCGGCATCATCGCCGGTCTGTTGCTCGTGGCGGTCGGTGGATTTTGGTTTATTCCGGCCACGCACATTCAGGCGGCGGCGCACGCGGGCAGCGTTTCGGCCACGACCGCTTTCATCGGCTATTTGATTGGTGTTTGCGCGATTGCCGCGGGTTTGACGTTTCTTGAAACGGTCGCCAATCCTTACACGACGGTGTTGGGGCCGACGCGTTTTGCGGCCACGCGCATCAACCTCGCGCAATCTTGCAACGGCATCGGCTGGATTTTTGGACCGATTGTCGGCGCACAATATTTTTATTCCAAGAACCCGCAAATCTACGTTCCCTACGTCGCCGTCGCGTTTGTCGTCATCGCGCTCGCGGTGGTTTTCAAAATGTCCTACGTGCCGGACATCAAGAACGAAGACGATTATCAGCTCGACGAAGCCAAGCCGGATGTGGCGCACTCGCTGATGGCGCGGCCGCACTTCTTAATGGCCGTCGCCGCGCAATTTTTCTACGTCGCCGCACAAGCGAGTATCTTCGGCTTCTTCATCAACTGCATGACGGTTTACAAAAAGACCGGTTTCACCATGGTGCCGACCATTCCTGACTCCTGGAATTCCGGCTGGCTGAAAAGCTTGCTGGAAACCGGCGCGGACGGTCATCTGCACATCAGCGATCAAGGCGCGGCAACGCTGGCTTCCGCAGCGTTCATCTGCTTTTTGGTGGGCCGAATTTCGGGCGCGGGTTTGCTCAAGAAATTTTCCGCGCACAAAGTGCTTGGCCTTTACGCCGGACTGAACGTCGTCGTCTGCCTGCTCATTTTCTCGAACCTCGGCTGGGTGTCGGTGGCGGCTGTATTTGCGAGCTATTTCTTCATGTCCATCATGTTCCCGACGATTTTTGCGCTGGGCATTTACGGACTCGGCGCGAAGACGAAGAAAGCCTCAGCCTTCATCGTCATGGCGATTATGGGCGGCGCGGTGCTGCCGAAATTGACCGGCTACATTGCGGATGAATACGATATGTGCCGCGGATTCATCGTGCCGGCGTGCTGTTTTGCGTTCGTGGCATTTTACGCCATCTGCTGGCCGAAGTTGGCGAAGGCGGATTCGCTGCACGGCGTGGGCGGGGCGAAGAGCCACTGACAACTGCCTAATTCCTTTCGGAGACGGCGGCGTGAATTTGATTCGCGCTGCCGTTTTGTTTGAGCTTGAAAGAGCGAACAATGAAAAACCCAGCCAGCGTTTTGCTGACTGGGTGCGGTTGAAAGATTCGCTTCGCTCAATGAGCTGCATCCAATGCCGTAAGGAGATTTGTCATTCCCGGATAATAAATTGATTGCTGACCTCCAGAAGAAGCCGCCGCCCAAATGGTTGGAGTAATTTTGATCGCTTTGACGCTGTTATCAGAATACATCATCACTTCGACTTTGGTGCGATCATGAGCGACTGTGGTCGGATCCATCGTCATATCGGTCGGGCTTGCGTTGGCGTTGACCAAATGTTCAAAGGCGAGAGTTGCGACGCCACCGGCAGCAAAATCACTATATTTTTGATACTTCCGCATAAAGGCACGACCGCCGTTTACTGTCTTGCTCGTATCAACCCAAGGATTCCAGGCATACGAGCACACTGCATAATACCCCGACGTGGAATAAGCCACGGGTTTTATCAATGGATCATACTTGGACATAGAGTATAAACCAGATTGGGGTTTTGTTGCGTAACTCGGACAATATAGTGACTGCCCGTTGCCTACACATTTCATCGGAAGCAAATAGCCCACATTGTGCCAATTGTCGCCAGCCGCTAAGGTAGTATCGGGTTTTATTTGGTTACCACTCGCCCCGTTCCAGACATAATTGATTGTTTCGGACTGGGCGATACTGTTTACCACATTAGCCACACCCAGAGGATTGACCGGCATCAACCAATCACCGGCGTCGCTGGCATAAAGGGCGGAGCCAATGCTAATTTGCTTCATGTTATTCAAGCAGCTAGCAACATAGGCACGCTGCTTGGCGGCGGACAACGCAGGCAACAGCATCGCGGCAAGAATGGCGATGATGGCAATGACCACCAGCAGTTCAATCAAAGTAAAAGCGCTGGCGCGCGGGCGCAGGGCTTGGGCAGCTTGGTGATTTGTCCGATTTTCTGATTTCATAAAATAATTTTGCACCGTCAAAAAATGCAGGTGGCTATTGGTAAGGTTACCACATCTTTGTCCACAAACCATCGCCAGTTATGGGGATAACTCGTGCGGCTATAAAATGAAGCGGGGATGCCCGTGGCCGGACATCCCCGCGATGATGATTACAGATTGCGATTACGGATTGACGAGTTCGTAGAACACCG
>Ga0208872_1001179_pt1 | contig 16521 bp, 15 predicted proteins | sample CryBogCBH12Aug08_FD_185508 | JGI IMG/M metagenome (GOLD analysis project Ga0208872, IMG submission 185508) | Freshwater microbial communities from Crystal Bog, Wisconsin, USA - CBH12Aug08 (SPAdes) | ecosystem: Environmental > Aquatic > Freshwater > Lake | place: Crystal Bog, Wisconsin, USA...
CAGGGACAGGGCGCATTCAGAAACTGAATTACGAACATTAATTTTTGGAATATTACTCATTATTTTCTCCACCTGATTTGTTGTAGTTTTGGACTCTTGCAGTCTACGCTTGGTAGAACTGTAAGTAGAGATTTTAATAAATTTGTGTAATTTTAAAAGCATATAAAATTAATGTTTTTATATGTCCCAGTGTTGCCCCACTAATAAAGCCTAAGGTATGCCAATCCAACTATGACCCAAATCACCCCCGTTATCCTTTGTGGTGGATCTGGCACGCGCCTTTGGCCTTTATCCCGTTCAGGCTTTCCAAAGCAGTTTTTGGCTTTGTCGGGGGGCGATGCAGGGAAAAGCCTATTTCAAGAGGCCGTTGCCAGAATTAATGCGATTGGCCAATCAGGCAACAATCCTAATATGGCTTTAGGTCAGACACTGGTGGTAACTAATGAAGATCATCGGTTTTTGGTTTTAGATCAACTGCGGGATATGGCTAATATTCAAGCCACATTGTTGCTAGAGCCGCTTGGACGAAATACTGCTCCAGCCCTAACCCTAGCAGCGCTTTGTTCTCAGGGTGGAAGCAAGCAAGACGATGGTGAGTTAGCAGATCCCATTTTGGTCATCACGCCAGCAGATCAAACGGTAAAAAATACACAAGCGTTTGTTAAGGCTCTACAAGATTGTGTGGCAGTGGTGGAGGCTGACCCCCATAATTTAACCATTGCTATTTTAGGCATCACCCCAACTACACCTGAAACAGGATATGGATATATCAAGTGTGGTGGAGTACTTGGTGTTCACCAGGAATGTGCAGTAGAAAAATTTGTTGAGAAACCTGATGTAAAAACAGCGGAGCAATATTTAACCGATGGCCATTATTTCTGGAATAGTGGCATGTTTGTGCTGCGTGCTAGTACTTGGTTGGCTGCATTAAAAGAATTTCGTAATGATATTTTGGTTGCCACTCAAAAATCATGGGCTACGCGAGCGCAGGATAGGTCGGAACAGACTATCTTTGTGCGTCCTGGCAAAGAAGAATTTAAGGTAATTCCAAGTGAGTCGATTGACTATACGGTGATTGAAAAATGCCCAAGTTCCAATCGATTTGCAGTGAAGATGGTTGAGTTAAATGCTGGCTGGAATGACCTCGGTGCATGGGATGCGGTATGGCAAGTTGGAAAACAAGATGAGCACGGCAATGTCACAAGTGGCGATGCTTTGTTAAGTGGCGCTAAAAATTCCTTAGTCCATGCTAGTAGCCGATTAGTCAGCGCAGTAGGTGTTGAAAACCTCATCATTATTGAAACTGCGGATGCGGTATTGGTTGCTAATAGAAACAGTAGTCAGGACGTAAAACACATCGTCAATCAGCTGGAGGCGCAAAAGCGTGAAGAGAAAAACTTGCATCGTAAAGTTGCTAGGCCATGGGGTTGGTATGACAGTGTAGATGAAGGCGAGCGATTTAAAGTTAAGCGCATTCAGGTAAAACCTGGCGCTAGTCTTTCATTGCAAATGCACCACCACCGAGCCGAGCATTGGATTGTGGTCAAAGGCACGGCTGAAATCACCAATGGGGATCAAACGATTACCTTGACTGAAAATCAAAGCACCTTTATTCCGCGGGGGCAGACACATCGTTTAGCGAACCCCGGGAAGACGCCTTTGGAAATTATTGAAGTTCAATCGGGTAGCTACCTAGGTGAAGATGACATCGTGCGCTTTGAAGACACCTACGGCCGTAGTTAAAAACCAATCAGCAAGACAAATGCATTATTACTATTAAAAACTAATACATCAAAGAACGTTATGACCACCAAACAAAGAGTTGCCCTGATTACCGGCATCACCGGCCAAGATGGCTCATATCTTGCCGAGTTCTTGCTTGAAAAAGGATATATCGTGCACGGTATTAAGCGTCGCGCTTCTTCCTTTAATACTGAGCGGATCGATCATCTCTATCAAGACCCTCATGTTAGTCACCCTGATTTAGTGTTGCATTACGGTGATTTGACCGATACCAGCAATTTAGTGAGGATTATTCAAGAATGTCAGCCTGATGAGATTTATAACTTGGGTGCGCAATCTCATGTCGCCGTCTCCTTTGAGTCGCCCGAGTACACGGCAGATGTAGATGCCATGGGCCCCTTAAGAATGTTAGAAGCCATCCGCATCTTAGGACTGGAAAAGAAAACCCGCTTTTACCAAGCCTCGACTTCTGAGCTCTATGGTTTAGTGCAAGAGATCCCCCAAAAGGAAACCACCCCGTTTTATCCTCGCAGTCCTTATGCCGTAGCTAAGCTCTATGCCTATTGGATTACTGTGAACTACCGTGAAGCCTACGGCATATATGCCTGTAACGGTATTCTCTTTAATCATGAATCTAAACGTCGTGGCGAAACCTTTGTGACCCGTAAAGTAACGCGCGGACTAGCAAATATCTCTCAAGGCTTAGAAAAGTGCCTCTTCATGGGCAACATCGATGCCTTGCGAGATTGGGGTCATGCCAAAGACTATGTGCGCATGCAGTGGTTGATGTTGCAGCAAGATATACCTGACGATTTTGTGATTGCTACTGGGGTGCAATTCACCGTACGTGAATTTATCACCCGCAGCGCCAAACAGCTGGGTATCACCCTCAATTTTGAGGGCAAAGATGAAAATGAAAAAGCCATTGTTGCTTCCATTGAGGGCGATAAAGCACCGGCACTCAAAGTAGGTGATGTGATCGTCCAAATTGATCCACGTTACTATCGTCCTACTGAAGTGGAAACCCTCTTGGGTGATCCAACTAAGGCCAAAGAAAAGCTCGGCTGGGTTCCAGAAATTACCTTAGATCAAATGATTGTTGAGATGGTGGCGAACGATTTAGATCAAGCGAAGCAGCATGCTCTACTTAGTCGGCATGGGTTTAGTGTTGTGGTTGGTAAAGAAAATTAAAAAAGCCCAAAATCTAAAAAGTAAAAAAATGAATATAAATTTGGAGCATAAAAGTCAAAAAATCTATGTGGCTGGCCATCGAGGCATGGTTGGTTCCGCAATCGTGCGGAACTTACAGGATAAGGGTTACGGCAATATTGTGACGCGTACTCATGCAGAGCTGGATTTAACGAATCAAGCACAAGTGCAAGCTTTCTTTGAAGTAGAGAAGCCAGATCAAGTCTATTTGGCCGCGGCCAAGGTAGGCGGTATTTATGCTAACAACACCTTTCCAGCTGACTTTATTTATGATAACTTGACGATACAGGGAAACGTCATCCATCAGGCTTATTTGAGCGGCGTAAAAAGACTTTTATTTTTGGGCTCTAGTTGCATCTATCCAAAGTTAGCACCCCAGCCGATGGCTGAAGACGCGCTGTTAACAGGTAAACTTGAGTCAACCAATGAACCTTATGCTATTGCCAAAATTGCTGGTATTAAGATGTGTGAGAGCTATAACCGTCAATATGGAAAATCACACGGTATTGACTATCGTTCTGTCATGCCTACTAATCTATTTGGCCCTGGTGATAACTATCATCCCGAAAATAGTCATGTGATTCCTGCGCTTATTCGCAGATTCCATGAGGCCAAAGTAGCTAATGCGCCTGAGGTACTGATCTGGGGAACTGGAACTCCAAGGAGGGAGTTTCTCTATGTTGACGACATGGCTGCAGCCTCCGTCTTTATTATGCAATTGGATAAGGCAACTTACGATAGTCAAACGGAGCCAATGCAGAGTCATCTCAATGTGGGTTTTGGCAGTGATGTGACGATTGCAGAATTGGCCAGTGCGGTAGCAAAAGCAACTGGTTATGAGGGCAAGATTGGTTTTGATCCCTCCAAACCAGATGGTGCTCCTAGAAAATGGATGGATTCATCCAAAATTAATAAATTAGGATGGAAGCCCGTCGTTCCTCTACAGGAAGGCTTGGCTAAAGCATATCTCAACTTCTTCAATAATGTCAGGCATCTAGGTTAATCACGATATTCGGATTAATGGCAGATGGAAGGGTTCACCAATACCTTTAACCCTGCTAGAATTATTTATTATAACCTTTTCAAAAAAAAATGCCATCTCTAAAACAACTTTTATTTCCCCATCACACCGAGGCAAAATTTCGTCGTCTACAGAAGAGTTTTGAGAGCTATGCCTATGATCAAAAATTCGATTGGGACAATAAAGCAATTAACTACAATCGAATCGCACTAACTAATTTACTTGTTTCAAAGTTTGAGAACTGTTCTTATCTGGAGATTGGTTGCAATACAAACGTCCTGTTTGATTCTCTTCCAATAAGTAACAAGACTGGTGTGGACCCATTTATAGGCGGTAACGTCAGATTGACTTCGGATGATTTTTTTCTTTCCAATAAAAATAAATTTGATGTTATTTTTATTGATGGCTTACACACATATGAGCAGGTTAGGCGCGATATCGTTAATTCAATGAAAGTACTTAAGCCTGGAGGCTGGATCGCCATTGATGATATGCTGCCAAGAAATTGGATTGAGCAGCATGTTCCGTGCATTAGTCCTAACAATTGGACTGGTGATGTCTGGAAAGTTGCTTTTGAGTTAATTAACACAGCTGGTATCGACTTCAAAATATTTAAGATCGATTTGGGAGTTGGTGCATTTAGAGTCAATGGTAATGATGTAAAGCTAGCCAATCTCGAAAATTTCTTGTCAGATAAGAAGTTTTCATATTTATATGAAAATATTTCGATGCTACCCATTACAGATTGGCATCATGGCCAAGATTGGCTAAGAAATTAGTTTTATCAGATATATTGGCATTCCCATGGCTAATAAAATGCTTACTTTCGTTATTTCACTGAATCGTTCAATTGAACGAAGGCAGCGTACTGAGCTAGCCCTAAACGAATTTGGACTCAAGTGGCAATTTCTCGATGCCGTAGACGGAAATGAGTTGAAGCTCCCAATTTCAGCTTATGACCCTAAGCAAGGGAAGCGCTTAATCGGTTTTGAACTTAAATCAGGTGAAATTGGATGTTTTCTGTCTCATCGACATGCTTGGCTTGAGTGCGTCCGTAAAAATAGACCCACTTTAGTTCTTGAGGATGATTTTTTAATTGAGCCCCACTTTAAAAATGTTCTGGAGATAGCATTTGGCGCTTATCAAGATTGGGATTTATTACGCCTCCAAGGAATTAGCGAAGTACCTCATGAGTTACTTTCACAATATGGTGATATTAAATTTGTACATAATTTCGGCGATCCTCTGGGGACTACAGCGTACATCATTAAACCTACTGCTGCAAAAATCTTAATTGACAAATCCAACACCTTTTTAGAGCCTGTAGACCATTTCATTGAAAACTATAGAAAGCATGAGCTTGTGATTACTGCTGTAAACCCATACCCTATTTCAAATTTTGGAAAAGAAAGTACGATTGAAAACCGTGAAGATCGTAAACCCATTAGAGGATTTCAAAAGTGGCGACGTTCATCTTATCGATTTATTTACCGACTTTTAAATAATGAGCGTGCGCCATAATTTTACGATTTAGCTTTTCTCAACACTTCGAGCATAAATACCTTTAAGCCTTCAATCGAAGGTTTATTTAAAAGTAGAGGCTGTTCCGCATATGCATTAAGACACTTTTCATCTGTAAGCCAGGACAGGGGAGTAGTAAATTGTTCTTCTGTATATGGATATAAGTTGATAAAAGCCTCTGGATTGAAGTCATGCCTTACATTTACGTCAACCCAGCTAATTGGCAGGGTACCCGCTGCAAATGCTTCTGGAATTTTTTCTGTACAGTAGCCAGGATAAAGGCTATTTTCTGGGCATAAATTAAATCCATAATTTTTTAATCTAGTAAATTTCGAAAAATTACTTTGATTGTGGTCCACTATAGAATGATCAAAGTATGGCCCCATCCCATCTACAGGGATGACCTTCGAAAGCGCCTTTAAAAGTGAGCTTCTTGGTTCGCGTAAGTGCGAAGAAAAAAATGCGACTCTTCTAGGTTTTGATAAAAAACTACTGCCTAGTGGTTGCATCAGCCTATTAATTTCAATCAATTTTCCAAAACGTGGATTTGTTACATCCTTCAAGCCTTCACAGGTCCAATCTAAAACCTCCATCCACAAAGGGAGTCGAAAGTGCTCTATCCCTAAAATATAATCGAAGCTTAAAGAGTAATCAGTGGCAAGTTGATCGTAGCGAATATTTTCTGAGGTATGAAATAGAGTTAGAGCCCTACGTTCTTTTTTTAAAAAGCAATGTAAATCCCCATTGAATAATGGACGTAGAGGACGTGGCACCCAGCGGTTACGATCTTTGGCATTAAAGAAAGGGCCATAAATTACAAGGTCAGCTTTACTAGCATCTACCCACTCAATTTTATATCCTAGGCTACGAATCAGAGCCGGCAAAAAACTCGACTCATAATTATGATATAGACCTTGAATGCTTATATGTATATTTTTAGACATTTGTATAAGCAATTTATCGGTGGATATAAATCATAGATCAAATAAAAGTTTTGTGTTTATTTATTAGGTATACCAACACGCGTCTAAATTAATTACAGGATTAAAGTCAACGCAGGTTTCGTCTAAGGGGTGGGGGAACTGCTTAGCAAAACCAACGATCTGAGTAGAGTCTTTGCGCATCAGAGTAACTTCCATCACTCGTGGAACCTTCATCCCCCATTTGCATACTTCCCCCTCGCAGTTATTGGGGTGTAAATGCACCACATAAAAATCTTTTAAAAGCTTATCAAAGCAGAGATTAAGTAACTTTAGCCCATAGCGGTTAAAAATAGAGTCTAAGCCATGAAATTCTGCAACGATAATTCGAAAGCGTTTTAAAGTATCTTGGCTGGCGCTAATAAATGCCTCGTACTCAGCCCCCTCAATATCAATTTGCATCATCAACTCATGGTCACTTGGGGTATATTTTTCTACCCAAGTATCTAGTGTCCAATACATTTCATCGTCAACTGAGCCTAAGAATTTTTTATCAAAATGAATATTTTTATGGTGTCTAGCAGCACTATCTACAGAGTAATCAATCAAGTAGCACTTAATACCTTTTTCTGCCAATGTAAATTCAAAATTAGAATTATTAGCAACACCCGGAGAGTAAAGGGCGTCAATACCGCTTAAATTATCTGGAACCAAATATCCCCCATCGGAGGAGCCGCCAATCCTTACTAGTGGATATTCTGATTCAGCAGGCCTTAATTTTTTAATGAAGATGGAGACTTCGTCCTGCGAAGATGATGCTTTTACAAAGTAAGCAATGTCTAAACAGTAATTTCTGAGTGCTCTACGTAACATATTCATTCCCATCCGGCATTGAATTAATTAAACACGATAAGGAATTGTCATTTACTAGATGTTCTACAGCAGAGTAAAAACCGAATTTCTTATCAATGTAAGTTGCTATTTTACTTCTGTTGTCAGCTACTTTTTTATAGGCAGCGGTCTTTAAAAAAATATTTAACTTCTTGATCTCTGTCGATTCTAAGCTCGGTAAGTAATAAAACCATTCTCTTGGTAAAATATCAAATATTTTATTGCTACCATGGTATATAGGAAAGCAACCGCATATTAAGGAGTCGAAAATTTTCTCAGAAATATACCAATCCTCTTGAGGAGAATTTTCTATGACTAAATTATATTTATAGCTCCCGAGGAGTTTGAATTTAAAATCACACAATCCCCTATAATTTTTGAGTGAAAATGAATGCTTGTTGAAGCGACCAAAATAATCAAAATTATTATTGCTAGCAGCAAGCATCTCAATAAATTTTTTTCGCTTTAGGTTTCCTGGAATGCCATCTAACCCTGATGTAATCGAAAATATTTCATGCGGTCTAATATTTCCATTGAGGCTACTAAGCATATCAATGGTGGCACCATGATAATTATGATACCCAGTACATGCTCGTATATACTTGAAATTTCTATTTTTAAGAAATAAATCAGCATTTATAAAATGACTAATAACAGTTACGTCATTTTCCATAAAGAAGCTGCTGGGAATATCCTGAAAATATAAGGAGCAATAATCTTCGGGTTCTTGAAAAAAGAAAAATACTTTTTTACCTTTAAGATTTTGGTAATCACGAATTATTGTGATAAAAAATATGTATTGAGCATCTTCTGGATTTTTAACTAATAAAAAATCACGTTTAGGTGAAAGATTAGAAATGAAAAACCATTTTAGATCCCAATTATCTATATACACTTTTTTTTCGGAGTCGCTATGATAAGAATGTGTGTCTATGATTAGCTGATTAAATGCAGTTATCCTAGCCTCAGATAATTTAGTCTTACGTCGATATAATTCTTTTGAGTACCGATATCGTAGCCACTGCCAAAAATGCATCTTCATCCCCTTCTCAAATCATTTTTTTTGCAGTGGGTATAAACATAAAAATTACTTTCTTGAGCCGTAATTAGCATTTAGTTTTTTGAGCGATTACGAAATTAAGCGCTACGATATAACATTCTAACTAGTGTAAGCTCTAATTGTGAAAACCACCCTTGAATCTATTAATCTTATGAATGCTTATAGCATAGTTATTACAACTTTTGATCAGCGCTTTGAGCCATTTTTGAAGCCATTAATCTCGCAAATTAAAACCCTTCGTAAAAATATAGAGATTATCGTCATGGTCAACGGGTTGTGTAAAGCCCAATTTAATGAAAATTATAGAAAAGATTTGTTGCAGTTTTTATCTCAGTTTGAAAATTGCTACCCGACGATTTTCCCAAATTTTCAGTCGCTTGCAAAATTGTGGAACCGTGGTGCGCTTACAGCTACAACAGATCGCATTCTTATCTTAAATGACGATTTATTTCTTCAGTCAACTGGACGATCTAATTTTTTTGATGGAGTTGAAGATGCCCTAAATGAACATCCGTACTCCTTTAAAATTAATGGTAGCTTTTCTCACTATGTAGTGAATAAATTTGAGCTAATAGAGGTTGGTTTTTTCGATGAACGATTGCTGGGGTTGGGTGAAGAAGACGGAGATTTTTTTTGGAGGTATGCTCAAAAATTCAATCGAGAAATGGCTTCAATAGATATTCCTGGGGTTGATAATGTCCAATCCGATATAGCTGATTGCGGTTATTCAAAGGGGATTAGGACTGCCTCTAAATTTAATCGAGAATTTATGAAAACACAAAAGTACAGGGACGTTCTCATTGGAGGTTATCGAGGGATGTTCGATAAGCGTGTTAAGAAAATCCTAGATGATGAAAAGCAGTATCCTTATGAGGCTTTCTACCTAGAGCATAAACACGAGCTTTAAATTTGCTTTGCCCCATTAAATAATCACCCCCTATAGAGCGCTAAAATCGCAAAGACTCAATAATCACTAATACCGAAAATAATGCTTCTGAGTCTCAAATAAATTATTACGAGCTTTTTTAAGGAGGTATTTATTTCATGCAGTTTACTAATATGTATTGCAAGAATATAACCTCGGCAGTATTGATCATCTTTCCTCTGCTGATGATAAATGTTCATCACGCTGCTAACTTCCTATATATTTTTCTTTTTTTTATCTGCACGCTGCAATTTATACCAAAAATCAACTTATGGCCCATACCTGAAGATTTAAATAGTAAATATGCCTTTTGGCTGATCTTATGTTTTGGAGTATATCCAAGCTCAATTATTATTCATTACTTATTTATAGGTGACTGGAATGCGGCTGGTTTTGATGCCCCTTCTAGATTTTTGATGGCAATACCAATTACTTGGACCCTCTTTAAATTTCAACTAAAAAATTTAAATTTAGCATACATGGCGGCAATTTTTGGTTCTTGGATTGCCCTGGCAGAGGCTTGTTATCAAATTGTGTTTTTACATCAGCAGTATGCTATGACGTATTTTACTTGGCCATCTAATTTTGGATGCATGGTTCTAGTTTTAGGTATATTTTCATTGGGATTTTATACTGGAAAACCATGGCGAAAAATTCTAGCAGTTTCTGGTCTTTTAGCAACTCTAATTTCCTCATATTTAAGTCAATCAAGAGCTTCTTGGCTGGTAATTATTGTTTTATCTACGGCTTTAATATTGCTTAGGCGAAAAGGCACAGTACTCAACCCTATTAAATTAATGTTGATTCTTGTGACAACTGTTTTAATATTTTATTTCTCAGTCCCTGCAATTAATGCAAGGATTAACATGGGGTGGCATGAGTTAACTGCGCCCCTTTCGGATGTGTCAGATACTTCAATAGGTTTAAGAAGACAGTTTTGGAAGGCGAGTTTTTTAATGATTAAAGAGCATCCAGTATTGGGCGTTGGCCGATTCCAATTTAAGGCGGAGAAGTCTAAATTGGTTAGTCAGGGGATTTTAACTCCAGGGGCGGAGGGTTATGCGCATCCCCATAATGAATTGCTCTTCGCTCAAGTGGAGTTAGGAATTATGGGGCTAATTGGAATCTTAGCGTTATATCTTGGCCCATCATTATATTTTTTAAGATCGCTTTCTGATTCTGATCAGGAGATTCGGCGTGCTGCTATATTGGGAATGATGGTTGTTGCTTGTTATTTTATATTTGGTCTTGTTGATGTGATGATGGTTGCTTGGGTTATGGAGGCCCCAGTATTTATTGTGGGAGTCTTAATTCCGATTTTTATTATCAATTCTAGGAAACTTTCTCTTTTGAAATAGATCTAATCTAGCTGGAAGTTTCTACGAATAAAGCTTTTATTAATCTCTGATCTTTTAATCATGATTTAAGTATTTAAGTTGGGGTGCAAATGTTGACGATAAACGGTATTAGCGTCCCGGCCCTTTAAATAGGGGCGTTTTTGAACTTTTTGGGGATAAATGGACTTATTTACCCCCCCAATCGTTATAATTCCAATATCTAAATAGAGCGTTCGCTTTTGGGGTTATTTTGTCATTATTAATGAGTCAAAATTGGGTAGAAATTTTCGTAAATGACTGATTTTATTGATAAAAATCCTAATTTAGGGGGAAGTTCTAGCGTTCCTTTGGTGGCGATATTGTTGTGCACCTATAACGGCGCACAGTTTTTGGCTGAGCAACTCGATTCTCTGCAAGCTCAAAAGCATCAAAATTGGGTAGTGTTTGCTAGTGATGATGGTTCAACCGACCAAACCCTAGAAATATTGCAGCAATATCAAGGCAAATGGCCTTCTGGGAAATTGACAATTCGCAGTGGCCCTCAAAAAGACTTTTGCCAGAATTTTTTATCGCTTGCGTGTGATCCCAATATTCGAGCGGATTACTATGCATTTTGTGATCAAGATGATGTGTGGTTGCCAGAAAAGCTTGTAGTTGCTATAGAGAATATAGCGATTAATCAACAGGCGGACGTTCCGTATCTATATTGTGGCCGTACCAAATATGTGAATGAAAATTCAAAGCCTTGTGGCATGTCACCACTGTTTGTATTTCCACCCAGTTTTAGAAACGCTCTAGTGCAAAGTATTGCGGGTGGTAACACCATAGTTTTTAACAATACTGCAAAGTTGTTATTAGAAAAGGTGGGTCCAGTGGATGTGCCATCGCACGACTGGTGGATGTATCAGTTAGTAAGCGGTGTTGAGGGTATTGTTTTTTATGACCCCAAGCCTTACGTTCTTTATCGTCAACATGAGTTTGCTTTGGTGGGTGGAAATAATTCTTTTTCAGCCAGAATGGAGCGAATTTGGATGTTGTTGCAAGGACGCTTTCAGAATTGGAATACACAAAATATTAATGCCCTAAAACAAGTCGATCACTTGCTAGTGAAAAACCATCAAGAGATTCTGAGGTTGTTTGAGGTCTTAAGAGGTGCAAAACTTAGGGATCGCTTTCGTTTGCTTCAGGTTTGTGGTTTATATCGCCAGACAAGACGCGGAACTTTTAGTTTATTTTTGGCAGCCTTAATTAAGAAAATATAAAAAATGAACAAATTTAAGAATCAAAAAAATGATTTAGGCGATGTCATTAAATCATATGGTTTATGGTCTTATTTGGCCTGGCACGATATCAAGATTCGATATAGAAGATCAAAAATAGGCCCTTTCTGGTTAACTTTAAGCATGTCTTTTTTTTGCTTAATGCTGGGGTTGGTTTATAGCAATTTATTCAAAACTGAAATAAAAGAGCTTTTACCTTTTTTATCTATTGGTTTAGTGGTCTGGGGTTTGATATCCGGAATTTTAGGGGAAATGCCAAATTTATTTGTAGATAGCTCTGTTTATATGAAAGATATGTGTATAAATCAGCTATCAATATTAGCCCGCTCAATTTCAAGATGCCTCATTATATTTTTTCATAACATTTTAATTATTATTGGCATCTATATATACTTTGAAATATGGCCTGGGTGGATAGGCCTATTGGTGTTACCAGGTCTTGTCTTGGTGGTAGCCAATCTTGCCGCGCTGGGTTTGTCGATCGCAATTCTTGGCGCTCGATTCAGGGATATAAATCAAATCAACCAAAATTTACTTCAGTTAATTTTTTTTGTAACACCAATTTTATGGCTACCGAAGCTTATGGATGGAAATAATTGGGTTTTACTTTACAACCCCTTTGCTTATTATATTGAGTTGATTCGTATGCCTCTTTTAGGGTACGCACCCACATCACTATCGTGGTTGTCCTCTGCTTTAACATTGATAATATTTACAGCAATGTCCTGGATTTTGTATCGACTTAAAAGTACAAGAATTGTATTTTGGGTTTAAGTATGGGGCATATTCGCTTAAGTAATGTTAATTTAGATTATCCTTTAATGGGCATGGGGAGTCGTTCATTCAAGCAACGCATCATCGGGTCCGTCACAGGAGGGGTGATTTCTGCTGAGAAGAGTGTGCCTATAGTAAAAGCGCTTGATGGTATAAGTTTCACTCTAACCGAGGGTGATAGGTTGGGGCTAATTGGTCACAATGGCGCTGGAAAATCTACGCTTCTAAAGGTATTGGCTGGGATTTATCAGCCCACTCGGGGAGCAATAAATCTTCAAGGACGGATTGTTTCCACCCTCAATATTTCTTTGGGCATGGATGCCGAGGCAACTGGATATGAAAACATCATTATCAGAGGATTGCTCCTTGGCATGAGTCATAAAGAAATTGATGGCAAGATTGAGGAAATCGCAGACTTTACCGAGCTTGGTCAATATTTAGATTTGCCAGTGAGAATTTATTCATCCGGAATGTTAACTCGATTAGCGTTTGCCACTGTGACGGCAATGGAACCAGACATCTTATTGATGGACGAAGTTATCGGTACGGGGGACGCTTCATTTATACATAAAGCAGAGAAAAGATTGAATGAATTTATGAGCCGATCAAAGATCCTTGTTCTCGCCTCACATTCAGAGGAGGTTATCAGAAAATTTTGTAATAAAGGCCTGTTATTAAAGGGGGGTAAGATCGAGTCATCGGGGAGTGTTGAAGAGGTAATAGAGTGCTATAGAAATAGTATTCTGTAAATTCTCAGTGCTATATTCTATATTTATAAATTTAATAAGTTTTTTATGTCAAAGAAAAAAATATACATAGCTGGTTGTGGCGGTATGCTTGGCGAGGCTTTTAAGAAGGTCTTTGAAAAAGACTATGAGTTAAAGTGTAGCGATATTGATTTAAACGAGACATGGTTGACTTACATGGATTTTAGAGACTATCAGGCATATCGCAAGGATGTAGTCGAATTTAATCCGGACTATCTATTTCATTTGGGCGCTTATACCGACCTAGAGTATTGCGAGCTTAATGTGGACGATGCTTACATTACTAACACCACATCTGTAGAAAATGCAGTTTATATAAGCAATGCTTTAAATATTCCACTTTTATACATTAGTACGGCTGGAATTTTTGATGGAGCTAAAGATGTATTTGACGATTGGGATGCTCCTAACCCTCTGGGACATTACGCTCGAAGCAAGTATGCGGGAGAAGTTTTTGTAGAAAAAAATAGTCAGAGATATTTAATTTGTAGGGCTGGATGGATGATGGGGGCTGGTCCAAATAAAGATAAAAAATTTATTCAAAAAATTATGAAGCAGTTGAAAAATGGCAATAAAGAATTATTTATTGTCGACGATAAGCTTGGAACGCCTACATATACCCATGATTTTGCGCGCAATACCAAATTGCTTCTAGAGAATGAATTTTGGGGCCTATACAACATGGTGTGTGGCGGAGTGACCGGGCGTTTTGAGGTCGCCAAGGAGTTGATTGAGATTCTGAGCTTATCCGACAAAATTAAAATTACAGCTGTAGATTCGAAGCACTGGGAAAAAGAATATTTTGCAGACAGACCCCCATCTGAGCGTCTAATAAATAAGAAGCTAGATTTAAGAAATCTAAATACGATGCGTGATTGGAGGGTCTGCTTAAGAGAGTATATAAGTGATTACTACCAAGGCTACTTAATTAATGATCAATAGAGAAGAATTGTAATGATTAGAAAAATAAAAATTTTAGCTACTTTAATTAAAGAGTATGGCTTTATAAACGTTTTAGTCTATGCGGTGTTTAAATTTGTACCCGATTCATCAAATCTTTTAAAGCGCCGACTTAATATCTCCAATCATGTCTATGATTATCAGACATGGATTAGTTATGGTGGCTTATCTGCGCCAATTGAGCATAGTGATAAGAAAAAAACATTTATATGGTTTGTGCCAGACTGGACTAATGTATGGGGTGGGGGGCACTATACTTTATTCAGATTTGCGGATCATTTTTCAAAATACGATACTAGGAATATTATTTATATCTATGATAATTCTAGGCATGTCAGTCCCATATATTTAGAGTGCCAATTAAAGAGTGCGCTAAAGGGCTCTAATTTGGAGGTAATAACAGATCCCAAGCTTTTGCCTTCGTGTGATGCGGTAATTGCAACTACCTGGCAATCAGCATATTTTGTTAGAGCTTTTAATTTTGCTAAAAAGAAATTTTACTTTATGCAAGATTATGAGAGTACCTTTTATGCACACGGTACATCCTCTATGCAGGCTAATGCTACTTATAGCTTTGGTTTTCATGGCATCACTGGCGGTGGCTGGCTAAAAAAATGTTATGAGTCTCATGGAGGTAGTGCTCAGAATTACTTATTTGCTGCAGATAAAAGAATTTTTTATCCAAAAGATTCAAGAGTTCGATCTAGCGTTAAAAAAATATTTTTTTACGGGCGTCCATCGACCGAGCGCCGATGCTATGACCTTGGGATTGCATCTTTGATGAAAATTGCTGAATTATTTCCAGAAGTTGAGATAGTGATTGCTGGGCTTGATTTAAAAACACCACCTCCATTTAAGGCTACATTATTGGGTAATATGACCTTGGCTGAGACGGGCAATTTATATCGTACATGTGACATTGGGATCGCCTTTTCTGCAACAAACCTATCTTACTTGCCTGTAGAGCTGATGGCATCCGGCGTTCCTGTGATCTCTAATAATGGTCCTCATATAGAGTGGCATTGCAAAGACGGTATCAACTCTTATTTGGTGGATCCAGTTCCTGCGGCAGTAGTAGATGCATTTATAAGACTTTATAACGACCGAGAATTAAGGCAAAAATTAGTGGTTGGAGGCTTAGAGACCATGAAATTATTGAGCTGGGAAGATCAGATGAGCAAAATTTATGAATATGTCGATAAGGCACTGGAATAAGATTTTTTCTAATTTAACATGTCGTGCAAGCTCAACAATTGCTAACACCTCATAGCGTGCATAGGCCCTATTTTTCTTTTAAGGCACCAAGCTTAAGAATAGATACTCAAAGAAAATAATGAGATGAACTATTCCTTGCAGCATGGTAGTCCTACCAATGGCTAAAGTGAGCGCCCCAATAAAGAAGGAAAGGTACATCAGTACCATATTGAGCTCACTAATTCCTAGGCTCAGTGGCAAATTAAAGAAGATGGCAATGGCCGCCACAGTCGGAATAGTCAGACCAATACTCGCTAGGGCTGATCCTAGAGCTAAGTTCAAACTACTTTGCAGGCGATTGGCTCTAGCTGCTCTCACAGCCGCATAAGCTTCGGGCATTAATACTAAAAGAGCAATCGCAATACCGACAATCGTCTTGGGAGCTCCGGCAGCATCGACTCCAGCCTCAATCACAGGGCTTAGTATTTCTGCTAGACCCACTACAGTAAGTAAAGAAATCAACAGCAAAATAGAGCTAACTAAGGTTTTGAAGTTGCTCGGTTTTTCAGCATGGGCATTGCTATTGGTTTGTTGGTTTTTTTCTTTGGGTAGGTAGTAATCGCGGTGCGTAATGGTCTGAAAAAGCAAAAAGGCAATATATAAAGCAAAAGAGGCAATCCCCGCAAAGGCAAGTTGACTCTTGGTGAAGTCTGGCCCAGGAGTGCTAATGGTCACAATCGGCATCACCAAAATAAAAGTCGCTAAAGCTGTGAGCACGGCAAGGGCGGAATTGGTTCCTTCATTGCGAAAGACCATTTCATGATGTTTGATGCCGCCCATAAAAATACACAGTCCAATGACGCCATTGACCACAATCATAACTGTTGCAAATACGGCATCACGAGCGATAAATTCGGAT
>Ga0208872_1001182_pt1 | contig 16493 bp, 18 predicted proteins | sample CryBogCBH12Aug08_FD_185508 | JGI IMG/M metagenome (GOLD analysis project Ga0208872, IMG submission 185508) | Freshwater microbial communities from Crystal Bog, Wisconsin, USA - CBH12Aug08 (SPAdes) | ecosystem: Environmental > Aquatic > Freshwater > Lake | place: Crystal Bog, Wisconsin, USA...
ACCAGCGATGGAGTTAGCAAACATCACAATGAAGCGACTGCCATGAAAGCGAGAGCTGTTGCGAAAACTGCAAAGGTTTCCGAGGCTGCCTCCGTTGCGAATCGTCATGGCTCCTAAGATCCAGCAGTGCTGAACTTCTCAATGGTCTGAACTGGATCAGATCTCCGGGCAACTCAGGATCCAAGCCCTGCAACACAGATATATTTCAGCGACAGGTAGTCATTGATCCCGTGTCTTGATCCTTCGCGACCATAGCCTGACTCCTTGATCCCGCCGAAGGGTGCGGCGGCGTTGGAAATCACGCCGGTGTTCACCCCGACCATTCCGCATTCCAGCCCCTCGGCAACCCTCCAGACCCTGGCGAGATTGCGACTGTAGAAATAAGCGGCCAGGCCGACATCGGATGAGTTTGCTAACGCAACGGCCTCCTCTTCCGATGTAAAAGTGAAGACTGGCGCCACGGGGCCGAAGATCTCTTCTTGGGCGAGGGCCATCGCCGGCGTGCATCCTAAGAGGATTGTCGGCTCAAAGTAGAAACCTCCTAGAGAGTGTCGCTTCCCTCCAGCAATTACCTTTGCCCCAAGGGAAATGGCATCCCCGATCAAGCTCTCTACCTTCACAACAGCCGCCTCGTCGATGAGAGGACCCTGCGTAACACCATCTGTCGTGCCCGGCCCCACAAGAAGTTTAGAGACCACTCCCACAAGAAGTTCCGTGAAGCGCGAAGCCACCGAGGAATGAACTAGGATTCTGTTGGCGCAGACGCAGGTCTGGCCGCTCCCACGGAATTTCGAAGCCATCAATCCCTCCACGGCCGCCTCCAGGTCGGCATCCTCGAAAACGATATAGGGGGCGTTTCCTCCCAATTCCATGGTGACACGTTTCACTGTTGCCGCGCAGTCACGGATCAGTGTCTTCCCGATTTCAGTTGATCCGGTGAAACTGAGCTTCCGCACGATCGGGCTAGCAGTGAGAGCGGAGCCGACAATTGAGGCCTTCCCCGTGACAACGGAAAAAAGTCCTGAGGGAAGTCCGGCCCGGAGGGCAAGATTCGCCAGCGCCAGTGCCGAAAAGGGTGTTTGCGATGCCGGTTTCACCAGAATAGCGCACCCAGCCGCTAGAGCCGGTGCGACTTTCCTGGTCACCATGGCGGATGGGAAATTCCAAGGGGTGATCGCGGCGCAGATGCCAACCGGTTCCTTGAGAACTAAAATCCGCCGATCGGCCGAAGGGCCCGGAATGATCTCGCCGTCGATACGCGTTGCCTCCGAAGCAAACCATTGGATGAAGGAGCTCGCATAGGCTATTTCCCCCCGTGCCTCCGCCAGGGGCTTTCCCTGCTCGGCTGTCAAAATCGCCGCGAGATCGTCGGCGTGTTCCACCATCAGTTCGAACCATCGCCGAAGGATCTTGGATCGAACGCTTGCAGGCTCTTTCTTCCAAAGAACCATCGCGCCCTGTGCAGTCGTGATTGCCTCCTCGACCTCCTCCGCATCAAGTGAAGGGACATGTCCCAAAAGTTGTCCATCGGCAGGATCCCTCACCTCAATCACACTACCGCTTTTGGCATCACTCCAACGCCCCGCGAGATAGGCTTGATTTTTAAGATGCGAGGGATCCTTGAGCGCAGGTTGCATGGGACGGAAATAACCTAACTGGCCACTTCAGGCGAGCGGATCCGGCTCGCCCGAGAGTGGCTTTCATGCGAGGATACAAACTATGCGTGCGCCGCGATTTTTCATTTTCCGATGAGCGAAAAGCTTTTTGGAAACGGCATCGCCCCCCTTCGGCAACCAGAGTTCCGCGATCTTTGGATCGCCAACTTCCTCTCCAATCTGGGAACGATCATGCACGCGGCGGCCGCGGCATGGCTGATGACAACCCTCACGACCTCGCCGCTGCTGATCGGCCTTGTGCAGACGGCGGCCAGCCTCCCGGCCTTTCTGCTCGGCGTGGCGGGTGGTGCACTGACCGATCTTGTCAATCGCCGCAGGATGCTCGTTGGGGCCCAGTTTTGGATGATGATCATGGCGGGACTTATGGCGGTAATGGCTTGGAATGGTCACCTGCGACCGATGCAACTCCTGCTGCTACTTTTCCTCTTGGGCATGGGTTCGGCGATTCATCTGCCGGGATGGCAGACCCTGCTTCAGGATCTGGTGACCCGGGACAAGGTGGCGTCAGCTGTCTCGCTCAACAGCATCAGTTTTAATCTCGCCCGATCGATCGGGCCGGCCCTCGGGGGATTCCTCGTGGGAACGATCGGGGCAGCATGGGTCTTTGCCCTCAATGCCTTTTCATTCGTAGCCGTGTTGGCGGGCCTCTGGCGGGTGCCGTCGCACCTTGTTCCCGAATCGAAGGGAAGGGCGACTCCCCGGGCGGTTCTCCGGTCGCTGGGAGAAGGATGGAAGTTTCTGGAGGAGACGCCCCTTCTTCGCGGCATCCTGCTTCGCACCTGCTTCTTCATGCTGACGGGATCGGGGGTTCTCGCATTGCTTCCCGTGGTGGCGCGCGACCATCTGGGTACGGGAGCCACGGGTTACGGATTCCTTCTCAGTGCCTTCGGAGTGGGATCGGTCATCGGCGCGATATTCATACCCGCAATGCGGCGTCGCTTCCCGATCGATCCGATGGTGTGCGCCTGTCTGCTTGTTTTTTCCGCATGTGTGGTCGTCGTTGGCCTTGGGAGAAGCCAGTCCCTTGTTGCTGCCGCGATGTTTACGGGCGGCCTTACCTGGATCATGGTCGCCGTGAATCATAATGTGTCCGTGCAACTCTGCTCGCCGGACTGGGTGAGAGGCAGAACGATTTCATTCTACCTGATTACCTTCCAGGGATCGCTTGCCATCGGCAGCTGGATCGCCGGATGGGTGGCCGATCTCATGGGGATAGGCTTCGCAATCCCCCTCTGCGGACTCCTCTGCGCTTGCGGGGTTTTCCTGATTCCTTTTTTCCCTCTCACGAGGGCCATCACGACTCCCTCGCCTACGCCCTGATCACTCCATTCTTCTCGTCGAGCAGGATCACCGAGGGCTTGTGACGTGAACTCTCTTCCTCGGAAAGCCATGCATAGGACATGATCGTGAGTCTGTCCCCAATCTTACCGAGGTGAGCGGTGGCTCCGTTCAGTTCGATTGCGCCTGATCCATGAGGGCCGTAGATCACATAGGTTTCGAAGCGCTCCCCGTTTCCCATGTTCCCGACCAGGATTTTTTCGTAAGGAAGTAGACCGACGCGTTCCGCCAGGTCGGAGGCAATGGTGAGGCTTCCCTCGTAATCAACGGAGGCGCCCGTGACGGTGGCGCGGTGGATCTTGGATTTGAGCAGACAAATAGTCATCGAGCAGGCTCTCTAACTAATCTGCAGCGGGCAGAGCCGCCAGTTTTTTCAGACCACGAGCGGCTCAGGCATCAATTCGGGGCCGCACGGCTCCTCTTTGACCTCAATCCCTTCCGTGGCACTGCAGACGGCAAGCGTCTTGATCATCTCCCCGGTGGATGAGAATTTGAGAAGTTTGATCGCGCCATCGCTCTCCTCCACAAGTGCGGTCAGGCTCTCAACCCAGTCACCGGTATTGTAGTAATCGAGGTTCTTGACCCTGCGCATGGCGGCTGTATGGATGTGACCGCAGATGATCCCTTCGGCCTGGGCATCGGAGGCAAAGTGCACCATCGACTCCTCGAAGCCGCCGATGAAATTGACGACATTTTTTACGCTGCTTTTCACATAAGCACTGAGTGACCAGTGCCCCTGACCGAGCAGTCTTCTAAAAAAGTTTACCGGACCATTGAGCTGCAGCAGCAGGGTATAGCCGATATCGCCCACATGAGCCAGCCACCCGAGGTTCTGGACGACGGTGTCGAGCTCATGGCCGTGGGCAACAAGAAGCTTCCGTCCATCGACCGTCGTGTGAAAGGCCCGCGACTGGATATGGACATTGGCATAATCACCGGTGAAATCGGCGATCCTCTCATCGTGATTGCCCGGGATGTAGATGATTTTCGAGCCTTTGCGGCCTTTGCGAAGGATTTTCTGAATGACGTCACTATGCTCTTGGGTCCAGTAGACACCTCGCTTCATTGCCCAGATATCGATCAGGTCGCCGACGACATAAAGCGTATCGCACTCAAACGTCCGGAGAAATCCCAGCAAAGCTGTTGCTTGGGATCCGCGGGTGCCAAGATGAACATCGGAGATCCAAACGCTTCTGTAGTGGATGAGGTCTTCTTCGGGCACAAGATGTTGTGTAAGATCTCTTCTCGAATTCTCCAAGGGACACTATGTCACGATTTCGTCACAATCGACGGGACATTGCTGATCGCGCTTATTCATGGCAAGATGCGGGGATGTCAGACCCAGAATCACCAGATTCCATGTTCTCTCCCGAGTTGCTCTGGTACTGTGTAAAAACCAGACCGAAGCAGGAGGCTGTGGCGACACGACTCCTACGCGGGGAGATGGGGCTTGAAGTGTTCTGTCCGAAGATCCGCTTTAAGCGGGCTCGCTCCACGGGTGTCGCTTGGGTGAACGAAGCGATGTTTCCCGGGTATATCTTCGTCCGATTTGTCTATCCGGAGCTTTATCGTCGTATCGCAGCGACCAGTGGTGTGGCAAAGACGCTCTCCTTCGGAGGCAGGCCCGCCATGCTAAATGACTCCATCATCACCGATCTGCGTCGCCATGTGGCCGATGAAGAAACCATCGAGATCACCTGCGACATCAAAGAGGGAGAGGAAATCAAGGTGATCGAGGGACCCTTCCAGGGAATCCGTGCCCTTGTCACACGCATCCTCCCCTCGAGGGAGCGCGTGGCAATCCTTCTTAACATGCTTGGCCAGGAACGGGAGATTGAGGTCTCATCAGGAGCCGTGTTGCCCGATGTCCGCCATCCTCTCGCGGACTTAGGGAGATAGGAAATTGGATATAGGTCATAGGGAGAGAATTTGAAGGTGAGAAACCTTGCATTCTATCCCTATTGCCTATGCCCCATAACCTATCACCTAATTCTTCGACGATCTCGACAGACAGCCTCCACTCCATTCATCTTTCACTGATGAAAATTCTTGTGATAGGATCAGGTGGACGTGAGCATGCCCTTCTCTGGAAGTTGGCCCAGAGTCCCCGGGCTACCCAACTCCTCTGCACTCCGGGGAATGCGGGGACTGCACAACTCGCCACCAATCATCCAGTAGCGGCAAGCGATCTTACGGGGCTGCTTGCCCTAGCCAAGTCAGAGAAGGTCGATCTTACCCTTGTAGGTCCTGATGATCCGCTCGCTGCTGGTATCGTCGATCTCTTCCAGAAAGAGGGGCTTCGGGTCTTCGGACCTGTGGCAGCCGCCGCCCGGTTGGAATCATCCAAGTCCTTTGCCAAGGAGTTCATGCTCCGCCACGGAATCCCGACAGCAGAAGCCTCCACCTTCTCGGACCCGGAGGCTGCCTTGTCTCATTGCCGTGCATCGGCATTTCCACTGGTCGTCAAGGCAGATGGTCTGGCCCTCGGCAAGGGGGTGGTCATCGCGCAGACTCTTGCGGAAGCCGAGGCGGCGATCCGCGAAATCATGATTGAGAAGGTTTTTGGCGATGCCGGGAACACCATCGTCATCGAGGAGTTCCTGACTGGTCCCGAGTGCTCGCTCCATGCACTGATCGACGGCAAAAACTATCTTCTCTTCCCCGATGCGAAGGATCACAAGCGCGCCCTCGACGGAGATCAGGGACTCAATACCGGTGGCATGGGAACAATCAGTCCTTCCCGTGTGGTTGATTTCGAGATGAGCCGGCGGCTGAAGGTGGAGGTGCTTGAACCCTTCGTTAAAGGCCTCGTCGCCGATGGCCTAACCTTCCGGGGGATGCTCTTTCCCGGACTAATGATGTCTCCCGAGGGACCGAAGGTGCTCGAGTTCAACTGCCGCTTCGGCGATCCCGAGACCCAGTCCCTGATGCGTCGCCTCAAGAGTGACCTTCTCGATCTGATCGAAACTACTATCGACGGGAGGCTTTCCGAAGCAAAGCCCGTCTGGGATGCCCGTGCAGCGGTTTGTATCGTTCTCGCCTCGGGCGGCTATCCCGGACCCGTCGAGAAAGGGAAAGTCATCACAGGCATCGAGGCCGCCTCGGCCGATCCAGATGTTGTCGTCTTCCATGCCGGCACCGCCTTGAAAGATGGTCAGGTTATCACGAATGGAGGACGTGTCTTAGGCGTCACAGCCCTTGGAAGCACACTTGAAGAGGCCCGAGCGAAAGCCTACGCCGCTGCCGACAAGCTTTCCTTCGAGGGAAAGCAACTCCGACGCGACATCGGTGCATAAGACTTAGGGGATTCATAGTTGTGAGTGTTCCAGCAGGGAGGTCCCCAGCCTGAAAACGAAAAAGCTCCCTAGAGATATTCTCCGGGAGCTTCGCGTAAAAGTGTGCCGAACCAATCGGCCCGTATGCCCTGAAAAGGGGCCTAGGTCTACTAGGACTTGTAACGCAGGCGCTTCTTGTGGCGGTTCAGCTTCATGCGCTTGCGGCGCTTGTGCTTTGCGATCTTAGCTTTGCGTTTCTTTTTGATTGATCCCATCGGGCTATGTTCGGTTCTGGACTACTTGCGTAGAATGGTAGGCTAGGTCTGAGTCGCCTTAGTAGACGACTTTGTTCAGAGGGTATTCGATGATGCCTTCGGCACCGAGTGACTTCAGTTGCGGTATGATCTCCCGGACGATTTTTTCGTCGATGACAGTCTCCACAGCCACCCAGTCGTTTTGGGCCAGAGGCGAAACTGTAGGATTGCGCAGGGCGGGTAATGCGTCGAGGAGATTCTGCAACTTTATGCGGGGCAGGTTCATTTTGAGGCCCACCTTGTCGCGTGCCGTGAGGGCCCCGACGAGCAGAAGAGCAATCTTCTCCATCTTCTCGCGCTTCCACTTGTCTTCAACGGCGGCCTTCCCGGCCACAAAGACCGGATAGGACTCGATGATTGTCTCGAGGATGCGGAGCTTATTGGCCCTGAGGGAAGAACCTGTTTCCGTGATGTCGACAATGGCATCAACCAGATCGGGAACCTTCACCTCGGTGGCTCCCCAGGAGAACTCAAACTCTGCCTTCACCCCATGGCTCTCGAAGTACCGACGGGTGAGACCGACCGCCTCGGTGGCGACGCGCTTTCCCTCGAGATCCTTCACAGACTTGTAGGGGGAGTCTTCTGGAACGGCGATCACCCAGCGGGTCGGGTTGGCCGTTGCCTTGCTATAGGGCAACTCCGCGAGCACCTCGACCTCGGATCCGTTCTCCTCGACCCAGTCGCGACCGGTGATTCCGCAATCCAGGAATCCACCCTCAACGTAGCGACTGATCTCCTGAGCGCGCAGCATGCGAAGACGCAGCTCGGGATCATCCACCAGGGGGCGGTAGGATCTGCTTGTTCCGGAAATGGAAAAGCCGGCCCGCTTGAAGAGAGCGAGGGTCGCCTCCATGAGGCTACCGGAGGGAAGGCCAAAAGTGAGAATAGGGTCCGTCATAGAGATTGGGGGGGAGAATATAGGCTTTTCCCGACGGCATTGGGAAGCGCCGAATCAGATAGCATCCTTCAGAACCTCTTTTATGCTGTCGCCACCCGCTATTTCCCACCAATAAAGCCACCAGATCCCCCCACTCCATGAACATTGCTTCCCTTCTTGTTCGCAGACGGCTTTCCGGGTGGGCGCGTGTTTTTTTTATGATCGCCTTCGCTCTAACGATGCTGATCCGTCTCGCATACTGTGCAGAGGCACCGGAGGACTCCTCTGATCTCTATCGGCATCTGGGATTCACCTCCCATTTCTGGGAAAATCCAGCCGCTTTCTACTGGCTAATGCCCTGGCAGTTCCCTCATGAGTTCTGGTCGCAGTTCTGGACAGAGGTGGGCTACATCTATCCCCCGCTGGCACTGCTGTTTTTTGCTATTTTCGGAGGTCTCGGCTTTGGCCTGTTCTGGGTGAAGCTGGCCCTCACGCTCTTCGACCTTGGTTCTTCCATTCTGATTGCCAGGGCCACTTCGTGGTGGGCCGGACTACTGGTCTTCTCTGCACCGGTCACCGTCTGGTACACCTCGCACGAAGGGCAGTACGAAAGCATGGTAACCTTCTTTGTGGTTCTGGCCGTTATCTCAGCTCGGAACGGTCGATGGATCTGGACCGGAGCATCCTTCATGCTGGCTCTGCAGACCAAGCAGCTCTCACTGCTCATCGCACCCTATCTCCTTTACGAGATTTTTCTCAGACGTCACCTGCAGCCGAGCAGGGCCATCTTTGGCTTTCTTGGCGGCTTTTTCGGAGCCTTTCTTCCCTTCATTCCATTTTATCTTTGGAGGCACGATCTCTGGCTGCTTCCCCTTCAGAATCAGGAGAACCTGTTCAATCCGTTCTACTGGCCCTTTTTCTGGAAGAAAGGGGTACTCAATCACTTTGAGGATGTCTCTAGGCTTCGCCTTGTCTGGAACGAGGTGGTCACCACGGCACCATTGATCATTCTAGGACTCTTCCTCGCAAGGGGATCCTTTCTACGCAGGGTTCCCCAGGCTCTGCCGAGCATCGCCTTCTGGGTGATGATCAAGAGCATGTCCTGGGTGATGAACTGGTATGTCATCCTGATTCCCGGACTCACCCTTGCTCTCTGGCGACATCGGAGGTGGATAGCGGCACTCTTAATCTTTTACTGGCTGCAATGTGGCCAGCAGGTGTCGAGCTATGTGGGTGATGATGATCGTGAGGAGGAGGACTCCATCACACGCTTTCAAGAGAGCATCTGGCACCGGGACTACCGGGCCGTCGAATCAACCGACTGGACTAAAGCGGAAGCGGAGTAACTAAAACTCGTGATCTATGGGGAGAGTGTCAGGGCTGCTCCCAGGCTTTATCCTTGGACTCGCCAAGGGCTTCCTTTTCGGCTTCCACTTTCGCCTTGCGAGCCTGCCGAAAACGCATGATGGCAAGAACCGCTAGGTAGGAGAGCGCGGATATAGGGATTGCGATGACCGCCCCTCCCAGGGCGGTGGGAAGACCAATATCGATAAAACTGTCCCACTGAAAAATTTCTGAAAGTTTGAAATCACTGCGTGAAAGCTTGGGTGCAAAATGATGGGGATTGCTGAGAAGCCAGAACCCGATTTGAAACTGCCACCGAAGGATAAGCGGCCAGACAGGCAGGAGAAGATCATGGACGGAAACCCCGATCACTGAGGCAACCACACTACAACGGGTGATCCAGGAGATCCCCATCGCACTTAGGGTCTTGAGCCCGAAAATGGGCAGGAAGCCGAAGAAGACGCCGATTGCCGTTCCACCAGCCACCGAGTGGGGGGCATCCTTGGCGTCGAGGAGTTCGTGGAACTTCCGAACGGTCTCCCGGAAATAATTGCCGATCATGCAAGATGAGCTGATGAGGCGTGGGTGCTAGCGCTTGCGAGCGCCGCCTTTTTTCCCAAGCAGACGATCCGGATTCAGGGCCTGCAGGGAGGGCAGAACGAAAAGGCCATCCTTGCGGATCAGCTTGCCGTCGAACCAGACCTCGCCACCACCATAGTCCTTGCGCTGGATGCAGACCATATCCCAGTGGATGGCGCTCTTGTTGCCATTGCCGGCGACCTCATAGGCCTGACCGGGCGTGAAGTGGAACGATCCGGCGATTTTCTCGTCGAAAAGGATATCGCGCATCGGGTGCAGGATGTGGGGGTTGAATCCCAGCGAGAACTCGCCGATGAACCGAGCCCCTGCATCCGTATCGAGGATCTCGTTCAGCGCCTTGGTGTGATTGGCGGTCGCCTTGATGATCTTGCCTTTGGAGAACTCGAGTCGGACCTGGTCAAAGGCGATGCCGCGGTTGAGCGTCGGTGCATTGAACGTGACATACCCCTCCACGGAATCCTTCACCGGGCAGGAGAAGACTTCGCCGTCAGGGATATTGTGCTCGCCACCGCAGATCACCGAGCCGATCCCCTTGATGCTGAAGCGCAGATCCGTGCCGGGTCCCGTGATCTCGACTCGGTCGGTCTTGTCCATGAGAGCCTTGAGCGCCTTCATTCCCGGGATCATGGCCGCATAGTCGAGTGTGCAGACGCGGAAGAAAAACTCGGCAAAGGCTTCCGTGCTCATTTGGGCCTGCTGGGCCATCGAGGGGGTAGGCCAGCGGAGAACGACCCAGCGCGTCTTGTTAATCCGGTAGTCGAGGGCGGGGCGGAGCTTTGCCGAAAGCAGGGCCATCTGTGACTGAGGCACATCCGCCAATTCAGAAATATTCTGGGAACCACGCACAGCAATATAGGCCTGCATCTTCTTGAGACGAGCCAGATCAATCGCTGCCATCGTTTCGGCTTGGGGACCCGTGACCCCCAGCGCCAGCTCCCGACTGATGCGTCCCGAGTGCATCACGACATACGGTTCTGCCTTGGCGGCACGCGCAGCGCGGATCAACGCGATCACGAATTCCTCGGGCGTGTCAGCGACATCAATCAGGACACGCTCGCCGGCCTTGAGTTTGGTGGAGTGCGCCGTAAGAACTCGGGCAAGGGAATCGTAGCGGGGATCAGACATGAAAGTAGGGGATTAGGCTGAGGGTTGTTAGACTGTTAGCTTCTGAAGCAAATCCGAATAAATGCAACCATCAGGGGTTGGCAGTCAACTTCAACTTGGCCAGATATTTGGCGGGATCTTTTTTAAATTGATCGACACACATAGCACAGCAGAAGCGCACTTCGGTTCCCTGATAATTGATCACAACCGGCTTGCCCATTTCTCCGAGTTTTTCTCCGGAGACCACACAAGTTGTCAGGGGATAGGAAGCCGTTGTTGCATCGACCATGATTTCGGCAGGTTTCCCAATGACCGGGCGTTGGGAAAATCCACTCAAAGCAGCGACAATGAAGCTGGCTCCGATAGTCGCTAGTGCAATCGGGATGATAGAAATCTTCATACCTAAGACTCTAATCGTTGTTTCCCATGGTGGCTAGGGTTCTTGGGTACCTTTGAAGATAGCTGCGTTTTCCTCAATTCATATTGCTGCACCGAAAGGAAGGGCACCTGGGTCACGATGAGGATGAGTAGTACGAAGATGATCAGGACCACTAACGGACAGATCATGGCGATTCATCGACGTTTTCCAACGATTCATCGACTTTGATTGGCCCGATCCAGACTTTGATTATAAGTACATTCATGCAGATCAGCCACCGCATCTTGACGATGATGATGGTCCTCGCACTCTTCGTGGCGGTTGGCGGACCTCTCGCCCTCCTACAAGGCGTTGCCTGGGTGACAATGGTGCATGATTTTTCCAAAAGCGGATCGTTGAGCCAGGCCGTGGAAAAAACCTTCGACGGGCAGCATCCCTGCCCCCTCTGTCAGAAACTTGCAAAAGCTCGCGCCGCTGAAGAAAAGGCTCCCGTCACCGTGAAAGTCGATAAGAAGGCAGAGGTTTTTATCGCTTCATCAGGATCCGATCTTCCCCTGCCCGTCGTTTATCCCATGATTTACGGGCCTTCCCCCTTTGTTGCGATGCCGGAGCGCTTTATTGCTCCGCCTGTTCCTGTGCCGATTAGTTGCGGCCTCTTAAGCTAGCGCTCGTTTCAAACTCTCCGGATTTCGTCATCCGGTAAGCCCGTTGTCAGTTCGGCGCTTCGCTGTCGTTTTCCGCATGTCTGCGTCCACGCATCGACGCGTCATCCCTCTCATCACTTTCACTTCACCCCTTTTCCTTCTCACAATTCACCATGAAAAAACTTTACTCATCACACCCAAAGGCGCTCATCACGGGGCTTCTGTCTCTTTTACTCATCATTTTACCTTGCAATCTTCATGCCTGCGCGTGCGGTTGTGGCGTCTTCGACACCGGCACTCTCTGGAATTTTCCGACTGGCCCTGGTGGCATGGTCTACACCGAATACGCTTTCTCCAGCCAGAGTCATAACTGGAATAATCTGGGCCCCTCGGCCAGCGCCAATAACGACGACAAGCTGATCCAGACCTCCTGGATGATCGGGGGATTTCAGTATTTCTGGAATTCCGACTGGGGCTTTGAACTCCAGGTCCCTACGGCCAGTCGTATCTTTGGACACACCTCCGAGGATGGTTCCTCCGTCGTGAACAACAACTGGTACACCCTCGGCGACATGCGACTGATCGGATACTACACCGGCCTCCTGAAGAACATGAATACGGGGCTCCAGTTTGGACTAAAGCTTCCCACCGGCACCTGGAATGCCTCGGGCATTGATCGTGATACGCAGATCGGCACAGGGAGCACTGATCTCCTGCTGGGTTTCTACACCCATCATCACTTCGTTCCAGGAAGCAAGTTGAACTGGTTCGCCCAGTCCATGTTCGATCTGCCGATGGTTACCCAAGCGGGCTACCGTCCCGGAGTAGAACTCGACTCAGCGCTCGGCGTCTACGTTGATGGAATCCACATCAAGGGGATCCAGGTTCAACCGATCGCCCAGATGCTTGTCTCCAACCGCGCATCAGACCAGGGCCCCAATGCAAATCCGGGAAATTCCGGCTACCAGCGCGTCCTGCTCTCACCCGGACTACAGATCGATATCCATCCGATCCGGATCTACGCCGATGCCGAGTTGCCCGTGGTACAGAGCGTCGTCGGCCAGCAGTTGATCTCCCAATGCATGGTAAAGCTGAATGTCTCCTACATGTTCTGATCAGTAAGAAAGGCTATTTTGACGGAGAGCATCGTTGGTCTCCACGTGCTGTAGCCTTAGTACAGCTGCGCCCGACCGCCTTGATCTCCGTCCAAACTTCCAACCCCTCAAGTCAAACTCCTGTATTAGAAAAGAAAAGGAAGGGAGAGAGACTTGACTTTCCGTAAGCTCGGGAGCATAAGGAGATCAAATGCAGCCTAATTCCGTCATCGAGAGATGACGGTTGCGGGGGAACCGAACTCCTTGGGGAAACCTGAGGACGGGGCGTACGGAGCGGGTAACCGCTCGCAGGGGTCACTTACAGGACTCAGCCCGTCAGCTAACCTCGTCGGCATCTGGAAGGGCACCTTTGCGTCCGCTTCACCACACGGGGAGCGGGTGCGAAAGTTATCTTTTGCGATGTCTTGGTTGCATCAACCCAACCAAACAACACGCAAAAAATGAAAAGTGAAACGCCAGGCAACTGGCTCAAGAACGTATTCATCGGTAAGGCCCGCGATCTCAAAGACGAGGGTCTCTTTCACAAAATCTCACTAGTTGCCGTCCTCGCCTGGGTAGGTCTTGGATCAGACGGCCTCTCCTCCTCCTGCTACGGTCCCGAGGAAACCATGAAAGCGCTGGTGACTCATCCGGCAATGGCTCTCTTTGTAGCCATTGCCACGGTCATCACGATCGGCGTCATCTGCGTGAGCTACTCGCAGATCATCGAATTCTTTCCCAGCGGCGGCGGAGGCTATCTGGTGGCCAGCAAACTGCTCTCACCTTCGGCCGGCGTGGTCAGCGGCTGCGCTCTGCTCGTCGATTATGTGCTCACGATTGCCCTGTCGATCGCGGCGGGGGCGGACGCGCTTTTCAGCGTGCTCCCGGAGTCTTGGCTTCATTGGAAACTCACGACGGCCCTGACGGCCACACTCGCTCTGACTCTGCTGAACCTACGTGGAGTGAAGGAGTCGGTAGTCATCTGGGCGCCAATCTTCTTTGTCTTTCTGGCCATCCATGGATTCATGATTGTTTATGGATTCTTCGCCCATGCGGGGAGCCTGCCAGCCATTGCCACGGCCACAATGCATGATGTCCATGCAGCGCACTTGGAGCTCGGATGGTGGAAGGTTGCAGCCCTGCTACTTACTGCCTACAGCCTCGGGGCTGGAAGCTACACCGGCATCGAAGCCGTGAGCAACGGCCTGCCAATCCTTCGTGAACCACGCGTGGCGACGGGAAAGAAAACCATGCTCTATATGGGTGTCTCGCTCGCATTCATGGTTGGCGGCCTACTCCTCATGTATCTGCTCTATCACTCGATGCCTAAGGAGGGAGTGACGCTCAATGCGATTCTCTTCGGGCAGATCACAGCCGCGTGGCCACATCAGCTTTCGCAGTCGTTTGTCTGGGTCGCGATGTTCTCCGCAGCCTCACTACTTTTTATTGCGGCGCAGACCGGCTTCCTCGACGGCCCCCGTGTGATGGCGAACATGGCAATCGACCGCTGGCTTCCCGCCCGATTTGCTACACTCAGCGACCGTTTCGTTTCTCAGAATGGCATAATCATCATGGGAGCCAGCTCGCTTATCCTCATCTGGGCCTCCAATGGTTCGGTCGACTGGTTAGTCGTTCTCTACTCGATCAACGTCTTTATCACCTTCTCCATGAGCCAGCTTGGCATGGTGATGCATTGGAAGAACGAGCACGATGACGAACCCAAGTGGAGAAGCAAGCTGGCAATCAATGCACTGGGATTCGCTCTCACAGCGACCATTCTGGTGGCGCTCAGCGTGATTAAGTTCAACCAGGGTGGATGGATCACCCTCATGGTGACGGGTGCCTTGATCGCCCTGACCTTTACTATTAAGAAGCACTACCGCGACGTGAACGTTGACCTGAAGCGTCTCGATACCTTAGTGGAAGCCTTCACCCTGCCGGAATCGACCAACCCTATTCCCGTGGCGCCGATGGATTCACGGGCCAAGACCGCTGTTATCTTCGTCAATGGCTTCAACGGACTCGGTGTCCACACTCTCCTGGGAGTGCAGAGGATGTTTCCCGGAGTCTTCAAAAATTTCGTCTTTGCGGAGGTCGGCGTAATCGACGCGGGCAACTTCAAGGGTACAGAGGAGGTCGGTCACCTCCAGTCATCGGTGGCACGCGAGACGCAGCGCTATGCCGATTATATGAACGCCCATGGACTTCATGCCGAGGCCGTCTATGAGATCGGCACAGAAATCGTGACGGCCGCGCAAGCTCTCGGCATCAAACTTGCGGAAAGGCACCCCGACATCATGTTCTTCGGTGGACAGTTGGTCTTCCAGAAAGAGACCTACTTCACACGCCTGCTCCACAACTTCACTGTCTTTAGTTTGCAGCGTCTCTTCTTCAAGAGAGGGCTCCCGTTCTTTGTGCTCCCTGTGAGGGTCTGACCATCGGATTGATAACGGAGCTTAAGAGGCCACAAAAGTTTCTTAAGCTCCGCATTTCAATCACTTCAATTTCTGGATGTAACTTGCCCCATCATTCCATGAGGCGCCTTCGGTGAAGGAGATCCAGACGACTTGGGTTTTTTAAGAGCGGGAATCATTCCCGTTCCATAGGTAATTCGCCGCACACCGCGGAATCCCCCCGAAAATTTCTTTGGTTCCCGAAAAAACTCAGTTCGTTGTGGGAGACGCAACCGATCCCGAGCCCATACCCGCTCCAGTCCCCATGGGAACCTGGAAGACGCTTGGGGCAACTGAAGCCGTTGGAATGGGCAAGGGGGTTATGGCAGGAGAGGCCATTGGGGCAGATGGGATAGGAGTTGGAGCTGATTTCGGAGCGGGACGGAATTCCGGGTGCCGGATCCATCCTCCGGCCTCTGCAGTCCAGATGCTCAGACCGATGGAAATCGTGCAACCCAGAAGGACGGCCCAGCCGATCCACGCAGCCTGACGGGGAAACTTGATCAGCGTCAGGAGCGCCAGGAGCGCCAGGATTCCGGCTGCATAAACGAGTGGAGCCGTGATATCGGCACGGTGGGCATGCTGCCGCAGGGCGGTCCTCCCAGCCTCATCCAAGCCGGGTTGGATAGAACCATCCATGAAGGCATCATAGGCGGCGCCACCCGTCTGCATGACAGCGGGCATCGTGCAGGCGCAGAGGATCACCGCCAGCAGTCCCGAGGCCAAGGCCCCGCGGCTATGAAAGAGGATGCCGATCAGAATCGGAAGGCAGGCAACGGAAAGTCCGATGATCGGAACGTGATTCAGGGCAACGTGGAGATGGGCCGGAGAGAAGAGGGTGTCCATGGTTGTTTTTAGAGGCTTATCCGGCGAGCAGTGACAAGCAAGAGGGAAGCAACAACCCCTCCAAGGCTGCACTCGACAGGAATCCCGAGTTGTTGTGAAATCTTTGGATGAGCAACGGACAAGGTTCAGTCGGCAATGTCATCGCCTCACTTGCTAGCTTCTTTATTCCGGGTCTGGGTCAACTGCTGCAGGGACGCCTGTTAGCCGCCATTCTCTTCTTCGTTTTCACGGGTATCCTCTGGGTCTTCCTGCTGGGATGGATCATCCATCTCTGGGCCTGCCTTGATGCCGCACTCTGGAAGCCAAAGATTCAAGGTTAAGGCGGGGAGATAGGGCGTTTGAGTTGCTTTTGGAGTAACTTTGCTCAACTTTAGGCAGCTCTCTTGGCTGTTTTTGATCAGGAATACGGCTTGTCTAAGCAAAACCATTATAACTGATGGAGAAAATCTCCTATAAAATTTTAAAAATAAGTTGGCATGCATGATGCTTTAGTGCATACACGGAACTTCAACCAGTTCCAAAAAACTACAAAACCTATCATGAAACTCG